>MDTG01316046.1_pt1 | contig 11464 bp, 11 predicted proteins | sample 811421 | NCBI WGS metagenome assembly MDTG01 (sample SAMN05326645, study PRJNA326480) | marine metagenome | isolation source: seawater | place: Pacific Ocean: South East | collected 2011
AAAAAAAGAACGGGGTGTCTAAAAGACTGAGATCAAACCCGAAGAACCTGACCGGTAATTCAGTAAGGGAAATATGGAAAAAACATACTTATCAATAGAAATATCACTAGTAATAACAGTTTTAGTAGGTCTATTTTTTATAGGACTAGGTTATTTCAATTCAAAAAAAATTTCTAACAATAAAAATTATATAGTTGGAAACAGGGATGAAAATACATTTTCTTTAACAGCGAGTTTGACTGCGTCAGCATTAGGCGCATGGATCTTATTTGGACCGTCATCAGCAGCTACTTGGGGTGGAATAGGTGCAGTTACAGGTTATGCACTAGGTACAGCAACGCCAATGTTTTTTTTATATAATTTCGGACCAAAAATAAGAAAAGAATTTCCAAATGGTTTAACATTAACAGAATTTATAAAAAAAAGGTTTGGTATAGGAATACTTAAAATAAGTTTATTTTTAATATTATTTTATTTAACAATTTTTTTAATAGCAGAAGTTACTGCAATAGCTTTTTTGTTAAAATTTATATCCAATGTACCATTATGGATTACTTCAGGAATTACTTTAATTATTTGTTTGCTTTATATACTCAGGGGAGGATTTAAGCTTTCAATTATTACAGACAAATATCAATTTATTTTTATTATTATCATCATATTGATATCTGTATTTACAATTTTAGGAAATATAAATTTACCAAGTTATGAGATAATTAAAAAAAATTCTCCAAACTTGCTTGATAAAAAGTATTTTCCAAATTACACTGCTGGACTAACTTTTTTTATTGCTGTTGCAGCCACAAATTTATTTCATCAAGGAAATTGGCAAAGAGTTTTTTCAGCAAAAAATAATTTTATTTTAAAATCAAGTCTAGTTTATTCATCAATTATCATTTTTCTAATTGTTTTTTGGATGGGATATACAGGTCTTTTATCTTATTCTTTAAACTCTAAAGTAATACCAGATTTAGCTTTCTTCGATTTAATACTTAAGAATAATAGTTCATTGATAGTTATAGGTGTTTTAGTTTTAGCTATGTCTTTAACATTAAGCACTATCGACACACTAATAAACGCAATTTCCAGTTTATTAATTGTAAATGGAAGTCACATTAATAAATCTATTTCAGGTAAGCAAATTAAACAAAAGGCAAACAATATAATACTATTGTTAAGCCTATTAATTTTTATCTTGTCATCAAAAGGCTATAGTATTTTATATTTGTTTCTGCTGGCAGACTTATTTTGCTGTGCTGCGGTCGTCACTATTTTTTATGGTTTTTTTAATAAAAAAATTAATTCAAAGCTATCTTATTCATCTATAATTGCCGGATTAGTGTGTGGTTTGCTTTTTTTTCCAAGTATGGACTTTCAAAGTAGTATTCTAGTAGGAAATTTAATATCAAAAGAATTTTTCAGTTCTATAATTCTAAAAAATTTGTTATTTATTTCATTTATAATATCAATTGTTGTTCCTTCAGTAATGATATTTATTCACTCTTTGCGCAGTTCATTTAAATAAATAATAACTGCGATCCAAATAAATACAAAAGAAATTAACTCATCTAAAATCAGAGGCTCGTTAAAAAAATATAATCCTAAAAAAAACTGTGCTGTTGGCGTTAAAAAAAATATCATACTAGCTGGACCGATACCAATAAGTCCGAAGCCCTTTGTGTACCAGAAAAGAGGAACTAATGTCATAAGACCAGCCCAAAATAAATAAAAAGACATCAAAGGTTTATCCAAAGAAAAAATATTTACATTATTATTCATTAAAAATATAAAAAAAACTATAGCTATAGGTGAAATCAATAAAGTTTCTATTAACAAGCCTGTATCTGATGAAACTTTAACTTTTTTTCTAATTAAACCGTATAAACTAAATGTAACTGCTACTATTATGCCAATCCAAGGAACCTCACCTAATTTAATTAATAAATAAATTAATGACACAATAACTAACAAAACCGCTATAATTTTATTTCTGTTATATTTTTCTTTTAAAAAAATAATTCCTAAAAAAACACTCAAAATTGGAAAAATATAATAGCCTAGAGCTCCGTCTAATAGATTGTTAGTTTTAACCGCATATAGCCATGTAAACCAATTTATAGAAATTAACAAACCTGTAATAAATAAAATAAAAATATTCATTTTTTTACTTATGATTTTATTAAATTCACTCCATTTAGAAAAATAAGAGGTAGTAACCACTAATAATAAAGCAGTCCATATGGTTCTATGAATTGTTAATTCTAAAGCTGAAGCAAAAGAAACAAATTTAAAGTACAAAACTCCTATAACACCCCACCAAAGCGATGCTCCAACTGTATAAAATGAACCTTTAAAATAATCTTTTTTCATGAATATAAGAATTTACTTAATTAATTTCTCTCTAATTTTAATATTTAGAGGTTTTTCAATATAATAAAATGATAGTAAACTTATTAAAATTGTTCCAACAACATAAAGCCAAAAAGACAAACTTGAGGCAAAAAAACTAATTTTATCCATTGTTTTTAAAACATAAAGCAAACAAAGAAAAGAAACAGTGTGAATTAAATACATAGAATAAGTTAAGTTGCCCATAATAGAAAATATTTTTTTGAGTATGTTTGATGTTATTATCCTATCGAATAAAATAAATAACATTACTAAAGATGGAATAAATATAAAAAAATAAAACTTAACCAAAGTGGTAAGAATTAGCAAAAAGACAGTTCCTATTAGCAAATATTTTAAATTTTTTATTTTTTTTTCTATTAAAAACAAGAATACACCTGAGAAGAACAGTCTGGCATAATCGAGAAATGGAACTGTGTAATTTTTATTTCTACTTAAAAAATCTAATCCAATTATATTTGATTTATCAATAATTAATATAATAGAATAAACACAAATAACTGCTGTTATTTGAAATTTCTTTATTAAAGTGATTAAAAAGAAAAAGATAAAATAAACATATATTTCTATTGCTACAGACCAAACTGGTTGATTAAAAGACTTTCCATCTTCAAATCCTAGACCTAATAGTAAAAAAATATTTAAAATAAAATGATAAAAACTATTATCTTCATATAATTGATAATCTCCAAAATTTCTTAAGAATAAAAATTGTATACCTATTATTAAAAATAAAGTTAAAATATGTAATGGATATAAACGTGCAAATCTTTTTATAAAAAAATCTTTAAATGAACTTTTATTCTCTTTGTCTAAATAGATATTAGAAAAAACAACTCCTGAAATTACAAAAAAAATCGATACAGCCACTCCGCCGTTTAAGTAAATTTTGTTTAAAATGTGACTATATGTTTTTTCTTCTGCTAAGTCTAAAACTGCAAATGAGAATCCCCAATGAAACAACACTATACAAAGAGAAGCAAGAAATCTTAGCAGTTCTATTCCATAATATTTTCTCATTATTTGGGTAAATTGATAAATTTTTGATGAAATATACTGAAAAATTAAATATAAATACACTTATTTATATACCCATGGAGGCTTGGGAGAGTTGGTTTAATCCAGCAGTTTGCTAAATTGCCGTACGGTTAATTCCGTACCATTGGTTCGAATCCAATAGCCTCCGCCAAAACTATTTAAAAAAACCGTTAAGCCTAACTGGTGATTGACTAATCATGTATTTATAAACATTTACATTTTCCAAAACTCTTTGTACATAATTTCTTGTTTCTTTGAATCTAATCAACTCTATCCAGTTAACAAAACTAATTTGACTCTTACTCGGGTCTCCATTAACTCTTCTCCAAGTTTTTACACGATTAGGTCCTGCATTATATGCGGCTATAGCAAAAGGATACACGCCATTATAATCCTTAAGTAGATCATTGAAATAATACGATCCTAATTTAATATTATATTCTGGATCCTTCGTTAATCTACTGATGCTATACGGGAGTTTTGCTTGTTTAGCTACTACCTTCGCTGTATATTTCATTAACTGCATCATTCCTCTAGCACCTACATAGCTATTGGCACGTCTATCAAATTCACTTTCTTGCCTTATAATTGCTAATATTAATTCTGGTTTAGGCATGACTTTCTTATTTATTTCTCGAGGTACTGAAATAATTGGATAATTATATTGATTGTAAAACCTCTTATCATATGAAGCTTTTTTAGATATTTGAATAGCAAAATCGTATCTCTCAACTCCAGTTGCTAATCTTGCAGCTAAAACTTCGCTACCTTTCTCTATGTTTAAGTCGGCTAGATGTTTAAAAATATCTTTGCCATATTGTGTACGATCCAATTCATTTAATAAAATTATATTTTTTATTAGTCTATTATTATTAAACTCTTTTTCATATTCTTTATCAAACACACTATCATCTGTTAAAGAAAATTCACCACCTGGGTTAATTTCATTAAAAGATAGTTGGCCATAATAGGTGCTTAAAAATTTTGAACCTTCTAAAAAATAATTTTCTGCTATTTTTGTGTTTCCCAAACTTTTGTAGGCTTGACCAAGCCAGTAGGCACCTCTAGCTAAACTAATTGGATAACTTACATTATTATAAAAATTTTCAAAATGATTAATCGCATATTCTGCAGAATTTAAAAAACTTAAAGCTACCCAACCCGACAACCATTCAGCTTCAGCAAATTCTGGACCAGAAGTTAAAGAATGTTCACTGGATATTTTATAAGCTGTTTTATATCTTTTTTTATAAATTAAAGTTCTGGTTATACTTTCTCTTTGTTTCCACCACAGATCAGCTCTAACAAGTTGTTCTTCAGATTTATTTCCATTAGAATATAAAATTTCAAGAGACTGCTCAAGTCTACCTCTTCTATTTCTCCATTTAAGTCTATCGTATTGTAATCCGATATCATTTCTTAAATGATTTGGCACATCTGAAATAGCTTTATCTACGCCATAAGAGTTGCTCATCAAAATTTGTCTGGCATTATAAAGAGCCTTTTCATCTTTTGGTAAATATCTGAGAATTCTTTTTAAGTCCCAATACTTTTTTTCCCAAGATAAATGTTCCGCTCTATTAATATGATCTTCGCTAGATAAAAATTTTTTAAATTTATTTCTGTAATATCTCAAGTCACTTTTACTTAATTCGGCATTTACCCATCCAGCTTTAATAAGTTTTTCAATTTTATCGATTTGTTTTAATTCGTAAAATGCTTCTGCCAGTTTTATTTTACCCATGCCACTTAGCGGAGGGTTATTTTCAAACCAATTTATAATCGATCTAGGAGAATTTGATTTTAAAAAAATTTTGTGTTCAGCCAAATATTTTAGCCTACCTATCCTTGGGTAATCACTATTATTTTTAATAAAATCTTGATAATCTATAAAAGTTGCATTATTTCTATAAGTTTTCAGATACATCCATTTAACAAGAGTTTTAAAATTCTTATCTTTTATCTTATTTGTAATTTTTAAAGCCGAGTTCCATTTTTTGGCTTGAATAAATTGAAATACTTCTTTTGCTTTCTCAAAATCTTTTTGATTTAATATTTTAGATTTTGTTACAGTTTTTGTTACCGCTTTATAACTAGCAGGTTTCTTTTTTGGAAATAAAAATTTTTTATCTTTAGATATTATTTTTTTTGTAACAATTTCTTTTTTTACCGGTTTTTTTTTTATTTCTTCATTTGCTTCTTTTGTAATCTCTTTATTTTCTTTAGGTTTTTCCTTAGGTATTTGAAAAGCCTTATTTCTTTCCTCAATTCTTTTTTGATCTATTTTTTTGAAAATTGAAGGTTTATCTTTAGGAAATATAAACTTATCTTTTTCTCCAGATAAAAGAAAATCATAGTTAATAAAAGTTAATAAAAATACTAGACTAATTATACGAATAAGCATAAGTTTAAGATAAAATTAATTACCTTATATTATTTTATGTTTAAAGGATCAATCGTTGCTTTAATAACACCTTTTTTAAATGATAAATTGGATGAAGATAATTATATTAGACTGATTCACCACCATATAGATAGTGGTACAAATGGAATAGTACCAGCTGGTACTACAGGTGAGTCGCCTACTCTTTCACATGATGAGCACCGTAAAGTTATTGAATTAGCTATTAATGAATGTAATGGAAAAATACCTGTAATTGCAGGGACTGGTTCAAACTCAACAGCGGAAGCCATTGAGTTATCAAAACACGCAGAAAAGGCAGGCTCAGATGGTTTGTTAATAGTAACACCGTACTACAACAAACCTACACAAGAAGGTTTATTTCAACATTATAAAAAGATTAATGATAACGTTGGCATTCCTATAATTATTTACAACATCCCATCAAGATCCGTAATCGATATGTCAGTTGAGACTATGTCAAGACTTTTTGAATTAAAAAATATTGTAGGCGTTAAAGATGCAACAGGAGATTTAAAAAGAGTTGACCAACAGTTAAAAGCCATGGGCAAAGAATTTACACAGTTAACTGGCGAAGATGACAATGCACTTGAGTTTAATAAAAAAGGTGGTGTAGGATGTATTAGCGTGACTGCAAATGTTGCAGCAAAACTCTGTGCTGAATTTCAATCAGCTACATTAGATAAAGAGAATGATAAAATGAAATCAAAAGCAAAAGAGATTAACAATTTGTTATCACCACTTCATAAAGCTTTATTTATCGAAAGCAATCCATCTCCAGTAAAGTATGCTGCATCACTATTAAATTTATCAAATGATGATGTTAGGTTACCTCTAGTTAAATTAATGGATAAGACAAAAATTGAAGTAAAAAAAGCTCTTGAATTTGCAAATTTGCTTTAATGAAAAATCAAGTGGTTAACGGTCAAAAGATAATTTGCTTAAATAGAAAAGCTAGTTTCAATTATTTTTTTTTAGAAACTTTAGAAGCTGGTATTGCATTAAAAGGTTCAGAAGTAAAATCAATAAGAGATGGAAAAGTGAGTATAGCAGACTCTTATGCTATAGACAAAAATGGCGAAATTTATTTAATAAATTCTCATATTCCAATTTATAAACAATCAAGTTACAACAATCACAATCCTAAAGATGAAAGAAAGCTTCTTCTAAATAAAAAAGAAATCAATAAATTAATTGGAAGAATAAATCAAGAAGGCTTAACAGTAGTCCCTACAAAAATGTATTTTTCAAAAGGTAAAGTCAAAATTCAAATAGCTGTCTCTAAAGGAAAAAAATTATATGATAAAAGACAAGTTAAGAAAAAAAGAGATTGGAATAGAGAAAAGGCACGAATATTAACAAAAAAAATAAGATGATTTATCTAGGTATTGGTTCAAATCTTGCCAACGATCAAGAAAGCAAACTTATTAATATTAAAAAAACTATAAGATTATTAAAATTCCATTCAATAAAAGTTAAAAAGGTTTCTAGTTTTTATGAAACACCATCTTATCCAAATAAAAATTATCCAAAATTTATCAATGTAATTATATCGATAGATTTTAACGGTTCCCCTGAATCACTTTTAAAAATTTTATTTTATATAGAAAAAAAAATGGGAAGAATAAGGTCGCGTAAAAATGAACCAAGGATCTGTGACATCGATATTATCGATTTTAATGGTTCAATCTATAAATCTGAAAAATTAGATATACCTCATAAATTAGCAATATATAGAAATTTTGTTTTAATACCTATGAAAGAAATTAATCCTGGCTGGATTCATCCAATAAATAAAAAAAATGTAGATAATTTAATAAATAATCTTACACTAAAAATGAGGAATGAGATTACAAGATTGAAGTAAAATGATATGTTAAATCATGAACACTAATCAAGAACTAATAAATAAAATTAAATCTTATAATAAATTTTTTAATTCAAAAAACTTTACCAAAGCTTATGATTTTGCATTAAATGCTCATAAAAACCAAAAAAGAGATGAAGGTGTTCCTTATATAATACATCCAATTGCAGTAGCTAACATATTAACTGAACTTAAATTAGATAGTGCTACAATCACTACAGGACTGCTTCATGACACGATAGAAGATACTAAAGTGACTTATAAAAGTGTCGAGAAAGAATTTGGAAAAGAAGTTGCTGATTTAGTTGAAGGTGTAACTAAAATCTCTGCTTTAGAAAACCAAGCTTCGCCTAATTCAAAGGCAGAAAACTTTCGAAAACTTATTTTAGCTACATCTAAAGACATAAGAGTTCTTCTTGTTAAATTAGCTGACAGATTACATAACATGAGAACAATTAATTTTTTAAAAGATGAAAATAAAAAGATAAGAAAAGCAAAAGAAACAATGGAAATTTATGCTCCATTAGCCGATCGAATGGGAATGAATAGAATTAGAGATGAGTTAGAAGACCTATCTTTCTCAGTTTTAAATAATAATGCCCGCAATTTAATTTTAGAAAGATTAAATTTTATAAAAGATAATAAAGAAAATTCTTTTAATGAAATTTCTTCAGAATTAACTACATTGCTACAACGCAACAATGTACATACAAAAATTACAGGTAGAGAAAAAACTCCTTTCTCAATTTGGATCAAAATTCAAAGAAAAAAAATATCTTTAGAACAATTGACCGACATAGTTGGGTTTAGAATTATTGTAAATTCTATAGAAGATTGTTACAAAACACTTGGTATATTACATAGTGAGTATTCCACAATACCTGGCAAATTTAAAGATTATATATCTACTCCAAAAATAAATAAATATAAATCAATTCACACATCACTAATTGGACCAAAAAAACAAAGAATTGAAGTACAAATTCGAACTGGTGAAATGCACGAATTTGCCGAACGAGGCATCGCTTCACACTGGAAATACAAATCATCTGAAAAATTTTCTGATTTATCTTGGCGAGAATATGATTGGCTTAGAGATTTAGTAGAAATTATTGAGACAGGAAATAGTCCTGAACATTATTACGAATTTACTAAACTACAAATGTTTCAGGACAACGTTTTTTGTTTCACACCCAAAGGTGCAGTAATAAAATTACCAAGAGATGCAACACCTATAGACTTTGCTTACGCTGTACACACTAAAATTGGGAATACAGCGATAGGTTGTTATATAAATGGGACTGAGTCTCCATTACAAAATAAGCTTAAAAATGGAGATATAATTAAAATTATAAGTTCTAAAAAAGTTTCTCCTTCTTTACATTGGCTATCTTCATCGAAAACTGGCAAAGCAAGAGCTTCTATTAGAAGATACTGGCAAGATAAAATGTCTGATTCAAAATTAGTATCAGATAAAGTTTATAGCTCTACACTTGTTATCGATCTACCCCATGAGCCAGGGGTATTAGGAGAAATTAGTACATTAATTGGTATAAATGGTAGCAATATAATAAACGTTGAACTTCTTAAGAAAAAAGAGAAATATTTACAATTTTCCTTTGATATCAAAATAAAAGATTTAAAAAACTTTACAAACTTGATAAGTCAAATAAAGCAAAAAAACTTAAATTTTAAGATTATTCGACATAAACAGAAAAAAAATGATTTCCTTAAAAGAATCTTTAAAAATTTTAAAAGAGACTAACGCCCTTATAGAAGGACATTTTATTTTATCCTCAGGAATGCATAGCTCTCAATATGTTCAGTGTGCTCAATTATTAAGTAAGCCTTATAAAGCCGTTGAAATTTGTCAGTCATTATCTCAAAAAATTTTAAATGAATTTAAAGATATCGATATAATACTTTCACCAGCGATGGGAGGAATAATTGTAGGGTATGAAATTGGAAAATTACTTAAAAAAGAAACTATTTTTGCGGAGCGATTAAATAAAAAGTTTATTTTAAGAAGAAATTTTAAGATACCAAAAAATGCAAATGTTTTAATTATTGAGGATGTAATAACAACAGGCAAATCGAGTTTAGAATGTGCTGAGCTAGTTATTAACTCAGGTGCAAAAATATTAGGATATGCATGTATTATTGATAGAACAAATGGGAAATCTGAAATTAAAAATAAAATTGTTTCACAAGTCCAACTTTATATTCCAATATTTGATGAAAAAAATATTCCAGATAAATTAAAATCCATAAAAGCAATAAAACCTGGTAGCAGAGATTTATAATGTCTAAAATTAGACTTGGTGTTAATATTGATCATGTAGCAACCGTAAGAAATGCCAGAGGTGAATCTTATCCAAGTCCGCTACGCGCTGCATTATTAGCTGAAAAATATGGCGCTAACTCAATTACTATACATCTACGTGAGGATCGTAGGCACATTAATGATTATGATTTGAATATTATAAAATCTAAATTAAGAATTCCTTTAAATCTTGAGATAGCCGCTACTAAAGAGATGTTGCATATTGCATTAAAACAAAAACCTTCATTTATCTGTATAGTTCCAGAAAAAAGAAAAGAAATAACGACGGAGGGTGGATTAAACTTAAACCACAACAAGAATAATTTAGAAAAAATAATCAATAAATTAAAACTAAATGGATCTAGAATAAGTTTATTTATTGAACCAAATATTAAAGATATTTTGATAGCCAAGCAGCTAAACTCAGATTGCATTGAAATTCACACAGGAAAAATATGTAATTTAATCAACAAGGGAAAAAATTATATTAATGAATTAAATAAAATTAAAAGAGCAGTTTTTTACGCAAAAAAATTAGAATTAGAAGTGCACGCAGGTCACGGCTTAACTTTCAAGTCTGCAAAGATATTATCAAAACTTAAGTCAATTGATGAATTTAATATTGGCCATTTTTTAGTTGGAGAATCAATTTTTGAAGGATTACCCAAAATAATAAGAAAATTTAAAAAAATAATAAAATAATGAAAATTTTTGGTGTAGGCGCAGATATCGTAAATATTAATCGTATCAAAAAAATTGTAAAAAAGAATAGTGATTTCAAAAAAAGAATATTTACAAAAAATGAAATTCAACTTTGTGAAAAAAAAAAGAACCATTATTCTTGTTTAGCTAAAAGATTTGCAGCTAAAGAAGCATTTTCTAAAGCTTTAGGCACCGGTATTTCATTGGGACTTAATTTTAATGAAATTGAAGTTATAAACAACAAATTAGGCAAACCATCTTTCAGAATTAAGGGTAATAGCCTAGAGATAACAAGGAAAAGAACTAAATATAAAAAAATTAGCACTTTTTTATCTTTATCCGACGAAAAACAATTTGCTTTAGCTACTGTAATTATAACTAACTAATGAAAAAAAAAACTATTGAAATAATTATTGATAATATCAAAACATTAATAATAGCTTTATTAATAGCTGTATTCATAAGATCTTTTTTCTTTCAACCTTTTTATATTCCCTCATCATCAATGGAACCTAGTTTATTAATAGGAGATAGAATATTTGTATCTAAATTCTCCTATGGTTATAGCAAGCATTCTTTGCCGTTTAGTCCGCCTATATTCAATAAAAGAATATTTTTCAACGAACCAAAAATGGGTGATTTAGTTGTTTTTAAAACACCGACAGATAATAGAACTGATTACATCAAAAGAGTAATAGGCTTA
>MDTG01356058.1_pt1 | contig 11464 bp, 6 predicted proteins | sample 811421 | NCBI WGS metagenome assembly MDTG01 (sample SAMN05326645, study PRJNA326480) | marine metagenome | isolation source: seawater | place: Pacific Ocean: South East | collected 2011
AAATATAATTCTAGCTACTGGAAGCAGGCCTAGAAAGCTACCGCACATTGAAACTGACGAAAAAATCATCATGACCAGTGGTGGTATCCATCACATTGATGATTATCCAAAAAGTCTTGTAATCCTTGGGGCAGGTGTCATTGGATGTGAGTACGCCACGATATTTTCAAACTTCGGAAAAACCAAAGTCTATCTCATTGACCGAGCAGATCGAATTTTGCCTTTTGAAGATGAAGATGTTGCCAAAGTCGTGAGTGATAACCTCACAGAAAATGGCGTTACGATTCATAGCACCGCTAAGCTCGAACGAATGGAAATTGTAAAGGGTGAAGTGGAGTATGAAATAAGTAATCCAGATGGCGCAAGAGAAATAATCCGTGTAGAAAAGGCCCTGCTGAGTGTTGGCAGAGTGCCGAATACCGAGGGCCTCGGACTTGAAAATGCCGGAGTTACCCTTTCGGAGCGCAGCTATATCACCGATAGTAAAACTCAAACCAACATTGATAATATCTATGCTGTGGGTGATGTATCAGGTCATATTGCGCTTGTCAATATGGGCGAAATTGAGGCTAGATATGCGGTGGAACGCATCTATCAAGACTCGGTAGAAGAGATATCTTACGAAAATGTTTGCACTATTATGTTCTTGGACCCTGAGGTAGCAGCCGTTGGGATGAATGAAAAACAATGTATAGAACAACGCATCTCTTGTAAAGTGGTTAAACTTGATTATAGCTGCATTGCTAGAGCCATTGCAATGCGTAAAACGAAGGGCTTCTTTAAGATAATTGTGACGGATGATGACGAAATGAGAATATTAGGAATGCGCGCCGTTGGCGAACATGCTTCAAGTGCAATACAGGCGATTGGTCTACTTATAAAGATGGATCAACCCATAGAGGTATTGGCAGATCTTATACATCCACACCCAAGTATAATTGAGGGTATTCAAGAATGCGTTCGTATGCTACTAAATAAATCCATTTTTAAGACGGCCGTGTTTAAAGACGCAATGCAGTGCTATCGAAGGGTTGCAGAGAAAGAAGAGATTGAGCATTTACAAGAGCTGTAACTACCAAGCAAATTAGAATGGATTGCTCAATTTTTCATTGGTGAGTAGTGAGCTATCCGTAAGCGAAAGTAGAAATGCCTTAAGTGCCTCTCGATCAGGCTCACTAAGATTCACACCACCATTTTCAGCCAATTCCATAAATGGATCCACTCCCGGATAGCTGTGCACTCCAGTACTATAAAACTCGATTACGTCATCCAGCGTTTGAAAACGCCCATCATGCATATAAGGAGCAGTAAATGCGAGGTTTCTGAGGCTTGGGGTCTTAAATTTTCCCTTGTCCAGTTCATTTCCCGTGACAGCATGTAGGCCCAGATCAAACTCACCATGAGCATCCAAACCATTATTATGAAAACTATTATCTGACAGCTGCACATTTGCTGTCATATGACAGTGCCAACAATCAGCACCAGTATTACTATTAAACAATGCTTCACCACGCTGTTCTAAAGGTGATAACTCAGCCTCCCCTCTCCTTACTCGATCAAACTTACTGTTTGATGATATGATAGTCAATTCAAATTGAACCAGTGCATCGGCCACCATAGTGGAGTCGATTTCCGCAGTTCCAAATGCAGCTCTGAACATCTCAGGATAAAGCTCATGATTTTTTAATCGTTCAATAGCTTCAGGCCAGGTCATCCCCATTTCTACAGGATTCACCACAGGCTTCAATGCCTGATCTTCTCTAGTTGGAGCACGACCATCCCAGAAAAATTGATCCATCCAACCAATGTTAAATAGTGGCATGGAATGAAATCCAGTAAGCCCACCATGTGTACCCCCGCTAAATTGATCAGGATCAGAAAAGGCATACTCTTGTTTATGACAAGAGGCACAAGAGACATTTTGATTTTTAGAAAGAATAGGGTCATAAAAAAGAAATCGTCCAAGTTCTACACCTTCCTCAGTGAGCAAATGATCCTCATCCAAATCATACTCTGGAAACCCTGCGGGTATGGGCAAATAATAAGGCTTAGGCCCTTCATCACGATCACTATAAAGACCCTTGCTCGGCAGTTGATCTTTCTCACAAGAATAACCGAAGGCGAGCACCAAAACGAGCGATATCACTTTCGTTGTCTTACTCATGCACAACCATTAAACAATTGGTAAACACTTTGTTCTCTTGTTTTATTACAGTCAGATAATAAACTCCATTAGTCAGCTTTCGCGTGTCTATGGAAACATTATAGGATAGGTCAAATTCTCCTACTATTCCTCCCCATGCGTTGTAGACATGCACGTAGCCTCGATCGATTTTAGACTGCACATATACCACGTCATTGGCAGGATTAGGAAATATGTTGACCGAATTATATGCGCTTTGACCAATATCATTTACGCCTACAGGGAAACCTATTTGACCAGAATCCGCAAGTATACACCCGTTAGCATCAGTAATTGTAATCCCATATTTGCCGTACTTTTTATTGAATAGAGAATCAATAGTGTCCCCTGTTTCCCATAGGTATGTATAGGGCGGAGTTCCCCCTGATGGGTATACAAACAAGCTACCATCACTAGCCGTATCCGAAGTAGGAAGATCATAACTGTACGCAGCATTAATTGGTTGAGGTGAGAATATATCCACCTCCACCGTAGTTGTGCAAGAGCCGATGGAATCTGTGGCCATAACAAAATAACTACCTGACTCTAAAGCATTTCGTGAACTCCCAGATGGCCCATCGTTCCACAGGTAATCATTCCCACCAAACACCTGAATTTCGCCATCTTCTCCACCAAAACACGAAACATTGTTTTTAATAACCGTCAAATCTGGACCACCGCTATCACTCAACGCATAGCCAGCTATTGTTGTATCTCCATCGTTGTCGATTGCGGTTACATAATAAACCCCTGCACAAAGTCCATTTACGGAGTCTGTTGTTGCGCCTGTTGACCATAAAAAACTTGAGAGCCCTGAGGTGCCGAGTAATAATGCCTTAATTTTCCCTGTACATGAATCACATTGGCTCATTTCGCTTTCAAAAACAATTTGAGGGCATAGAGTCGAAACACTAAGTGCACTTTTGAACAGATTGAGTCTTCCTCCTGTGACTGTAATTCCATCTAGAGCCGAAACTTCATCAACACCTCCGTTCAATAGCTTTTCTTTTACGAACAAAGCCAAGTCAGCCGGACTACCAACATATCGGATAAAATAATTTTGACAGATGGCACTATACATTAAGGCAATAGCTCCAGCCACATGGGGCGCAGCCATAGACGTGCCGCTATTTAGACCATATGCATCTCCAGCTCGAGTTGAAAAAATATTTGTTCCAGGTGCTCCCAAGTCAATACTCAATTGACCAAAACCTGCTTGATTATTTAACTGATCATTTGAACGCATGTTGGTCACCGAAATCAAAAACTCGCTTTGACAAGCTGTAGGGATATCACCCACAACATCCACATCGACATCATCATTGGCGGTTGCACCCACGCTCAGCACTCCTTCATAACCAAGTGAATCAAACATTGCGCACCATATTGGATACTGCGATGGATCACCATTATTTACACCAAAGGAAGAATTTGCCACAACAACGTACGCACCCTTTTCACCGTTCGATTCATTGTAAAGCTTTCGCATGCTGAGAACATATTCGTAAGCCTCGACGGCTACCGATTCTAAAGTTGAAGAGCCCGAAACTGGTAAGATTTTCACATTCCAGTTTACACCAGTCACACCTATGGTGTTATTTCCTGTCGCACCGACCGTACCGGCCACATGAGTTCCATGGTTGTCTATTGGGTGAAATGGATCTCCTGAGTAAACGTCCCATCCTTGTACATCATCGACATATCCATTCTGGTCATCATCAATTCCGTTACTAGGAATTTCATTTCGGTTGACAAACAGATTATCAACCAAGTCTGGGTGATTAACTTGAAACCCTTGGTCTATAACAGCTACCACTATAGAATCACCAGCCGGACTTAGGCCACCTGTTGTTATATCCCAAGCATCCTCGGCAGAAATATCGGACAACCCAGTGCCTCCATTTACACCATCGTTATTAAGGGCCCACTGCCTTGCATAAAGTGAATCGTTGGGTGCGTCTCTAATTTCCAAGTTGGTGTGATTGAATTGAATCAGCTTCACTTCACTATTCCGAATGAGCCTTCGCATTGCTTTTTCCTCCGACATTTCTGAACCATACTCAATTAAAACAATATTCAAACTAGGAGATAAAAGCTTAACAAGCTTTACTTCAACTCCCAACTCATTAGTCATATCGGTGCAAAAAATAGTAGCGTCGGTATTCTGTTTAAGCATCAGGATAAATTGATGCGAAACATGATCAGGCCCAACAGCAAACAGTGGTTTGACCATTAAAAAAAGGATCATTAAAATCAAATATTTAGGCCGCAGAAAATGCATTGATATCTTCATCAACTAAGACGTAGTTTGTAGAATAAAGTTGAATATTGTCGTTTATGCAAATTTCTAAGAATTTCCAAGTTTATAAGAGTTCTGCTGGCTCTGGAAAAACGTTTACCCTAGCGCGGAAGTATTTGACTGTGATATTATCACATAAAGACCCCTATTATTTTAAACGCATTTTGGCGATAACTTTTACAGTGAAGGCCGCTCACGAGATGAAAGAGCGTATTCTAGCTTATTTGTCAGGATTTGTAGGTAATGAAACAGATCGAAGTGATATTTCAGCAATGATCAACTTACTGGAAAACGATTTACAAATTAGTCAAGAAGAAATATCAGCACGCAGCTATTGCATTCTATACAGACTCGTACAGCATTATGGTGATTTCTCAGTAATGACTATTGATAAGTTCATGCATGGTATTGTCAAATCGTTTTCTTCAGACCTAGGCCTTACCAGTAACTTTGAAGTTGAGATCGATCAACAACAAATTACGGAGCGAGTCTCGACTGAAATATTCTCACGTGTGGGTGATGAAAAAGATATAACAGAAATTATTTTGGCCTATGTAAAGCACCAAACTACGCGAGATAAATCTTGGAACATAAAAGGCTCCATCGAGAATCTCATTCATCAATTGACGGATGAAGACTTCTTTTTGAATACTAAAAACTTTGAAACGTTAGATTGGAAAGGAACGTCAGATATCCTTAATTGGATTGACCAGAGAATCAAGCAATGTAAAAACCAGGTAATTGAAATTGGCAATACAGCAATAAACCAAGCTGAGAATCTGGGTTTAACCTATTCGGATTTTTACTTTGGGAAAACTGGAATATTTGGATACTTCTCTAAAGCTAAAGAGGGCAACCTAGAGTATGTGTGGAGTCCAAACTCAAGAGTGGTGGTCACCATTGAAGAAGAAAAATGGGCTAGTAAAGGCGCATCTGAACATGTTTTGGACTTAGTAGAAGCGTGGCAATTACAATATCACAAAATTGAACAGATTCATGATGAGATTGGCAATTGTCTACTACTCATAAACCTTAGGAGCCAAGTTTTTCGAATGGCACTCATTGGTTATTTGAGGCAGATTCTACAATCGGTAAAAGAGGAAGACAATCAGCAATTGCTATCCGATTTCTACCAAATACTTAGTGAAAATTTCAGTGAGGAAGCCACTCCATTTATCTATGAGCGAATTGGACAACGGTTTCAACACATAATGATAGATGAGTTTCAAGACACATCTAAACTGCAATGGCTCAATTTAATTCCATTAGTCGAAAATGCTCTTGCAGAGGGCAATTCAACCTTAATCGTTGGTGACGCCAAACAGTCAATTTACAGGTTTAGAGGAAGTGAACCGCAGCAATTTGTTGAACTTCCTACTGTGGCCCGAGAGTCTCAATTACTCCTTACTTCAGAATATGAGTCTCATGTCCTAGAGTTCAATTATAGATCGGCAGCATCAATAATCAAATTCAATAATCGGTTTTTCAAGGACCTTGTAAACTCATTACCACAAAGTCTGGCAAACACATATAAAGATGTCGCTCAAAAACACATGAAGGAAGATGGAGGTTCCGTAAGATTTGATTTGGTCGATACAAATCAAAGCGATGACGCGTTACTTGACTTTTTCAATGCCATCGAGTCAAGGTTGAACCAAATGACCCGAATTGAAAAAATTCCAATAAACGATATCTGCATTCTGTTCCGCACCAATAAAGAAGCTTCAGTCATAGCTTCAAAGCTCATAGAAGCTGGATATCCTGTTGCCAGTGACGAAAGTCTCCTTTTGAAGAATAACAAAGATGTAATTCTGCTCATTCTCACTTTAAGATGCGTAGACGATCCTTTAAACCATTTTCTCATTCAAAAATGGATTGCATATGCGGAACACTCGAGAAAGATCAACCAAGAACTTCACACCTTGGCGAACTTATGCTACCGTGAGAAATGGTCGTTTACCAAACTGCTCATACATCTTGGCCTTCATTTACCTGATATGCATGAGATATCCAACTCTTTTGAATTTCTCCACAGCACAGCAATAGCTTTTGGCCTTAATACTCAATCCAGTTTCATTCAAAAACTCCTAGACCATGCGCTAGAATATGAACAATCTAACATAAAGTATAAACAGTCCTTTACGGAATACTGGCAAACTACAGCCAGTAAACTAAGTATAGACTCACCTACTGGCGTGAATGCGGTTCGGATTATGACAATTCATAAATCAAAGGGACTTGAGTTTCCATCGGTGATCGTCTGTATTCCCGAAATGAAGTCCAAAAACTTAACGAAGGAATATACTTGGGTTGAAAACACTTTGGGTGTTCCTCACCTTGAGCATCTCTATCTCAAGGTGAGCTCGCTTCAAAACACTCCATTCGAATCTTATTATCAGGTAGAGGCAGATAAATCATTGCTTGATGAGATTAACACGCTTTATGTGGCATTTACAAGAGCGGCAAAAAGTCTCGATATCTTCATAAAACAAAAGAAACCAACCAAAGGAGCTAAAACCACGAGTATGCCTCAATCAAAGGAATTAGGCTTTGTTACAAATTGGCCCGAATGGGATAGTCAATCATCTTCGATGACTCTGTAATCTAGCACTTCATCACTTACCATTAGTATCCACAAAGATTTCAGATTGACATTAAAATGGATAGTAGTTCCTATGTTTTTACGATTGGAAAGAGTCAAAAGCTAAATCCATTTTAAGTAGGTAAACCTGTTCTTGTCTTTATTGATATACCTTCATAAAGAAAAATGTCGCTTTGATGAATAAACCACCTCCTGATTTGAACATCAGGGTTAACAAGTTTTCAGCTATACCAACAAAAACTTGGCATCAAGTTCTAGCATTACGAAGTGAAATTTTTGTTGTGGAGCAACAATGCGTGTACCTGGATCCTGATGATCATGACATAAATGCCATGCATTGTTACGTGATATCTGATAAATCTGTGGTTGGTTATGCACGAATACTTGATGAACATGAGTGGAAAATTGGTAGAATTCTAATAGACACAAAATATCGAGGACATGGACTCTCCTATACAATTGTTGAGAGCGTCATCAACTTCATAAAGGCAGAGATGAATTCTTCTAAACCCATTTCACTTTCAGCACAAGTATATCTATCAAGCTTTTATGAAAAGCTTGGTTTTATTCCTACTGGTCTCATGTATCTGGAAGATGGCATTCCTCATCTAAGAATGGTTTATCAACGATCTTAAGGTTTCAACCGTTGAAAGACTATTGATAAGTTCATAAAAGCAATGATTAACGAGGGTACACTGTTCACCCAAATTTTGACAGACGTATTATAACTATCATATGCAATTCTACTTTCCGCTCAACCTAATTTTAATTTTGTCTTATGGAAGATTCCGAGCCAAAACCTTCACCATCAAAGAAAAAACTGAGCGTAGTAAGAAATCCTGTGAACACGCCTGACTATGGAAAGCTTCCTCCACAAGCAGTTGATCTTGAAGAAGCTGTCCTTGGTGCCCTCTTGTTGGATAAAGAAGCATTGACTGATGTAATCGACATCCTAAAGCCAGAAAGTTTTTACAAGGAAGATCACCAACGCATTTATGCTGCCATTATGGACTTATTTCAGAAGTCCGAGCCGATTGATATCCTCACCGTTACGCAAGAATTAAGAAAACGAGGAGAATTAGACATGGTTGGCGGAGCGTTTTATATAGCTCAATTAACCAATCGTGTTGCCTCATCGGCAAACGCGGAGTTTCATGCCAGAATTATTTCTCAAAAACACATCCAGCGAGAGCTTATAAAAATCTCAAGCGATACTATCAAGCAGGCATATGATGAAACCATCGATGTATTCGACTTATTAGATGGTGCAGAAGCCAAATTATTTGAGGTAGCAGAAGGTAATATTAGAAAGTCATATGAAGGTATGGATAAGCTTCTACAGAAGGCTGTAAGACAACTCGAGATAATAAGCAAGCAAGATGGCACAAGTGGTGTCCCAACCGGATTTGCAAATCTCGATCGTGTCACTGGAGGGTTTCAAAAGTCCGATATGATTGTTTTGGCTGCACGGCCAGGTATGGGTAAAACTGCCTTTGTTTTGTCTTTGGCTAGAAATGCAGCCGTAGACTTTAAGCGTCCTGTGGCGGTATTTTCACTAGAGATGTCCTCGCTTCAACTAGTAAATAGATTAATCTCAAGTGAAACTGAAATATCTGGCGAAAAACTCAAGAAAGGAACCTTAGAAGGATGGGAATGGGAACAGTTAAACTCTAAAATTGGCCCCCTCACTAATGCGCCACTTTACATTAACGACACTCCCGGTCTATCTGTTTTTGAGCTTCGTGCCCAATGTCGAAGATTAAAGGCAGAACGTGATATTCAAATGGTCATAATTGACTATTTACAATTGATGACTGCGTCAGTAGAAGGTGGCAAAGGAAACCGCGAGCAAGAAATTAGTGCCATATCTCGAGCCGTAAAAGGAATTGCAAAAGAATTGGATATTCCAGTGATTGCTATAAGTCAATTAAGTAGAGCGGTTGAAACTCGTGGTGGTGATAAGAGACCTCTGTTGAGTGACTTACGTGAATCTGGTGCCATTGAACAAGATGCGGATATGGTAATGTTCATTTATAGACCTGAATATTACGGCATCACAGAAGACGATCAACACAATAGCACCCAGGGGCTAGCTGAGCTTATCATTGCTAAGCATAGAAATGGGTCAACCGAGGACGTTAAAATTCGTTTTAAAAATCACTTGGCCAAGTTTGTCAATTGGGATAATGATAACTTCGAATCAAATGCAGATGTTGGAGCATCTATCGAAGACACTTACGGAAAACAAGTACTGCGATCAAGCAAACTTGATGAGATTGATGATTCGGATGAAGAACCTCCGTTCTAGTTTAATACTCTTTTTGCTCTTATTAATTAGTGATTTAGGATATAGCACTAAACTGCTGATTCCGATGAATAGCGAACAGGCAAACCACCTGAAAGCATATGGGATCGCGTTTTGGTCCCTCGAACATGATGTTGAGGTTCAATGGCTACTCAACTATCGTGGCGGAAGTTTTATGATCGATGCCTATAAAGAAATCGAAAGTGAACTGGTCATTCGCGGAGTAACATATGAGACTATACCGGATGCTAGAGCAGCATCAATTCTACTTGAGATATCTAACCCCGAGATTAATCAAGATGCTGTGAAGCTAGAGAAAGCCCCAAAAATCGCGGTTTACTCCCCCAAGTCTGCACAACCATGGGATGATGCAGTAACCCTTGTACTCTCATATGCAGAAATACCTTATGATGTTATTTATGATGACGAAATTATAAATGGCAACTTGCATCTATATGATTGGCTGCATCTCCATCATGAAGATTTTACGGGTCAATATGGTAAATTTTACGGGTCATACAGAAATGCAAAATGGTATCAAGATCAGGTCAAAGAATTTGAAACAACTGCCACAAGACTGGGCTTCGCTAAAGTCTCAGATTTGAAATTAGCCGTAGCCTTGCGCATTAAAGAATATACCTCTGGTGGTGGTTTTCTCTTTTCTATGTGTTCTGGAACAGATTCATACGATATAGCGATTTCCGCGGAGGGTGTAGACATTTGTGAATCAATGTTTGATGGAGACCCCGCAGATCCAAATGCTCAACAGAAAATTGATTTCGGTCAAGGATTTGCTTTCGAAAACTATCAACTGAGTCAAAACTCGATTGAATATGAGTTCTCATCAATCGATGGTACATTGCTTCATAATAGAGCCGGACAAAAGCAAGACTTTTTTACTCTTTTCGATTTCTCTGCAAAATGGGATCCTGTACCCACCATGCTCTGTCAAAATCATGAAACAATAATTAAGGGATTTATGGGACAAACAACATCCTACAATCTTAAATACATCAAGCCCAAGGTACTGGTACTGGCAGATAATAAAGGCATCGGAACCGCTAAGTACATTCACGGTGAATTCGGAAAAGGACAGTGGACATTCTACGGAGGACATGACCCGGAAGATTACCAACATTTCGTAGGCGATCCTCCTACTGACCTTAATTTACACCCCAATTCCCCTGGATATAGATTGATATTGAATAATATCCTATTCCCTGCTGCTAAGAAGAAAAAACAAAAGACTTAGTTTTTAAACTTCCAGTTTATGTTCAGCATAAAGTTTCGAGGCATAACAACATAATGTGGCGCAATAAGAGGGTTATCATTAATGACACCATAGAGCGCATTTTGTATGTAGATGCCAACTTCAACAGACCGAATATTTATGTAGGTAAATGCATCGACTTGCAAAAAGTCACCAAAATTGTGCGCGTTCTGAACAGCGAGTATATTAAATACGGGATTTACTCCTCGAGCAAAATATCCTGTATAGTATATAGAGCGCAATCCATATGATAATCGGAGCTTATTTGAGAACAATGGCCAATGATTTTGCATGCTACTGTAGTTTATCCATGCTGGCATTGGGACGTGACTCTCAATATCGTTACTAATTTGACGAATGACTGAAGATGAAATAGAAAGCCATTTAACAGCATACCTTATATCCATTCCGATTCGATACACCTCGGTATTTCTAGTGATTTGATTCACGCCAGAGAATCTATCAAAATAGGTGAAGTTGTCAATCACTTCATATTGACCAGAAAGCCCAAGATCTAGCTGATCAGAAAAATATCGAACTCCTAACTTATATTGATTAGAGAGCACATTAGATAGTGAATTCGATATATCTCGAAAGTCTGAGCGATAGTCTGTATAAATAAGTCCAGGTCGGTTATTATAACCAAAAATTGAGGCATTAAATGATACTCTCCTTGACCCTTTATTTATCATATCGGTTTCAATCGAGTCTACAGTCGATTTCTTTTCCCATACAGTATAATCCGATGTAAGTCTCCAATTATGATCTCCAGAGTTAAAGCCTGATGTAAAATATTGACCATTTGC
>MDTG01418593.1_pt1 | contig 11464 bp, 12 predicted proteins | sample 811421 | NCBI WGS metagenome assembly MDTG01 (sample SAMN05326645, study PRJNA326480) | marine metagenome | isolation source: seawater | place: Pacific Ocean: South East | collected 2011
TTCAATTAATTTCTGAGCTATGTTGCAATTTTTTAGTTCAAAAAATTTTAAGGATTTTCATGATGATTATCTTTATTGGATAAAAATTTTTTTTCTTACGCTAGTTATCTTCGGATTGATTATTTCTTTATTCGTATCACCTGCAGATTATTTGCAAGGAGATACTGTTAGAATAATGTATGTACATGTTCCAGCTTCTTGGCTTGCTCTACAGATATTTGCAGTAATGGGTATTTCTGGTTTTATTACCTTAGTTTTTAAAACGAGAATATTTACTTTAATTTCTAAAAGCGTAGCTCCAATTGGTTTTACCTTTTCTTTGATTTCACTTTTTACAGGTTCTATATGGGGCCAACCTACGTGGGGAACTTTCTGGACTTGGGATGCAAGGCTAACATCTATGTTGGTTTTGGTTATATTTTATATTATTTATATAAGTAGTTGGAAAATTTTCTCAAAATTTAACCTTGCTGAGAAATTAACTTCTATTGTATCTCTTATTGGATTAGCAAATCTACCAATAATTAAGTTTTCTGTAGAATGGTGGAATACGCTTCATCAACCTGCAACGATAAAGCTTACAGAAAGTTCATCTATACATCCAACTATGCTTACCCCTTTATTAATAATGTTCTTTGCTTTTTTAAGCTTTTCAATAATAATATTTTTGATTAGATTTAAATTAGAGAGTTTAAATTTAAAAATTAACGCAAAAAGATGAATAGTAAAGTTAAAAAAAGATTATATTTTTTTTTGGTATCTATTATTACAGTAATAATAATAGGAAAATTTATTTTTGACTCTCTGAAGGTAAATTCTGTATATTTCTTTTCTCCAACCGACTTAAAAAATACAACAGAAATTCCTAATGGTATAATTCGTATAGGTGGTATGGTTAAAAACAAGTCTTTGAAAAAAGAGGGTAACAAATATTCATTTATAGTCACTGATTTTAAAAATGAGATTTTAGTAAATTATATTGGTATAAAACCAAATTTATTTGAAGAGGGACAGGGCGCAGTAGTTGAAGGCAAACTTAATACAAGAACTAATTTAGTAGCTACAAAAATTCTAGCTAAACATGATGAAAATTATATGCCTAAAGAGGTTGCAGATGCTTTAAAAAAAACGGGGGATTGGAAAAAAAATTATGGCAAGTAGTATAGCAAATGCAATACTGATACTTAGCATTTTTTTTTCATTCTTAAGTAATTTGTTTTTTTTTAAAAAAAAAATAAAATTGTCTATTCGTACATTTAATTTTTCATCAATTTTAATTTTTACTTCTTTTTTGTTGTTAATATTTTATTTTTATTCCTCAAATTTTAGTATTTCGGCTGTTTATGAAAATTCCCATACTTTAAAACCCTTTTTTTATAAGCTTTCAGGTACTTGGGGAAATCATGAAGGTAGTTTATTGTTATTTATTTTAATTGTTGGATTGTACGGCACTTTATTTTCACTATTCTACAATAAAAATATCACATTTAAATCATGGGTGATTTTTTTTCAAAATAATATCTATTTAATTTTCTTAATTTTTTTAATTGTAAAATCAAATCCCTTCGATCTTATAATTCCAACACCAAAAGAAGGACTTGGCTTAAATCCTATTTTACAAGATCCTTTATTGGTTTTTCATCCACCATTTTTATATTTAGGATATGTAGGTTTTTCGTTAACCTTGAGTTTGGTCTTGGCTGCTTTAGTTACCAAACAACTCGACAGCTCTTGGGCTAAAATTTCTTGGCCTTGGGTCATGTCATCATGGGTATTTTTAACAATTGGGATTACCTTAGGGTCAGTTTGGGCTTATTATGAATTAGGTTGGGGAGGATACTGGTTTTGGGATCCTGTAGAAAACGCGTCACTGATGCCCTGGTTAGCTGGTACTGCATTAATTCATTCTCTTATTGTTTTAAAAATAAAAAACAAAATGCAGAATTGGACAGCCCTACTTGCTATTTTGACTTTCTCATTAAGTTTGTTAGGAACTTTTCTGGTAAGATCAGGTATATTAAATTCAGTTCACGCATTTGCAAATGATCCAGACCGAGGGATATTTATATTAGTAATTATATTTTTTATAACCATCGCTTCTTTATTAATACATACTTTTTACTCTTCGAACAAACCAAATAATAAAATTTCCTTTTTTTCAAAAGAAAATTTTTTAAATATTAATAATTTATTTTTATTATTTTTCCTTTTTATAATTTTATTAGGCACTATTTATCCAATTATTTTATCAGCCTTAAACGAGACAATTTCAATTGGTCCAGATTACTATAATACAATTCTAGCACCTTTTATTTTTATTTTTTTAATTGCAATGTCTGTTGGTCCAATTTTAAAATGGTCACGGAATATAGAATTAAAAGATACATACTTTTTATTAATTGCTTTTTTAGTTGCATTAATAATATCTTTTTTAATAATAATTCTCTCTAAAAGAAATGAATTAATACTTTATTTGGGTCTAGTTTCTTCTTTCGTTTTGATATTCACTATTTTGTTCGAAGTATATAAGAGTAAGTATAAAATTAATTTCATAAATTTGTCTAGATTATTTTCTCATCTAGGAGTTGGAGTTTTTATATTATCGGTATTTTTAAATTCTTATTTTTCTAAAACCAAAGATTTTGAAATTCAAATCGGAGAAACAAAAAAATTTGACAATGTTTCATTAAACTTAACTAATCAAAATATTTTTAAAATAAATAATTATTTAGAAATGAGAACAGATTTTGAAATCTTGGAAAATAATAAAATATTTACGCTCAACCCATCTATAAGAAGATATTTTCAACCAGACCAAATTACATCAGAGACAAGTATCAAACCAACGCTCTTGTCAAATCATTATCTGGTAATTAATTTCCCAGATTTAAATAGTAAGGTCATAGGGGCAAGATATTACTATAATTTTTTTATTCATGGAATCTGGTTTGGTTTAGTACTAACTATTCTTGGAGGAATTTTAAGTGTTTTTAAAAAAAGAATTTAAAATACTTATTTTATTAATTTTTTTTGGGTTACTATTTTCCCTATTTTACTTTTCTCTATTTAAAGAAAAAGGTTTTGAACCTAAGGTTATGATTGGAAAACAATTACCAAACTTAGAATCAAAAAATCTATTTCGTGATCAAACAACAGATATTAAACGTATTGCTAATAATAATATTTTTCTTGTAAATATTTTTGCTTCATGGTGTGCACCATGTAAAGTAGAACATCCCTTTTTAATGCGGTTAAAGAATAAAAAAATTTTAATTATTGGTGTAAATTATAAAGATACAAAAAATAATGCAAAAAAATTTTTAAAGAAATATGGCAATCCTTATCAGGAAATTTTGCTAGATTATAAAGGTGAGTTGTCTATTAATCTGGGAGCATATGGAGTACCAGAAACATACTTAGTAGATAAAAATTTTAAAATTATTGATAAACAAATTGGACCTATTAGTAATGAATTTGTAAAAAAAGTACTGAATTTAAAATGAGATTTTTATTTGTATTCTATTTATTATTGGCAAGTTTTTCAAATGCTAATGAAGTTGACACAAGGGTAAACAAGATTTCAAAAAATATTCGCTGTTTAGTTTGTGAGGGACAGTCAGTGTATGAGTCGAATTCAGATTTTGCTAGAGATATTAAAAATTATGTAAAAAAAGAAATAATTGATAATAAATCTGATAAAGAAATTTATAATTTTCTCATATCCAAATACGGAGAGTCAATTATTTTTAATCCTACTCTTTCAATTAAAAATATAATGTTATGGCTTACGCCAGCTTTATTTTTTCTGATAGGAGCTTATATTATTTTTAGGAGGACGGATGCCCCAAAGTAATTGTTGTCATAAATTTTATTTTAAAAAAGTTGATCTTGAGCAAAAAAGACGAAAGGTATGTAGAAAATGTGGTTTTATAGATTATAAAAATCCAAAAATTGTTACAGGTTCTTTAGTAATTAAAAATAAAAAAATATTATTATGTAAAAGAGCGATATCTCCTAGTTATGGTAAATGGACATTTCCTTCTGGTTATCTAGACAAGAGTGAGACACCAGAGGAAGGAGCCGTGAGAGAAGCTCTAGAGGAAGTTAATATTAAAATTCAACTTAAAAAATTACTAATAGTATTTACTATTAGGAAAAAAAATTTAATACAATTTGTATTTTTAGCAAAGCATTTAAATAAAACTTTTAAGCCAGGTATTGAAACCTTAGAGGCTAAATACTTTGATTATAAAGATATCCCATGGAAATTGTTGGCTTTTCCAAGTGTAACATTTGCATTAAAGAAAATTGGTAAATTACCCAAAAACTTACCAATTTTTCATACATTTAGCAAAGATTAAGACTTTAAATTAATGTTTTATTAATATAATTAGTTTTTATGAAAAAAATATACTGCATTTTAATTTTAAGCTTCTTAGCTACTTCTTCATACGCGCGTGGTTTATCTATGTCGTCAGGTATTTTAGATTACAGTGATGGTGAAAAAAGATCTGGGTTTGTAGAAGCAACTTATACTTTTAAAAATGCTGATGACAAAAATTTTTTTGGAAAATTTACCCCTATTGCTGGTGCCATGATAACACAAGAAAACGCAGTTATGGTATATTCAGGTTTCGAAGGTAATTTTTTAATTGGTAATTTTTTTATAAATCCTAGTTTTTCACCAGGATACTACGAAAGTGGGAAAGGAAAAGATTTAGGGTCATATTTGGAATTTAAATCACAAATTAATTTTGGATGGAAATTTGGAAACACCTCTAATGCCGGTATATCCTACAGTCATATATCTAATGGAGACTTTGGAAAAAGAAACCCAGGTGCTAACAATATAGCATTCACTTTCTTAAGAAAATATTAACATTCAATAATGAAGTTAAGCGATTGTCATAACATCGACGATTTTCGCAAACTTGCAAAAAAGAAACTACCTTCACCTATTTTTCATTATATTGATGGTGGCGCTGACGATGAAATAACATTAAAAAGGAACACAGACTCTTTTAATAATTGTGATCTTGTTCCAAATGTTCTAACGGATGTGAGCAACATTAATACATCTACAACTGTATTAGGCCAAAAAATTGATTTTCCATTATTTTTATCACCAACTGCAATGCATCAATTATATCATCATGATGGAGAAAAAGCGTCTGCAAGAGCAGCAGAAAAATTTGGAACTTTTTTTAGCTTGTCTACGATGGGTACAAAAAGTATCGAGGAGATTTCTAATATTTCTGGTGGTCCCAAAATGTTTCAACTTTATATCCATAAAGACCAGGGTTTGACTGATAATTTAATTGAAAGGTGTCAGCGTTCAGGATTCAAGGCAATGTGTCTTACAGTTGATACTATCGTTGCAGGTAACAGAGAAAGAGATCATAGGACTGGTTTTTCTACACCACCTAAACTCACCTTTGAAAGTCTCTTAAGTTTCGCTATGCACCCATCGTGGAGTTTAAATTATTTATTTGGGCCTAAATTTAATTTAGCAAATATTTCTCACTTAACAAAAAAGGGTTCAAGTATAGAAAGTTCAATAATGGATTATATTAACTCACAATTTGATACTACAATGAATTGGAAACATGCAGAGTACGCAGCAAAAAAGTGGAACGGCCCTTTCGCCTTAAAAGGTATTATGTCTGTAGACGATGCTAAGAAGGCAATAGATATTGGCGCAACTGCTATTATGATTTCAAATCATGGGGGAAGACAACTAGATGGTTCACGTGCTCCATTTGATCAACTTGAAACTTTGGTTGATGTAGTCGGCGACAAGATTGAAATTATTTTAGATGGTGGAATTAGAAGAGGAACGCATGTCCTTAAAGCATTGGCATTAGGAGCAAAAGCATGTTCTATGGGAAAAGCATATTTGTATGGATTAGGTGCAGGTGGTCAATTAGGTGTAGAAAGAGTTCTTCAAAAAATGAAAGATGAGATCACACGAGGAATGACTTTGATGGGCACAAGAAGTATCGATGAATTAACAAAAAGCAAAATTGTACTTCGGTAAATGAAAATTGCAGAAAATTACTCAAGATTAGGAACAGAAAATGCTTTTGTAATTTTAGCTAAAGCTAAAAAATTAGAAAGTGAGGGAAAAGAAATAATAAATTTAGGTATTGGACAGCCTGATTTTCTAACACCAAAGCATATTGTAGAAGCAGCCAAAAAAGCTTTAGATGAAGGTCATCATGGTTACACTCCAGCAAATGGTACAATAGAATTGAGAGAGGGTGTTAGTCGACATATAAAAAAAATGTATGGAGCAGATATTGAAGCTGATAGGGTATTTATTGCACCTGGTGGTAAACCATCAATATTTTTTGCAATCATGTTATTTGGCCAACCTGGTGTTGAAATTATTTACCCTGAACCTGGATTTCCAATTTATGAATCTGTAATAAATTATAGCGGTGCAAAAGCTGTTCCAATGTATCTCTCTGAAGATAAAAACTTCTCGTTTAATGCAGATGAAGTCTTAAATTTGATAAATGAAAAAACAAGATTGTTAATTATAAACAATCCTCAAAACCCAACTGGAGGATTAATTGAAAAAAGTGAAATTGATAAACTAGTAAGAGGTTTAAAGAAATTTCCAAATGTTGCAATTTTTAGTGATGAAATATATTCTAGACAAATCTATGATGGTAAAAGCATGCCATCTTTTTTTTATTATCCAGAATTATTTAATCGACTAATCGTGATGGATGGTTGGAGTAAAACATATGCTATGACTGGTTGGCGGCTAGGCTGGAGTGTTTGGCCAAAAAATTTAATTGAAAACGTGACTAAAATGGCAATCAATAGTTATTCCTGTGTTTCAGCCGCAAACCAAGTTGCTGCTTTGGCGGCTCTCGAAGGTCCTAATGAATTTGTAAATGAAATGATGAAAAAGTTTGACAAGAGAAGGAGACTAATAGTTGATGGTTTGAATAGCTTAGCAGGAATTAAATGTAATAAACCAGGAGGAGCATTCTATGCTTTCCCAAACATTAGTGAAACTGGCATGAATGGGGAGACTTTTGCTGAAAAGTGTTTATTTGACGCTGGTGTGGCAATAGTTCCAGGCACTAGTTTTGGTCAATCTTGTACAAAATACGTGAGATTTAGTTTTGCAAATTCTTATGAAAATATTGAAAAAGCATTGGAGAAAATCAAAAAAATTCTTTAATATATATATATTATGGCATTTACATTACCATCACCTGACACAAATATTATTGAGAACAAAAAAAAAAATAGTTCAAGATCTTAGAAATATAAGTGAGAATATTATTCATTCAGACGAGGAAATAAAACCTTACGAAACAGATGGACTTTCTGTTTATAGGCAAAAGCCAATAGCTGTAATTTTACCAGAAACAACAGAAGAAGTTTCTAGGATATTAAAATATTGTCATGATAATAAAATTAAAGTCGTTCCAAGGGGAGCTGGTACTGGGTTATCAGGTGGTTCGATACCTTTAGCTGATTGTATATTGCTTGGTATGGGAAAGTTTAACAAAATTTTAGAGACAGATTTTGATAATCGATGTGTTGTAGCTCAACCTTGCGTTACAAATTTAGCAATTACAGAGTCAGTGCAACATAAAAATTATTATTATGCCCCCGATCCTTCAAGTCAATTAGCTTGTTCTATTGGTGGAAACGTAGCTGAAAATTCCGGAGGAGTTCATTCTTTAAAATATGGGACTACAACTAATAATTTAATGGGAGCGGAAATAGTTTTGATGGACGGAACTATTTTAAAAATAGGAGGAAAACATTTAGACTCCGAGGGTTATGATTTGTTAGGTTTAATTACAGGTTCAGAAGGGTTATTGGGCGTTGTAACCGAGGTTACTGTTAGGGTTTTAAAAAAACCAGAATCAGTCAGAGCTGTTTTAATTGGCTTTGAGACCATCGAAGATTCCGGAAATTGTGTTGCTGATATCATTGCTAAAGGAATAGTTCCAGCAGGAATGGAAATTATGGATAAGCCATTAATTATTGCAACAGATAATTATGCAAAAGCTGGTTATCCTAGAGACGTTGAAGCTCTGTTAATTGTTGAGCTTGATGGTACTACAAGTGAAGTTGATACTTTAATTGAAAAAGTTTTAGATATAGCAAAAATGAATAAAGCTTCTTACAATCGCGCAAGTAATAGTGATGAAGAAAGATTAAGATTTTGGAAAGGTCGAAAAGCAGCTTTTACAGCATGCGGAGTTTTAGCGCCAGATTACATTTGTATGGATGGATCGATTCCAAGGAATAAATTGGCAGACGTCTTAGGCTATATAAATAAACTTTCTAAAAAATATAAACTTGATGTAGCAAATTGTTTTCATGCAGGAGATGGAAACTTACATCCTTTAATTATGTTTGATTCCAATAATCCTATAGAAATGAAGAAAGCAGAGGATTTTGGCGCTGATATTTTAAAATATTGTGTTAAAGTAGGAGGAGTTTTGTCTGGAGAACATGGAATTGGAGTCGAAAAAAGAGAATTAATGTGTGAAATGTTTAACGATAACGATATCCAACAACAATTAAATATTAAAAATGCTTTCGATAATAAAAATCTTTTAAATCCAGGAAAAGTTTTCCCTATATTACATCGTTGTGCTGAAGGTGGAAGAATGCATATACATAAAGGTAAGGACAAGTTTCCAGATTTACCAAGATTTTAATGTCTGGATTTTTTTCTGCTAAGTCTGAACAGGAAGTTTCTGATTTTATATTTGAAAATTACAGTAAAAATAATCCATTAGAAATAGTTGGACATAATACAAAAAAGATAGGAAGAATAATTCAATCGTCTAAAACTTTAAGTCTAGGATTAATGTCTGGAATTTTGGAATATTTTCCAGAAGAATTATATATTAAAGTTTTACCTGGGACTTCACTAAGTGAAATTGAGTTAACTCTAAAAGAAAAAAATCAATTTTTAGGATTTGAGCCTAATGATTTAGGATATATATACACAGGTAAATCAAATCCAGGTTCTATAGGTGGGGTTGTCGCATGCAATTTGTCTGGTCCAGGTCGATTTAAAAATGGAGCACTTAGAGACCATGTTCTTGGATTTAAAGCTGTGAATGGTTCCGGGGCTAAAATAAAATCTGGTGGTACAGTAGTAAAAAATGTTACTGGTTATGATTTAAGTAAAGTTGTTAGTGGTTCATATGGAACTTTATGCGCCATAACTGAGATAAATCTTAAAGTATCTCCAATACCAGAATACGAAGAGACTTTTTTAATTAATAATATTAATTACATTCAAGCTCTTCAAATTTTTCAAATCGCATTAGATTCTTCGCTGGAAATTTCTGGGGCGTGTTTCTTTCCAAATGATAATGTTTCATTTTTAACATTAAATGATGTTAAAAAAGATTCATCTGCTTTAGGTTTAAGAATTCAAGGTCCCAAAACATCAGTTACTGAAAGAATGCAGACTTTAGCAAAAATGTTTAAAGATAGGTCAGTAGTAAACTTAGATATGTATCAAACATCAATCTTTTGGAGAGAAGTAAAGAATTTAGAGGGCTTTTCAAATAATGAAGTGTATATATGTAAAATATCTTTACCTGTAACAAATATGGAAAATTTTTTGAAACATTTTGAAAATATAAATTTTAAATACTTTTTAGATTGGGGTGGTAATATTGCTTGGTGTGCATTATCTAATCAGAGAGATCTTGATCAAATGAGAATATTTTGCTTAAAACATGATGGTCACTTAACAGTTTTAAGAGCAGACGATAATTTTCGTAAAAGCGAGGAATTTTTAACAAATTCAAATCCTAATTTGCGAATATTATCAAAAAAACTGAAAGAAAGTTTTGACCCTAAAGGTATATTAAATCCTAACAAAATGTACGCTGGTATATAATGCAAACAAATTTTAAAAAAGATCAGTTGTTAGATCCTGAGATCGAAAACTCAGAAAAAATTTTTAGAAAATGTGTACACTGCGGTATGTGTAATGCAACTTGTCCAACTTATCAAATTTTAGGCGATGAATTAGACGGCCCTAGGGGAAGAATTTATATGATTAAGGATATGTTAGAAAATAATAAACCAGCAAGCGAAAAGATTGTAAAACATATTGACAGGTGTTTATCTTGTTATGCTTGCTTAACCACATGCCCATCAGGTGTTGATTATATGCATTTAATTGATCACGGTAGAAACCATATAGAAAGAACTTTTAAAAGACCTATTTTCGATAGATTAATTAGAGCAATGTTGGCATTTGTTTTACCAAAACCTGGATTATTTAAATTTTTATCTAAAACAGTTGCATTTACAAAACCGTTTCATTTTTTGTTACCTAAGAAATTAAAACACATGGTTTCTTATATGCCTAAAAATTTTTTAAAGTCTGAATTTCCTAATAACTTAGTTTTTAAACCAAGTAAAAAATCTATTTCAAAAGTTGCGCTATTGACAGGCTGTGTCCAAAAGGCTTTATCGCCGAACATTAATGATGCTTCAATAAATGTTTTACTTAGACATGGTATCGAGGTTCATATTTTAAAAGAAATTAAATGTTGTGGGTCATTAACTCATCATTTAGGAAAAGAGGAAATCTCTCACAAATATTTTGTGGAAAATATTAATGCATGGTTTGATTTATATGAAAAGCAAAAGATTGATGCTATTTTAGTAAATACGTCGGGATGTGGGACAACAATTAAAGATTACGGATTTATTTTTAAAAATCATCCAGATAAAGTTTTTAGAAAAAAAGCTAAACAGATAAGTGATATCGCATTAGATATTACAGAGTATTTGGAGGAGTCTATTAAATTAGATTTTACTAGAATGGAGCATAACAAAAGGTACAATATTGCGTACCATTCAGCTTGCTCTATGCAACACGGGCAAAAAGTACACAAACAACCAATTGAATTATTAAAAAAAACTGGAAATAATATTTTAGAAGTACCAGACGGTCATTTATGTTGCGGTTCAGCTGGAACATATAATTTAATGCATGATGATATTGCCTCAGAGCTTTTAAAAAGAAAATGTGAAAATATTCAAAAAATTCAACCAGACATAATTGCAGCAGGAAACGTTGGCTGTATAACCCAAATATCAAATGGAACCAAAATTCCAATTGTACATACTATCGAATTAATAGATTGGTTTACTGGTGGTAAGAAGCCTTCACGATTGAAAAGTTTATGAAAAAAATTCTCGTCACAAGAAAACTGTTAGATGAAAATAATAAAAGATTGATAAATATATTTGATGCTAAATTTAATGATGAAGATAGATTGCTTTCTGCAAAAGAGCTTATATCTCTTTCAAGTGATTGTGATGGCATCTTATCTTTCCCAACAACAGTGATAGATAAAGATACTATTATGAAACTATCAAATAATGTTAAAATAATTTCTAATTACGCTGTAGGTTTTGGTAATATTGATGTTGATGCAGCTAAAAA
>MDTG01016532.1_pt1 | contig 11463 bp, 5 predicted proteins | sample 811421 | NCBI WGS metagenome assembly MDTG01 (sample SAMN05326645, study PRJNA326480) | marine metagenome | isolation source: seawater | place: Pacific Ocean: South East | collected 2011
TAATTTTAATAATTTTGCCATTTAAAGTGTACCGAAATCTATTTGTAAATTGTCACCACTGACTGTTCCTACCTCAGTAAGATTCTTATCGTTACAGTCAAGATGATTTGCTAATGCAGGGTTAGCATCGTTAATAAGTCCAGAAATACCGGGAGATATTCCTACCCATGTACTACCTGTGTAGTAGTTAAGTAAATTAGCTGTAGAATTGAACCAAAGGTCTCCTGCTGTAGGTCCTGATGGTGTGCCAGTCTGAATCTTGTATTCGTTAGCGTATCTATTAACGTCAGCTATAGAACCAGCAACAGTATTAATATTTGAAGCATTAGAAACTGCACTGTTTATATTTGATTGGTTTGAAACTGCTGAATTTATATTTGATGTGTTATTTGCAACTGTCGTAACGTTCGAGCTAATCCCTGCAACTGTAGTTATGTTGGAAGCATTACTAACCGCAGAGTTAATGTTTGACGCATTAGATACGGCTGCATTTATATTAGATGCGTTAGCTTGTACAGCATTTATGTTGGTCGCATTACCAGCTACCGCATTAACGTTTGCAATATCATTACCTACGAGATTTACGTTTGTAATGCTGTTTGCAACAGTTTCTATTTCAGATGTTGTCTCGTTTAAGTCAGCAGCAACTGTGTTGACAGAAGCTATGTTTGCACCAACTGTATTGATCGAGTTATTTCCTGAGCCAGTATTTACAGCCTCAGTTATAAGACCTAAATCTTCTTGGAAAGTTATATGACCAGAAACACTATTAATAGCTGTAATAGTTGACTGACTAGGTGTGATTGGTGAGAATCCGTCTCCTGCGGAGCCGTCATAAACCATCATCACTTGGTTAGCAGAACTATCAAACCACAAGTCACCAACTGTTAGTGACCCTCCGTCAGCTCTTTGTGTAGGAGCTGTAGTTGATATCTGATATAAATCAGCAAAGTTTTCAATATCAATTAAGTTATTACCACAAGCGATAACCTGAGCTATAGCATTAGCAACCGTAGTAACCTGAGTAGCTTTTGGTACTAATCTATGGAATGTATAAGTATGGGTTGTTGTTGTAGTTTCTACAATAAATCCAAAACCTTGTGGAATTGTTGTTGTTACACCTGTAATAGTTACAGTGTTAGTTCCAGCAGCGTTTGGAAGAGTTACAGTTCCTGAAGTTGGTGTTAATGCAGCAGCAGCAGTCCTAACGGATATAAGAGTTCCAGCTCCATTATTTACATCTGGGTTAGTAGCTGGGAAAGAGGATTCATTTTGTATAGGAACGAAACCACCAACATCATCAACTAAGTCAATAATTCTTGCATCAATAGCAGCAGTAGTAGCTACTTTGTCATCCGTAGCAGACCATGAAACTCCACTAGCAATAGTTTCTGAAGAATCCTGTCTAAGGAATAAAGCTTCAGCTTCTGTTTCTGTGTAGTATCTATTGTCTAACTGTCCAGCATCTAGTTCTGTTTCTGTGTAATATCTAGTATCTAACTGACCGGCATCCAGTTCGGTTTCTGTGTAGTATCTACCGTCAGCAGCTCCACCAGTTATTTCAGTTTCTGTAAAATACCTTGTGTCTAGTGAACCACCAGTTAACTCAGATTCAGTAAAATAACGATTATCTAATTGACCACCGTCAAGTTCAGTCTCTGTGTAATACCTTGTGTCTAATATTCCATTATTAAGTTCAGTTTCAGTAAAATATCTACCATCTAATGCACCATCTAAAAGTTCTGACTCTTGAAAATACTGGTCATTTAATATACCACCGTTAAGTTCAGTCTCTGTGTAATACCTATTATCTAAAGTTCCAGTTTCTATATCAGCACTTTGGATTGTGCCGTCTTCGATGTTATTTCTAGTAACTGTTATGTCAGAAGGTAATGTACCAGAACCTAATTTTGTAAGTGGTAATGAATCATTTGATAATTTACTACCATCTATATTTGCACTATTACTAATATCAGCATCAACAATAGAACCATCTACAATATTAGATGAGTTAATTGTTATACCAGACTTTAATAATCCGTCAGCAATTTTACTATTATCTATATCTGCACTGGCATTTATATCAGCATTGACAATAGTGTCATCTTTAATTTCAGTAGATGTTACTTGTCCCGGATTTATATTTGCTTGTATTATTTTATTTCTATGTTCAACAGCAGAGAACCTAGCCATATCATGTATGGCATTTAGGTCGGCTGCTCTTATAGATGAACCGGGTGCAAAGACTGCTGCCGGTGTATTTACATTTGTTTCTCTATATATGTGTACATTTCCAGAGCCTGCTGGAGCTGTTGCTCCAAGAGTTACTGTTGTACCACTAACTTTGTATTCACCACTGCTGGGAGTACCTGTTACATAAGTTTGTAAGGCTCCATCAATTCTTACTATGATGTCAGCCGGTTTTAAATATTCGATTGTAGTGGAGTAAGTGGTGGACCCTCCATTCTTAAATTCTTCAGTTGTTTGTACCGCCATTTGGCTACCACCTGTTATTTACGCATGTTGATTACAGTGTTGACACTGCGTTTATTCGCATTTATTGCATCGAGTTCTTTTTTTCTTTCCTCTTGTATAAGCTTCATTATTCGTGGGTCACTCTTAATTCGATTCCACGCAATTTCTTTTGCCCTATCAAATATCCTTTTAATTCTTACGTTATGTGCATATTTCTTAGGGTCTATATGGCGTAAACCGTTGTCACGGTCATATTCCATTTCTTTGATAGATTCTAAAATTCCGGTATTTTCAGCTAATTTATCTAATTTTAAAAGTAAGTTTTGCTTACCTATAGCTTCTTGAAATAATGATCTTAGTCTTGGACTTTGACTTAAATTAGTTCCATCAGGAGCATAGTAAGTAGATGTTCTTAAATCAAATCCACTATCAAATAATAGTTTTCTTCCGGGAGAATAATCCATATTTAACTGGACAGGAGAAAACGCATTAAACATTCTGGTTACAAAGTCATGGTCTTTAATAGGCTTACCAGTTAACATGTCATACTTAATTGCTAATGGTTCAGCAGCTAAGACTTCAGTAACTAAGTTTCTATTTCTAATAGAACTTGCAATGTCAGAACCTAATTCCCTTGTATATGGAGTTAATATTTTTCCTAGTTCGTTTCTAAAGCTACTTAAAGGTAAAGTGTTGTTTGCTAGTTGAGCAACCATTCTGTTGAGTTGTCCGGGTCTACCTGAGAACAATTCAATGAATTGCTGTAATCCAGCCATATAAGATTTACTGGTAATACCTTGAGCAACAACAAGACTTAATTTTTGGAAGTTTTCTGTAGCCCACTCTTCACCCATCAATTCTTGATGATCTCCAATATCTCCAATAATTGAAAGTATCTGGTTAAATGGTTCAAATGCGTCATAGCTAACCCACGCATCTCCAAACTTTATACTTCTAGGTTTCCAACCAGCATCTATCCATGTTTGTCTTTTTTGTCTATCAGCAGGACCATTACCATGTAACTCACCACTTAAGAACTTTTGACCAGCTAAAAATATAACTCCAGAACCCATAGCTAATCTTCCACTTTGTATAGCTCTGGCATTAGCTAAATCTTGAGCAGTTTCAATACCATATTTTTTAACCTTGGAAAAATCTCCGGGTTTAGCAAATGCGATATCATTCCACTCTTCAACTAAAAAGTTAAATCCGGGAGTATGTTTAGCTGTGAGGTTTAAACCGTTTACTCCAGTTCTTGCAAATAAAAAGAATGGTCTAGCCCATGGTTGATTTTCAAATACTGTATTTAAACCTTTTGCAAATCCTTGTAGATCTTGAGTTAAAGTAGCTTCTCTTTTAGCTCCTTTAATATACTCATCTTTTAAACCACCTTCTGCATCAAATATACTATCGACAAAATTGCTTTCAGCTTTAGCAACCATTTCAGGAGTTACAGTTCCAAACTCTCCGCCAGCTTCATCTAATACTTGTCTGTATGCTTTAGCTCTTAATCTTCCTCGTCCTAAAATATATCCAAAGGCATCATCCGTAGCTGCCATAATCTTAGTTGAGTAAGTAAGAAACTTATTATCATTAGCAGACCTAGCTATGTTAGCTAAATAGAAAATTCCTTTATCTGCATCTGTACCTTCTTTTTCAATCAGGTATTTCATAGCTTCCCAGTTACTGTCACCAGTAGTTTTTTCAACAAATCTAGTTTTAATATCTGCTATATCACCTGACCAATAACTATTTAGTTTGCTTTTAAATAGCTTGAAAGATTCAGGTATAGATTGAATCATTCCATTTACATCAGCTAAAGCTTCCCTATAAACTTTTCCATTACCAGATAATGCAGCTCCAGCCATCTGTGCCATTGGTCTTAAAAAGACTGCACTTGATGTACCCATAATTGCTCGCACTGGTGTTTTAGGTCCAGATAGAACACTATTAGTCATAACCATTCCTAGTTGTCTGACTAATTCACCTGTCTTTTTAGTTCCATTTAATTCACCACCACGCATCTTTGTACGTAGGAATGTCATTAATGACTCAACATCAGATGGATGATTTGCTTGAGAAATCATTTCTCTAATACCATTAAGAAGACTATCGTCTCCTGTCTTACCAGCTAACTGGACAGCTAGTTGTAGAGATTTAATATGTTCTTTAACTTGCTTATCAACATCTTTAAACATTGCTTTTCTAGCTGATGGACTAGATAAATCAAATTCTTTAAGAGTTTGACCAGCAGCATATCTTGCCATTTTTGTTGTTCGTACAACACCAATGAGCTGCTCAACCATTGTTTGTATAGGACCGTCAACATCTTTTAAATTAAAGATATCTTCAATCTCTCTACTCATAATTCCTGTATCTCTTAACTTCCTAAGCAAGTCCCCAGCAACAAGGTCTAATGCGTTAGCAGTAGCTGGTGTAACGTTTGAATATATAAGTTGATTTCCTATTCGTTTCTCAATAACACCTCTTGCTTTAGCTGGTGCTAAAAACTCTTCTACTGACATATTGGAAGTATCACGACCTTCAACCATTTCCTTATAAAAGGCAATGTTTTCAGCGTAATATTGATCTGGAGTTAAACCTCTTGCTCTAGCTTTTGAAATGTCTGCTTTAATTAATTCGTTAGATTTAAAAGCTTTCTCAATCTTTGTAATTTCATCCCAAGCAAACCTAGAAGACATGGCAATATTTTTTCTACCATTAACACTTACTACAGTTCCAATAGAACCTTCTTCAGCTCCACCAGTATTTTTAAGTATCTTACGAGACTGGTTTACGTTGTATAAATCTTCAGTCGCATTTGCATTACCTTGATGAGGGTCTGATAATCCTTGGTTTTTATAAGCTCCATATTTCTTTTTGCCTGATTCAATCCTTGCAATTATTTCATCACGCTCAGCTATAAGTGCTTCATCTGCATTCTTAGGTTTCCACTTATTCTGTTTTAATCTTGTTGCTTTAACTGCTTTATTAGCTTCTTTGATAGTGGCAGTTAATTGAGAAATTTCCTTTTTAGTTTTTACATCATCAGGGTCTAAATTTTCTAATAATCCTTCTTTTTGTTTTTTTAATGCAGTTCTTTGAGCTTGAATAGTTTTTAACTCTTCATCAAATGGATTACCACCTAACTCTTGATTAATTTGTTTTAATCTTGCTCGGTCTTGTTTACTACCATTAGCCTGTATATCACCTGTTTTCTTTTTTTGTATCGTTCTACTTTTTTCATTCGCTTGTGGAACTGATATTTCTTCTACAGGTTTACTTCCTTTAAATTTACCTGTAACAGTACCTTTTGTTTTTCTAAATCCAACTCCTATTCCAGCTAAAACAGTGTCAGACAATATACCTAATCCCATACCTTCTACGACATTTTTAAATGTCTTCATCATGGGATGGTCATGTTCTTGTGTGGCTAGTGGAATATTTAATCCAGTGTAATGACTTTGTAGAACACCAAGTGCGTTAGTTTCTTGTGAGTATTTAGAAAGTAAGTCAACTCTTGCACCAGTAATAGCACCTCTAGTTAATGTTCCTTTAATACCTTTGGATGCTATTGCTTTAGCTAAAGGTGTTTTAATAACAGCAGGAACTACTGAACTAGCTTTTGAACCTAATTTACCTAGTACTCCAATTTTTCCTACAGGTACAGCAGCTAAAGTTCCATAGTGAGTTAGTCCTCTTAATGCACTACCCCACCATGTTTTAGTCTCAATAGGATTCTCGTCATTAACAAACCAGTCATCCCATTCTGCTGTATAACCACCTTCCTTTTGCTCTCTAGCCATTTCGCCAGTAGCCATATCAATAATTCTCTCAGGAAGAGTAATTAAAGAGGAGGCAGTATCTTGAAGACCACCACCAAGAGCTGAGAATATTTCTTTAGTGTATTCACCTATTCCCCAGTTCTCTTTGTTTCTAGTATCTTCAATTTCACTTTTTCTTTGTAATGCAGCATTCTCATTTATTTCTTGCTGCTGAAGTCTAACTTCTTCTTGTTGTTGTCTATACTCTAAATGCTTTTGTGCATCATCAACCACCTCATCCATATTGACAGGAGTTTGAGTAGTAGGAGCATCAAGAGTAAATTCTAATTCGTCCATTTGTTACCGTAGTAATAATATAAAAACTAAGATTCAAATGAGACCGCAGTTACTCATTAATCGTAGTCTTCGTTTTCTTCGTAAGGGTGTACTTCTTCTTCGTTATCTTCGTTTTCAGCAGTTTCGACATCTGTTGAAAATCTCTTAAAACCGTTCTTTGTAGGATTATTATTTAAAAATAATGTAATCATACTTTTAGGAATTTTGAATTCTTTTATTTCATTCTCGTCAAACTGTCCTTCATAACCCATTATGGTTGCTTGCTTCCATGCTAAGTCTCTTGGCAATATATTTGTTCCTTTACATATAGCTCGATAGTAATAAGGGACTTGACCTTTACCACCTTCAGCAGCCCATCTTTTAAGTTCTTCTTGTTGCTCTACTGGTGCTGCTAATTGCCTAGTTACATATCCTGCATTCTCAGGGTCTAGTTGTCTTTTTGCATTAACAAGTTTTGTTTCGTACTCATTATCTCTAGTAGTTCCTTTAAATTGCGAGTTAGCATCTACCCATTCACCATTAGTATGCAAGTCTCTAACTGCTGTAAAAGCTTGTGCATGTGCTGTTGTGGGGTCTACTCCTGCTTTTATAGCAGAGTTGTAAGCTTGTATGTATATATCTTCAGACGCGTCCATAAGAGCATAGTATTGAAGATTTTTAGCTTCTAAAGTACCTGTTGACTTAGCACTATTAGAAACTAAATCATCAAGTTTTTTCTTTTCAGCTTGTGGTACTTGATTTAAATTAGTAATTTGGGTTCCGGCTTCAGCTACTAAATGTCCTGCATTTTTCATTTCTATCCTTAAAGCTGGACTAGCATGTTTTAAATCTGTTTCAGTAATACCACCGAAAGCTTCAACTTTTATTAATAGCTCCTGCCTCATAGTCCCGTCATCTCTATAACCATATAGAAATGAAAGTTCATCAGCATTTAAAGGTTGGTCAGGATATTCTGCTCTACGTTTTGCTAGATAATCTTGTTTTTGCTCAACAGTCATTGCAGTGCCACTATCTTCTATCTCTTTCCTAATAGCAGCAGCATTAGATTCTATGATAAATTTCTCATCATCTTTTTTCTTACTTAGATAGTTTGTATTAGCAGCAATAAGTTCATCTTCTATTCCAGCAAATTCTTTGAATTTTAATAAAGTAACGTCTTTCTTATCACCTTTATGATAGAAAGTTTGACTTATTAAATTCTGAGCTACATATAAAGGAATCTCACCATTATCAACTAAACTAACTACCTTAGATCTAAAAGCTAGTCTTGCTCCAGTAAGACCACCATAGTTACCAACATTATTTTCAACCCAAAAATTAGCATACTTTACGGCTTCTGCTGGGTCGCCAGAAATACCAGTTTCAATAGCATCTAATTCTTTTTGAATTTTAAACTTCTTTGCCTTTGTATTCCTATCCTGTCTTGCATCTGCTATTTCAGTTTCATCAACTTTTTTTACTTCAGGAGCAACAGTAGCAGCTAATAGCTTTTCATTAACACCAATAAACTGTTCAGAAAATTCATGTCTTATTTTTGCATCTAAACCATTACGTTCGCTTTCGTTAGCGTTGTCGTAGTTTATTACTGTTCCATCTTTACGAGTAATGGTTGTATTTGCTCTTCTCTCATTTTTAAAATCTTGGTATCCACCGGCTGCTCTAGTAAGACTAGCTTTTACATAAGCATATTGTTCCCATCCAGATAAGTTTCTAAATTGTTCTGCTAATTCAAAGCTACCAGTTTCCTCTTCGATTCTATTTGCTATCTCGTTAATTTTTAGATGTGCATCTTTTAGTCCATCTTCTTGAGCTACTAAAGCTGAAATGTCTTCTGCTGAAGCTGGAACTTTAATTGCTAATGCAGCACCAGCTTGTAGTTTATCTTTCTTATCTTTTTCAGCTTTCTCTTTTAACCAGTTACCAAAAGTAGAAGATAAGTTAGATAGTGATTCCCATTCAGATCTAGTTTTTTCTACAAGAGCATCATCTCTGTCAGACATCTCTTGTAGAAATTTTTCTTCAGAAGCTAGGATTCTTGCATTGCTTTTTTCCTGTTCTGGAACTACATCTGTTTGTACTGTTTTTTCGTATTTACCCGGGGTAAATGAGTATCCGCTTTGTGTCATTATACGTCACCTCCTATAGAACTTGAATCACCCATACCAGATAATCCTTCACCTAATGCACCAGCTAATCCTGTCATTAGTGTTAGACCAACATTCTTCATAACTGGTTTTGGAGGTGCCATATCTGGTACAAGTTGTATAGAAACTTTGCTCCACTCTTGGTTTTTATCTGAAACAAGCTTTCTTCTTATTGATTCGTTACCTCTATCGAAGGCATACATTGATTGAGTTAGAGCTCTACTACGCATAGCATTAGCAGCACCTAACTTAGCTAAATTCATATTTAACATCTTAGTTATACTTGCTCCTCTAACGCCTCGTTCAGCAGCTTGAGCTTCTATCATTCCTTCAGCTTCAAGCATACTCTTAAAGTCTTCTGAATGATCTAGCATTGCTTTTACTCGTACATTATTTAGATTAATTTGAGATTCAGTGTATGCTCTCTGTGCAGCTAAGTTTGCTTCACTTATGTTCTTTTCAAATTGGACTTGCTTGGTCGTAGCCAAAGATCTGTCCATCATCCACTTTCTTTCTCTTACTTTTAGTTTGTGCTCGTATTGTCTACGAGCTGCTTTGTTTTGCGCGGACGCTTCGGCTGCTGAGCCTATGGCTCCGACGGCTGGTCCGATTGCTGCTGGACTGCACATATTCGTACAAATTCTATAAAGGATAAATTGTTTGGTCCGTAGGTAAATCTTCTAAGAAATTTAAAACCTAAAAACCTAAGTAACTTGATATGGAGTTTGTTTCTTTCATCTACAAAATTCCACAGTAACTTTTCTTTTCTCGACCTCACATAACGTCTTGCTTCTCTAGCAAACGTGTGTGGAAAATCTAAAATTGCTGGGGTACATAGCATCCAAATTTGACCGTTCTCGTGAACGCCTGCCATGCCACATATCTCATTATTTGGGTTAGTAAAATACACTGCGTCACAGTTATGAAAACTTACGACCATTGCATTTAAAGGGTCATGTCCATGACCTTCTTTAACCTCTCTATAATCTTCTGGTAATAAATTAGAAGCCACTCGAAGAGCAGCTTCCAATGTTGCTGGGAGAATATGTTTACTCATTTAAAGTTGTTTGTAATTTATCTAGGGTTTCTTGCATCCAAGGTTGCCATGGATTACCTAGAGGTAAATACATACCTTTATACATGCGGTTCTTATTAAGCCAAGCAATGTATATACGTATTTCATGTTCGGTAAGGGTGAGGTTATACACGCGTATAAAAATTATTGTTATAAATTCCTTCCCAAGTCATATATAAAATATTGGCTGGAGTTGGGTGTGTTGATTGAACTTTTAAAGTTACGTTGGTATTTCTGTCGTAAATAGGAATTGATTGTAACTTGTTGTTATTTACTACTGAAGATGTGTTAGCTATATATTGGTTTGCCGGTGACAATTCAAATGTTTGACTATAGTCAGGTCTTCCAGTTCTACTTAAAGTTGTCTGATATAAACCTACAGGTCCAAAAGCAAAGCTTGCTCTATGTATAACTGTGTTTGCTCTACTGTCTGATAGTACTGCATCTCCCTCTCTTCTTGTTACATATATAGTTGGAAGAGTTATTTCCATTGTAAATAAGTAACCAATTAAAAAGTCTTGTCCTGTCCAATCACCATCAATTTCTAAATTACTTCCATTAATAGTAACTTGACCATATCTACCTATAGCAGTGGCAGGGTTATTAGTATCATCAATATCGTACGCAACTATTTGATTGGTACTCTCTATACCAACAGGTTTAGCAAAAGTTGATTTTCCTGTAGTAGCGTTGTAGGTAACTGTAGGGTTAGAGGTACTACCTATAAGCCTTGGAATCTGCATCAAATGATCTAAATGCACTCTATTCTCTGCTATCGAATAAGTGTCAGCATCCATTTTTATTGCATATTTCAACAACTGATCTTTATTATTTGAACCATTTCTTACGACTACAAATAAGAAATCATCTTGCATACAATGGTATTGGATTGTACCTGTTAAGGTCCATTTAAACCATGCAGCTAATTTTCTTTCTCTAATATTGTCGAAATATCTGTATCCATATAAGGTTGATGTACCTTCTTCACTAAAGAAAATTACTGAGTTTTCTCTTGAGTTAGATATAAGCTTTAGATCTTTTTCAAATAATCTAGATACAACTTTACTCTGTTCAATAATCTCAGGTTCGCCTTCTCTTTGTAGTTGTGCCATCTCAAAAAATCTTGAGAATTTACCAGCATTATCTAGAAACCCGATAGTTGTACCAAGAGAGACAGGGTTTGTAGCAAAATTAAAGTTGTAAGTAGAAAGAGCATTAATTTTAGCTGTCTGTGGGCTGAACACATCACTATCTGTAGTGAGCATAAATTGTTGATTTTTTGAAAATAAAACTAGACCAGTATTAGTTTGGATTCCGTCATATAAAATCGCAGGATATTCTGAACTAGCTGCTATATCAATAGGGTCACTAGCAACAAACTGTATAGCTGACTTAGCAAAGAAATTAGTAAAGTCTCCCGGACGGGACAGAACTATATTTTCGTCAGCAAGAATACAAAATCTATTTCTAAAGAACAGCATCTTGTTTATTTCTTTACCAACAAATGAGGGTTCTGGGTTAGTAATATCATCACCAACTAAAGCATCATCCCATTGAGGAGCAGAGAATTGTGTACCTGAAATTGTATAAGTAGAACCATCTAATTCAGATAATCTAAAATTACCATCAGCAGTTCTAATAAGAACTA
>MDTG01048726.1_pt1 | contig 11462 bp, 11 predicted proteins | sample 811421 | NCBI WGS metagenome assembly MDTG01 (sample SAMN05326645, study PRJNA326480) | marine metagenome | isolation source: seawater | place: Pacific Ocean: South East | collected 2011
CCACATATTGCCTTATTAGTTATATTGTTTATTTTATACCTTATAATAAAAAAATTATTTTTTAAAAAAAGACGTTATTTTGCAAAATAGATTTTATATATTTTTTTTTATTTTTTTTTATGCATCTTCATTAAATGCGCATACATTTACTGGTATGGTTGGATTTTATGATGGGTTATCGCATCCAGTTTTAGGAATAGATCATTTTCTAGCAATGGTAAGCGTTGGTATTGTGAGCGCACAAATAGGTGGCAGAGCAATATGGAGCGTACCAGCAACTTTTGTTTCTATTATGATTATCGGGGGTATTATCGGTATATCAGCTGAAATAATTAAAGGTCTTGATGAGCAAATAATTTCTTTAAGTGAATCGGAAACAATAAATTATTTTGCCGATTATATTTATATATTTATTGAAATAGGAATAATCTTATCAGTAATTCTTTTAGGTTTAGCGATTGCCATTGAGAAAAAACTATCAGTTTTTTTAACTATGATTTTTGTGGGTATATTTGGTTTTTGTCACGGAACAGCTCATGGCTTAGAGATGCCTTGGGCATCAAATCCCATTCTTTTTGCATTAGGATTTTCTGCAGGAACAGCGACTCTCCATCTTTTCGGTGTTGGGATAGGGCACTTTGCATTAAAGACATTTTTCTCATCATTTTTATTAAGAATAATTGGATTACTATGTTCTGCTTATGGAATTTATTTAATCTTATTGCTATTTTCTTTCTAAGTAAAAATAGCTAATTATTTTTCTAGCAAAGTTGCAACTAAATGGATTCTATTAATTTCTCCTCCATTAAAAAAATTATGATATTTTGTATTATCAGTAATATATAATGATCCATCAGCTGGCATGTGAAAACTTTCATCTTCTATTACCATTCTACAGCCAGGATTAGTAATTATTGGAATATGCAATCTTTTTTCTGGATCTCGATGCCAACTAAGACATGATCTTGGCGGTTTCATCAAGAATCTAAATCTTCCAATTTGCCATCTTTTTAATATTTCATTATAAATTTCTTCAACATAAGTATTTTTAAAGGGTTTGCATAATTCTGTATAATTTTTTTCATCAACTTGATTCAATCTTTTTTCTTCTTCCCAACTATCTTTTGGATATGTCCAGTACAAACCTCGAATATTGCCACCTCTTATAGATAGAGGATCATTAGGTATCTGATTTACACAAATAGCATTAAAATCATATAGGTTTGGATCGTCTTTAGACCATTCTATTATTTTTTCTGTAATCTCAGAATATACCGATTTTAATTTTTCAATATCTATCTTGTAGTCTGTAATTTTTGTTAGATGTTTCATTTATTTTTGTAATAATCCAGGTATTATCATGATAATTTAAATTAAAGTAGTTCTAAAAATGATAAAATGGTCGCACAACATTTGCTTTTTTCCTAAATTTATTAATCTATATAATAACTAGAAATGAAAAAAAAAGAGATAAAAATCTTATCAAGAAAAAGTGATTTAGCTCAAATCCAAGCTCAACTAGTAGGCTTTGAAATAAATAAAAAATTTCCAGATATTAAAATTACTTATTTAACTAAAACAACTGAGGGAGATATTGATAAGTCATCTCCCTTATCTGAAATGAAAACAATTGGTGTTTTTACTGACGATCTAAGACAAAGTTTAGTTAAAAATGAGTGTGATATAATAGTTCATTCTTGGAAGGATCTTCCTATCGAAATTGAACCAAGCACAATTATTGCCGGTTCATTAAGGAGAGCTGATGAAAGAGATATATTATTAGTAAACAAAAAAAATCTCAAGAAAATAGAAGCAAGTAAAAAAATAAAAATTCTATCTTCCTCTCCAAGAAGAATTTATAATCTAAAAGATTTTATTCAAAATTTTTTTCCTTATAATTGTAATGAAATAGTATTTAATAACGTACGTGGCAACATACCCACTAGATTAAAAAAATTATTGAATGGCGACAATGATGCTTTGATTGTTGCTAAGGCAGCAATCGATCGTTTACTTAACAATCCTTTCAAAGAATTTCAGGAATTATCAAAAGAAATAAAAAGTTATATTGATCAGTGTCTATGGATGATAGTTCCACTATCAATCAACCCTTCAGCCCCAGGTCAAGGAGCTCTTGCTATTGAAATAAAATCAAATGATGAAATTACAGAGTCGATAGTTAAAAATATTTCTGATCCATTGTCTATTATATGTGTAAAGAAAGAAAGAGAGGTGTTAAAAAAATATGGAGGCGGATGTCACCAAAAAATTGGAGTCAGCTTATTCCCTACTTTTTTTGGTTTAGTTAAATGTGAAAAAGGAGAATCAGAACAAGGAAAAACATTTTATGACTGGTCAATTTTAGAATCTAAAAAAGATAAAAATTTAATTGTAAACAAAAATGAAATTTTTCCAGAAACTATTTCTAACTATAATTTTTTTAAAAGAAACTTAATTAAAGATTCTATCCATAAGATTAATTCTCTTAATAATCACTGCGTCTGGATTTCCCGTAAATCTGCTTTGCCTGAAGAATCATCTTTGTCTGCTACAAATATAATATGGGCAAGTGGAATAAAAACTTGGCAATCTTTATCCAGTCGAGGCATTTGGGTAAACGGCTGTTCTGATAGCATGGGTGAAGATTTTAACCCAAACATATCTTCTCTATGTCAATTGCCATGGATTAAATTAACGCATTCAAAATCTGTTGAAAGCTTAATTAAAGATGTCATCTATACTTATGATTTGGAAGAAGAAGAAAATTTGCCTGATTTTGCTAATAAAAAATATTTTTATTGGATGAGCTCGAGTGCCTTTAAACTTGCAATTTCCAAAGAACCCAAGGTTTTGGAGGCTTTTCATGCATGTGGACCAGGTAATACCTTCAAAGAAATTAAAAAGATGATAAAAGACCCGGCTAAATTATCAGTCCATCTATCATATGATCAATGGAGGAAAAATTTAACAAATGTCAGATAAATTATTACGATTAAAAAAAAATGAAATTTTGCGCAATATGTGCGCCGAAACAAATTTTTTATCTGATCAATTAATACAACCAATTTTTATTTCTGAAAAAGTATCTGATAAAAAAATAATACCTGGACTGGGGAATAATTTTGTTTTTAATATTCAGGATGCGCTTAAACAGATTGAAAGTGATTTAAAAAATGATTGCCGCAACTTTCTTCTTTTTTTAATTCCATCAGAAAAAAAAGAATTTGATTTTAATTTAAATTTTCAATCAGAAGCAATATCTCAAGTTAAAAAAACCTTTAAAGATGATATTTTTTTATGGGCTGACGTTTGCCTTTGTTCTATGACGACACACGGACATTGTTGTGTATTTGATGATAGTCAAAACATTGATATCAAAAAATCTCTTTCTTCATTATCTAAAACTGCGGTTACATATTCAGAGGCAGGTATAGATGGAATTGCTCCTAGTGACATGATGGATGGAAGAACCAATAAAATAAGATTAGCCCTTGATGAAAATAATTATGATTTAATCCCTATCATGAGTTACAGTTCTAAATTTGCAAGTAATTTTTATGGGCCATTTAGAGATGCAGCAGACTCTACTCCTTCTTTTGGAGACCGCAAACATTATCAACTAGATTATAGAAATAAAAATGATGCTCTAAGAGCATCAACAAGATGTGCAGAAGAAGGTGCTGATTTGTTAATGGTTAAGCCAGGCTTATACTCTTTAGATTTGATACAGCCCATAAATAATTTAACTGGATTGATGGTTGGAGCATATCAAGTAAGTGGGGAGTACGCAGGTATTAATTTAGCATCTGAAAACAATTTGTTAGATCTAAATAAAGGATTATTTGAAAGTTGGCATGTGATGAAAAGAGCAGGAGCTCAATTTATTATTACCTATGGAGCTAGAAAATCTAAGGAGCTGGGCTTTAGTGTCAAATAAACTTTTTTTAAATTCCATAAATAATATACCTCAATCCACCCCACCCATATGGTTTATGCGTCAAGCAGGAAGGTATCATAGTCATTACAAAGAATTTAAGAAAAAATATTCATTTGAAGAGCTTTGCAAAAATCCTGAATTGTCATCAGAAATTGCATGTGGCCCAATTAATGAATTTGATTTTGATATTGCTATTCTTTTTAGTGATATTCTATTTGCTTTAGAAGGATTGGGAATGTCATTAAAATTTGAACCTGGACCTGTTTTTTCCCAAGAATTAGTTAAAGACAATTTGAGCCAATTTCAAAATGTTGATAAAGCAATTGAACATCTTCAATTTCAAAAGGAAGCTATCAGACTTACGAAAAACAAATTAACGAATAACAAAAGCTTAATAGGCTTTGTAGGTGGTCCCTATACGCTTTTAAAGTTCGCTATAGGCAAGACAAATAAAGCTATATTAAAAAAAGATTCTTTTGAAATAGATTTTCTGAATAATACTTTGGTTCCATTATTAATAAAAAATATTCAATTGCAATTAGACTCAGGCGCTGAGTTAGTTATGATTTTTGATAGTGGATTAAAAGATATCGATACTATGGAATTTGAAAATATATATTTAGATATTTTGAAAAAAATAAGTGAAAATTTTAAAAGCAATGTGGGCTATTATGCAAAAGGTTTAGAAAATAATTATTGTAATTCTCTATTAAAACTAAATTTTGCTGGAATTGGTTGTGATAGTTCAAATGATTTACCACTATTTTTAAAATCGAAAAGTAAAGGATTTATTCAAGGAAATTTTGATGAAACAAAGATGCTTTTAAATAAAAATGATCTTAAAGAAGAATTATCTAGATATTGTGATAATTTGTTAAAGTTAGACGTCAATGAAAGATCTGGGTGGATATGCGGATTAGGTCACGGCATTAATAAGGACACCCCTGAAGAAAATGTTCATTTGTTTATTAAAACAATAAGAGAAAATTTTAAATAATAGTTATGGTTAAATATATTGGTGAAAAAGACTATCAACACGGCAGTCAAGAAAAGACCGGAGTTTTAATTACAAATCTAGGAACGCCTGATGCACCAACAAGAAAAGCTTTAAAACCATATTTAAAAGAATTTCTTTCTGATCCAAGAGTAATAGAGATCCCAAAACTTATTTGGCAAATCATTTTAAATTTAGTTATATTACAAATACGCCCACGACGCTCTGCAGCAAATTATAAAAAGATATGGACTGATGAGGGATCTCCATTACTTTATATATCAAAAGAACAAGTAAGATTAGTTGAAGAAAAATTAAAAAAAGAATTCCCAAACACAGTATTTTCTTTAGCAATGCGGTATGGCAACCCATCTATTCATAGCGCTTTAGATAAATTACAAAAACAACAAGTAAGGCGCCTTTTGGTTTTGCCACTTTATCCGCAATATTGTGCTGCTACAACTGGGAGCACATTTGATGCAGTTTCATCCATTTTGCAGAAATGGAGATGGATTCCAGAATTACGATTTATTAATCAATATTTTGAGGAAAGTCTTTTTATCAAAGCTATAGGTGATTCTATTAAAAAAGCAGAAAAAAACAAAGGAAAACCACAAAAAATTATTTTTAGTTATCATGGAATACCAAAAAAATATCTTCTTGAAGGCGATCCATACCACTGCTTTTGTTTGAAAACTACACGTTTAGTTCGTGAATACCTTAATTATAAAGAAGAAGATATTATTACTACTTTTCAAAGTCGTTTTGGAACGCAGGAATGGCTTCAACCATATACCGATGAAACTCTAAAAAAATTACCCAAAGAAGGAATAAAAAATATTCATATACTATCGCCTGGATTTAGTGCTGATTGCTTAGAGACACTTGAAGAACTTGAAGAAGAAAATAAAGAATATTTTATGAAAGCAGGAGGAGAGTCTTATTATTATATACCCTGCTTAAATGACAATCCAGAACACATTGAAATGATAAGCCATTTGATTGGTAAGCATACACAGGGATGGAAAGTGTAATGACTAATTCACATATTATAAAAGCTGAAGAATGGTTTCAAGAATTAAGAAATAATTTAATCAGTGATATTGAGGCAATTGAAACATCAAAATTTGTTATAACAAAATGGGAACACAGCCAAGAGGGCGGAGGCAAGATGAGTAAAATCAAAGGTTCTGTTTTAGAAAAAGGAGGAGTGAACATATCAAATGTTGCTGGTCGATTTAGTAAAGATTTTTCTAAACGAATGCCAGGCACAGATAATGATGATTCTTATAAAGCAACAGGAATAAGTGTAGTGCTCCATCCTTGCTCCCCACATATACCATCGATGCATTTTAATACACGTTATTTAGAAACAGAAAAAGTTTGGTTTGGAGGCGGTATGGACATAACTCCTTGTTTACCTTTTATTGATGAAAATGATTATCACATTGAATTAAAAAAAATGTGTGATCAACATAATGATAACTATTATGCTAAATATAAAAAATGGTGTGATGAATATTTTTTCTTACCACATCGAAATGAATCAAGGGGCATAGGAGGTATTTTTTTTGATAACTTAAATAACAATGACTGGGATAAAGATTTTAATTTTATTAAAGACGTAGGATTATTTTTTAAAAATTATGCAATCAGCACAATAAAGAAATACAAAGATAAGAAATGGAATAGCAAGGAAAAGGAAATTCAATTAAAAAAAAGAAGTCGTTATGCAGAATTTAATTTATTGCATGATAGAGGAACACGTTTTGGTCTTGAAACAGGTGGCAATATTGATGCGATTTTAATGTCCATGCCTCCTCAAGCAAGCTGGGATTAAAAAATGATATTTAATATTATAAAAGTCATTCATATTGTAAGTGTTATCTCTTGGATGGCAGGATTATTATATTTACCAAGACTATTTGTTTATCATGCAAATTCAAAAATTGCAGATGAAACTTCCAATACATTTAAAGTAATGGAAAGAAGACTTTACTGGTATATTTGTACACCAGCCTTGTATATTTCTTGGATTACAGGTCTTTTTTTGACCTTCCACATAGGTATTGAAATATGGCTGATGTTAAAAATATTATTCGTTTTTGCACTTACCCTATTTCATTTTGTTTGTGGAAGATGGCTTGCTAGTTTTGCCGATAATAATAATTTACATTCTGATAAGTTTTATAAATTTGTTAATGAGATACCAACGATTATACTAATTATTGTAATAACCCTGGTGGTTTTTAAGTTTTAATATTAAATTAGAATAATTCTAAAAAAACTCATTTACTCGCATAAAATATAATTTTTTTTTGAAAAGTTTAATTTTCATTATTTGTCTCTATAAACAAATCAAAATTTTTTAATTTTATTAAACTTATTTCAAAAAAGGATAATTATGAAAAAACTATTATATGTTGCCATGACGGCAATATTGACATTTAGTTATAGTAAAGTAACTCTTGCGGATGGGCATGTTTATGGACCTTATCCAATAACCTTAAAAGGCTATTCTGGAGATAAAACAAATTCTGTAAAATATACAGGTCAAATGGCAAGACACGTCTTGCATGACAGCTTAAAGGCTCTCGTTAAAACTGGTGATGTAAGCAAAATGATGGCTTATTATAACGGAGAAGATGGGTTGGAAATTGTTGCACCTAAATCTAAAGATGATTTTGCAATTAAACAAACTATGGTTTCAGAAATTGGAAGCGGCAATCTTTCTGGCAAAACTTACAAAGGAGCTATTGCTGGATGGGGTAATCTTACAGGTCCAGAAGTATTAGAACACATGATGACTAAAGCAGGCGAAGTAGAGGGCGGCTTTGATCCTAATACTGGCTTTGATTACACACAATTAATTTCTAAATTTGCTATGGGTGCTGTTTTTTATAATCAAGCAGTAAATAATTATCTTGGAAAGAAAATGGAAATTGGACAAAAGCCTAACAGCAAACCCTATAAGGACGGAGCTTATTATACTGGTAAAGAACACAGTTGGGATGAAGCTTTTGGTTATTGGGGATCTGCAGCTCATGCTTTGACTTTAAGTGCAGAACAAAATTATAATGTAGCTAAAAAGAAAGATATGGCATCAGCTGACTACAATGGAGATGGCGTTGTAGATCTTTATTCTGAATATACTTTTGCACATGCATATTATGCTTCTAGTTACGATAAAGGTGGAAAAACCGATTATCTTGCAACTGTTAATCAAGCATTCATAGATGGAAGGCAAGTAATTATAGATGCTGCAGGACAAAATCTTAGCTTCGATCTACGAACTAAGCTTCTAGCTCAAAGAGATATAATTGCTGAAAATTGGGAAAAGGTAATAGCTGAATCAGTGTTTAAATATGCTGGATCAACTTATAAAGATATCGTTGCCCTTGAAACAATTCTTGAAGCAAACGGCGACACAACTGATGCATTTAGAAAATATGCTAAGCATTGGGGTGAGCTTAAAGGTTTTGCTTTAGCGCTTCAATGTGGACCAAAAAATCTTGGCGAAACAGCTGTTAAGATGAATAGAATGATGGGTTTTGGGCCGGTATTATTGAATGCTTCTCAAGTTGTTGGGGTTGATTCAGATGGTAATTTTATTAAAGATCAAGCACAAGACTGGGGAGAATTTAAACTTCATATGCTTAAAATTCAAAAATTAATGGTTGATGAATTTGGAGTAACAGCGAAGTCAAATGACCAACTTGCTGAAATGTCAGCCCTAGCTGACTCAATGGGAAGTTCTGACTCTGCAGAAAACGACTAATACGTTATAATAGTGTGGCTTTTTATTAAAGCCACACTAAATATTATCTACTATGGATATTTTATCTGATTATATATCTTTGATAACCAATCAATTTATAGATCCAAAAAAAAGGATTTATATTTTTTATGTTTTAATTTCAATTTTTATAGCCTTTCTTTGGTTTATGATTAATAAAAAACTTTCATTTAATAAAACCTTAAAGAAAATATTTGACTATAAAATTTTCTTTTCTAAATCAGCAAAATCCGATTACAAAGTTTTTTTGGTAAATCAATTAATAATGATGATAATTTCACCATTATTGGTCACACAACTTACAATAGCAACAGCTTTATATTTTTATTTTCATTCAATTGATTGGATAAGTGTAGGCATGTTTACAAGCGTATCTAAAGCTTATGTTGTTCTGGCTTTTACTATTTTTCAATTTACAATTGATGATTTTAGTAAATATATAATTCATCGATTTATGCATAAATTACCAATACTTTGGTCACTTCATAAAGTGCATCACTCAGCAACTGTTTTAACACCTATGACAGTTTTTAGGACTCATCCCTTAGAGGGCATAATTTTTTCTTTAAGAAGTTCAGTTACTCAAGCAATAAGTATTTCCTTGTTTGTATTTCTTTTTGCTGACTCAGTTAATTTATTTACTATTCTTGGAGTTAATGTTTTTGTTTTTATTTTTAATATTTTAGGATCTAACTTAAGACATTCTCATGTTGGAATCAGATACTGGAATTGGGTTGAATATATCTTCATCTCTCCAGGACAACATCAGTTACATCATTCTATAGCTAGAGATCATCATGATAAGAATTTTGGGGCAGCCTTAGCTATTTGGGATTGGTTATTTGGTTCACTTCATCATTCTGTTGAATTTGATACACTTAAATTAGGCTTAGAGAAAAATCAAAAACAAGAAACTCATTCTTTATTAAACTTATATTTAAATCCACTAATTGAAATCAAGAATTATACTTTTAATAAATTAAATAAGATTGTTTTTTATTTAAAGAAGCAAAACTTAAAGGAGAATTATAAATGAAAATTATTTTTTATAAGTTATTAGCAATTATTTTTATTTTTATTCATATTGAAAAATTAGTTGCAAATGAAATCAATATTTATTCTCATAGACAGCCTTTCCTAATAAATCCTTTTTTAGAACTATTTACTGAAGAAACCGGCATAAACACTAATGTTGTTTATTCAAAAAAAGGATTGGCCCAACGTTTAAAATCTGAAGGCGAAAATAGTCCTGCCGATGTTATTTTAACGGTAGATATTGCAAGACTTTATATTTACGACGATCAAAAACTTTTATATCCTATTCAATCAAAAAAACTTGAAAAAAACATACCAGAACATCTTAGAAGTCCCGATAACACTTGGTTTAGTTTGTCGAAACGATCAAGAATTATAGTTATAGACAAGGATAGGGTTAATGTTAACAGTATAAAAAGAATTGAAGATCTTGCCAATCCCGAATGGAAAGGAAGAATTTGTTCCAGACCAGGCAGTCATGTTTATAATCGCGCACTTATGACTTCAATTATTGCTGCTCATGGTGAAGTAGAAGCAGAAAAATGGGCGCAAGGATTAGTAGATAATTTAGCTAGACGCCCTCAAGGAAATGATAGAGCGCAAGTAAAAGCTATTTATGAAGGTGAATGCGATATTGCAATAATAAACAATTACTATTTTGGTAAACTTAAATTTTCTGAAGATCCCAAACAAAGAGAATGGATAAAAAATCTTTTATTAATTTTTCCAAATCAGGACAATGGAGATAGAGGCGCTCATATAAATATATCTGGAGGAGGAGTTGCTAAATTTTCAAAAAATAAAGAATCAGCGATAGCATTATTAGAGTTTTTGACTAGTCCAAAAGCTCAAAAATTATACGGAGAGATTAATTTTGAATATCCTGTCAACCCTAATGTTTCTCCATCAACTGAATTAATCAGTTGGGGAGAATTTAGAGAAGATAAATTACCTATTATAAAAATAGCAGAACTAGCTCCTTTGGCTCAAAAAATCATTGATAGAGTTGGTTGGTAGTTTATACTTTTAAAGTTTTGTCTAGTTGGAATATTTGGTCACTATCTGTTGTAATTATTTCTTGTTTAATAATTGCACCAATTCTAGCTATTTTTTATTCAGCTTTTGCTGGCGATACATCTTTATGGTCCCATTTATTTTCAACCGTACTTCCACGTTATATTTACAATACATTAATTCTTTTATTAGGAGTAGGAAGTTTGAGTCTTGTGTTTGGTATTTCAACAGCATGGGTTATTACACGATATAATTTTCCTACTAAATTTTTTTTTGAATGGGCTTTATTATTACCCGCAGCAGTTCCTGCTTACATTATAGCATATACCTATACTGATATATTTGAGTATGCTGGACCAGTTCAAGGCATGTTAAGAGATTTTTTTGGTTGGGAAAGCTCTCAAGATTATTGGTTTCCAAACATTCGATCCATGGGAGGCGCTATATTTGTTATGTCTTCAGTTTTATACCCGTACATTTATTTAATGACACGCGCTTCTTTTATTGCAACACCAATATCTTTTTATCATGCAAGCTCAATTCATGGTAAGAATGTTTTTACCAACGTAGCCATTCCTTTAGCAAGACCAGGTATAATAGCCGGATTAGCATTAGTATTAATGGAAACTATATCTGATTTTGGCACTGTTGATTATTTTGCACTCGAAACTTTAACCCTTGGAGTA
>MDTG01340741.1_pt1 | contig 11462 bp, 12 predicted proteins | sample 811421 | NCBI WGS metagenome assembly MDTG01 (sample SAMN05326645, study PRJNA326480) | marine metagenome | isolation source: seawater | place: Pacific Ocean: South East | collected 2011
AGTTTTTGAGATGTTGATAAACCATCAAAAATCTCATTTTGATCTTTTTTTGAGATTTCATATTTTAATCCATTTTTCTTAAAACTTGCATTAAGGGCTTTAAAGTGAATGTTTCTTGTATCAACTAGGACCCCATCTAAATCAAATATTATTAGCTTATTTTGCATCTTAAGATTTATTTTTAATTACATGTCTTTTAATTAATCTTTTATATCTGTTAAATTGCATATTCAAGTTATCAATAAAATTTAATTTTTTGTATTCCCTCATTATTGTAAATGATGGGCAGAAGGGATAAGTATTGATTTGTTCAGTATCAACATAAAGTTTTATTAAGTTTTCTTGAAATGGTAACTGGTTTATATCTTTAGCATAGTTTACATCCCAATATTTCTTAGCAAATGAGCATATGTTACCTAAAAAAGACATTACATAATTATATTCACCATAGAACATTCTATCAGAACGCTGTTTTTGCCAATCACCTAAAGTATCTTCGAAGTATATCATATTATTTTTTACCATTTGTAGATTTATATTACTTGTTAACGCGATGTCTGGTCTAATAAATAATATTTTATCAAAGCTGATGCCCTTATCTTCTTTTAATTTACTCAATAAATAATAAATTCTATTAAATTTATAAAACTGAAAACGTGTAGATATTAATCTGTAAGGAAAAACCATATCAAATTTATTTTTTTCTCCAAGTAATTTATTTGTGATTTCTAAATTATTTTCCTCAATATCTATAATTATAGGTTTATAAATTTTTTCTATATCATGCAGGCTAATATCTATATTTGTAAATTTTTTTATTCTTGAATCATCATCTTGATGTTCAGGTTGGTTTTTCCAAGTTGTAACAATAAAAGTGGGATCATACTTTTTTAAAATATTTAATGTGTAAAAATTGGCAAATTTATAACTTCTCATTTGCCCACTTATAACAACTAATATTTTAGATCTTAGGTTATTTAAATTCAACTTATCAATATTTTTCACAATATTATAATTACATTAATTTCTATCTTTATATATATAATAATTTGGGTAAGTAATGGACAGCCAATTTGATATTTTTAAAAGATCTTTTAATTACCTTTTTGCTATATTAGGACAAAAAGCAATTACGACAGCAATTCATTTACTAAAACATCCAATATTTATATTTTATTTAGGCACTTCAATGTATGGAGAATGGTTATTACTAATGACTCTCCCAGCTTTTTTATCACTATATGAGATTGGTTTTAGCACTGCAGCAATTAACAGTATTAGTATGGCCTATGCTAAAAATAATATCAGACTCTGTAAAAAAATATTTTTTAGTATTCTAATTACTTTATTAATCTTCGCATCATTATTATTCTTATTTTCTTATTTAGTTATTATCAATTTTAACTTTTTAGGAAATTATTTTGACATTGTTACTGAAAACGAAGCTAAAATTTACGTATTACTTGTAGTAGCATATTTAATTATGGGAAATATATCTGGATATTTCAGTACATTACTACACACTATAAAGTTATATTCTTACAGCGTTAATTTAAAAAATATTTTTATTATTTTAGAATTCATTGCATCAATTTTATCTTTAATTTTTTATAAAGAATTTATTTTTATTTTAATTTCCTTACTTATTGTTAGGTTTTTCAGAATTATTTTCATGATAATAATTTCTTTTAAAAAAATATATTGGATAGAATTTAATTTTAAATTATTTTCTTTTGATGAAATTAAAAAATTGTTTATTCCCTCTGTCACTTTCTTATTTCCCCCAATTATAATTATTTTAAAATCTCAAGCTATTATTTTTGTTATTGCGTATTATTATGAGTCATCATTAATTACAGCATTTGTTTTAATGTTGACTTTATCAAGATTACTAGTTCCTATTGGAACTTTAATGGCTAATAGTCTTAAAATTGAATTAAATCAGTTATATAGTAAGGGAGAGATAAAAAATGTATTAAGAATATTCTTTTTCCATATTCAAATAGTTCTATATCTATTAATTATATTTTATGTACTACTCCTTCTTATGGGTAGTAATATTTTTTTTTATTGGACTTTAGATAAGGTAAATTTTGATCCATTAATTTTTTTAATACTTTGTACATCCTCATTTTTAGCGGCAATTTCTGGGCCAATACAGCTAATAATTTATGGTACAAATAATCATTCTCTTTATTCAACCTATTTGTTTATCGTACATCTCATTATTTTTGCTATATCAATATTTTTGTTTAAATATTTGAACATGATTACCGCACCAATTGCAATTCTTGCGATGGAATTTTTTACTGTAACTTTTGCAATTCTATTTACATCTACAATAACCAAAAAATCTACTCTATTTATTTTAATTAATTCTATAAAATTACCAAGAATAAATAAATTAATTACATTTTCTAAAGAAGTATTAAAAAATTATAGAAGTAAAATAAAAATTTAAATTTTACCAAAAAAAAGACTATTTATTTTAGAATTTTTTAATACCGAAATATTACTAACAGATAATGGGACAAAGATACTATTATCAATTATATTAGTAGTTAGTTTTTTACTTTTATCAATTATAAAACTATCTTCTTTAAAAATTTTTAAAAGTTTTTTTATTTGTTTTAAACATTCATTTTCATCAATTCTATCTAGATAAACATCAATTAAAATTGTAACATTTTCTTTACTTAAATATTTATTAAAACCACTTAAAAGATTTATTTCAAAACCATCAACATCAATTTTCATGAAAATACTATCTTTAGAATGAAAATTATTTAAAAAATCATCTAATTTAATTGTTTTTACTTTTTTAATTTCTAAAAAATTTCCATACTCAATATATTCACCATTACCAATAGCTTGTTTATGTAAATGAATATTTTCAATCTTATTTAAGTTTATATGGTAATTAATTTCATCATAAAAATTGGAAAGTGGTTCAAATACATGAATTTCACTGCAATTTTTAGAGGCAATATATGCAAAATACCCTTGATGAGAGCCTATATCAAAAAAAAAATTATTTTTTTTTGAATATTTATTCACAACCCAAGACTCTATGGGTTCATAAACCACAAATTTTTGATCATAATATTCATTCATATTTTTATTAAGATAAAAATTATTAGAAATTTGCCTTGATAAATTGACTTTAATATTATGATTATAATAAAGGTAAAAAAATTTATTTTTTTTGCTCGTTAATTCTCTAAATCTAAATTTAAGAATACGATATGCTTTTACTAAGGGGAAAAAAAATAGAAAACTTCTTCCAATTTTTTTGTTATCTATTATTATAGAATTAAATGAATTTTTATGAAAATCGCTCTTCTTCCTGGTCTTAGATTTCATTCAGACCAATATATCAATAAAATAAATAAAATAAATCATCAAATTAATCTTAAGGTATATTCTACTTCACCATTCTCAAAATTTAAAGGTTTAGAAAAAAATCAATATAGTTTTACTCCCCTCCCATTAAAAATTTTATCAAGAATTTCAAAAATAAACATTGGCCCAAAACTAAAAGAAATCGATGCTCACATATATGAGAATTTAGTAAAAATAAAACTACCATATCTCAACCCTGATATAATACATGGGTGGGCTACTTTTTCTTTAACTTCTTTTATAAATAATAAAAATAAAATAAAAATTTTAGAACGTTCTTGTCCTCATGTATTATCCCAAATAGATTCTCTAAACACGGAATACAAAAAATTAAATATTAAATATATAATGCCAAGTAAAAAATTTATACAAAAACAATTGAATGAATACAAATATGCTGACAAAATAATTGTTCCATCAAATTTTACAAAAAAAAGCTTTATTAAAAATGGTATTAATGAAAGTAAAATTAAAGTAATTAATTTATCATCAAATAATAAGATTATTAAAAGTTACAAATCTAGAAATAAAGATAAAATTATATTTGGTTTTTGTGGCGGTGCTTTAATAAGGAAGGGTTTATTTTATTTATTGGAAGCTTGGAGTAGACTTGATATTAAAAAAAATAGAGAATTATGGCTAAGGTGTAATGTAGAGAATATACTCGCCATTCCTAAATTAAAAAAAATTTATCAAGGCAGGAAAGATATTAAAGTTATTAAATATACTAATAATTTAAATGAATTTTATTCATCTATAGATATTTTGATACATCCAGCTATTGAAGAAGGCTTTGGTATGGTTGTATTAGAAGCTATAAAACATGGTGTACCTGTATCTATTACTAATGCAGTAGGCGCAAAAGATGTATTAAGTGATAAAGATTATTTTTTACTAGATGGTTTAAATATTTCAAATTCAATTTTTGAAATATTAAATCAAGATAGAAGTTTTTTTGAAAATATTTCTCAAAATATCAATCAGAAAAAATATGATGAAATTGAAAATAAAATGACCAATGAATTTAATGAATTATATTCGTAAATTTAAATTTTTATTATTTTCTATTCTAATTATTTTTTCAATAATTACTATAAACATTATCTATAAAGATAATCTTAAACAAAACAGATTTGTTATTGTTGATGCTTCTTTATATGCCGGTATCCGTCACTTTAATATTTATGATGACTTAAAGTCAAATTTTGATAACAAATTTAGTGTTATTTTAAGATCTATTGATAATTCCCCATCGAGAACGACATTTATTGTTGAAAATTCAATACATAATTATTTTCAAACTTATTATAAAGAATTATGTGAATTAATTACTAATAATAATAAAAAAATGTATTACGAAAACTTAAGTGAGGGTAAAGTAAAATGTTTTAAAAATGAAAAAAATATAAAAAAATTATTTTTCATTAAGCTCGTTGGCCCAGTTGATAATAGAATAATAAATAAAGAGTATTTTTTTTATAAAAAAAATCAATATATTAGATTAATTTATGATTTGTAATTTAGAAAATATTTTTTTAATAAAAACGTTAATAAAAAAACCATAATTATATCAAGGGAAATAGCAGTTAGGCTTTCTTTCATAACTAAAAGTAGTGTAAATGAAATTGAAAAAGCAATGTAAAAATTATAATTAATATTTTTAATAATTTTATTAAAATAATATATAATTATACCTAAAACTATAGGAGTTAGAAAAAAAAGATGATCTAAAACATATATGCTTTCGGCTATATGACCAAAACTTACTGTTGAAATACTATCAGTATTGCTATGCAGACCTATTGCTCGAGTTTCTTCGTTTGTGTACGGTAATATTTCAATATCTACAAATCTTTTTCTAATAAAACTAGGTATTATTTGAAAAAAATTTAATAAATATTTTATATCATCAGATCTCAAACTGGAGAAAAAAGTTCTTAAATATTCATCAAGAAATATTAATCTTTCATAATAAGTAATTAAAATCTCTAAAAAAACATTTCTACCATTTTGGGTAATAAAGTTTAAATTTTCAAAATATTTTTTAAAAAATAATATACTTGTGTTGAAGTTAAAATTTGAAACATCAATTAATCTATGAAAATTATATAATTCTCTAAATACTGTAGCAACTTTAATAAGCAAGGGGGCTAAAAAAATAATTAAAAAGAATCTATAATTATTTCTAAAAAAAATTAATAGCGCGATAGATACTAATCCAAGTTCATATCTTGATGCATTAAGTATAGAGTTTAATAAATAAATGAAAATAAGGCTAAAATATATAAATTTTTCTTTTTTTTCAAATGATAAAAAAATTATAATTAAAAAACCAAAAAAATAAATTTTTTTAAAAATTTGCCCAAGAATAGGTATTGAAAAAAAATAACCACTATATCTTTTTTTTATATCAAAATCGTTAGTGATTTCAACATTATAGAATAACAAATCAGTCAGGTTTAAAAGTAAAACTGTTAGTGAAAATAATAAAAAAAATATTAAAAATTTTTTATTAAAACTTTTTATAATTTTATTATAGTTAGTTTCTTTTACATTAGTTGAAAATTCTACTATGAGTTCAGCAAAAAAAATAAAAAAAATATAAATTAAAATACAATAAAGAGAAAAGCTAATTTGTGAAAAACTAGTAAAATTATAATAATTTTTCATAACAAATACTGGTAAAAGATATGATATCAGCAAGTAAATTGAGAGAGCTTTATTTATAAGAATTCTAGAGCTGAAGATTATAAAAAATATAAGAAATAAACTAATACCAAATACATATATATTATATATGAATGATGAAGTTATAAGTATGAATAAAAAAAAAATAGATGATATAGAAAATATTAATTTATTTTTATATTGGATTATGTTGGTTAAGTAGTTTATCATTTCAAATTCTATGGTTTCTAAAACTGTAATTATATCATCTTTTGAGCCACAATATCTACACTTTTTCAATGAGTATAAAATTTACAAGTATAAAGATATAGAATATTTTTTTATAAAAAATAAAAATATTGGAGTAATACAGAATTTTTGGCAAAATTTTAAAAAAAGTTTTAAAAATAAAAAAACAAAAAAATTATTAATTTATTATTTTCAATCATTTATTTTTTTTAAAAAATATTCTAAATATTATAAAAATTCAATTAAAGATTGTTTAAATAAGAAATATAATAAAAAGATAAATACAAATGAATTCAATATAATAAATAATATTGATGAAATTAATTTAGATAAAAATATTACTTATGACTTAATTTTATTTGGCTCAGAATATGTACCTAGAAGTTTTTACTTAAAATTTAAAAATACATTTAACATCCATTTTGGTTTATTACCTGATTTTAAAGGCTTAAGGGCTTTTGAGCGGATGTATTTGAATGATTTAGTTCCTTATATATCAGTAAATGAATTAGCGAGCTCAATAGACTCTGGGAGAATTCTTTATTCTGAAAGCATTAAAAATAAAAAATCTCATAATTATTATAAAAAACTCATTCTTTCACATGAATTGGCATATGAAATAGTATACAAAATAATTAACAAAAAACTCAAATTATTAAGTAATTCAAATAGTTATTCTGATTTATTTTTTGGGTTTGAATTTAATGAACTAATGTATAAAAAATTATTACAAAAAATACACAATGCTTAATTATAAATTAGATAACAATAAAATTTTAAAGTCTTTAAATGAGGATGGATTTACTATCTTAGATGAATTTGTATCAAGCAAATATTTAGATAATATTAAAAAAGAATTAAACCTATGGAATTTTAAATTAAATTCAAATGAAATTTCAGCAGTTATTAATAATCATTCTTTTTTTTATTCAAATGCAATTTCATCTTCAAAAAGTTTATTAGATCTTATATGTGACGATTCAATTTACGATATTTGTACGAGAATATTAGGTAAAAGCTTTCGTCTAAAGGCACACAGGGTTTATCAATTACAGAAAAACTATGTTTTCCCATGGCATACAGATAATAAATCTGTAAAAGATAAAAACCAAAGTAAGGGTATTGTATTCATTATATATATGAATGATACTTTTCAAGGTGAAACTCAAGTTATAAGAGGTTCTCACCTTTATTCTAAAAACTTTACTAAATCAAACTTTAGAGAGAGTTTTATTAATAAAAATTATAAAAATGATATTGTATCAACAACTGGCAAAAAAGGAACTATGATAATTTTTGACCAATCTATTATACACAGAGGAAATCCAATAAAAAATAATATAAATAAAAGAAATGCAATTTTTTTTCAAATTGATACAAATATTAACAATGCTGAAAAACTTTATTTAAGAAATGCTTTCTTGAATGAAAAATTATTAGAAAATAGAAAAGTTTTTTTAGGATTGGGTATTAATTCAAACTTTCCTATATCACCTGATACTACGAACTTAGGCACAATTCCCCCAATTAAGTTATTAAAAATATTTTTTGAAATACCATTTCATATAATACGATTTTATATAAACAGTTTAAGAAAAAAAATATCTATAATATATAAAAAAATATTTTAAATTATATGAAGTATCTTTTTTTTGTTGGGAGCTTTTATCCTGCCCAAGAAGGTGGTCCAGATACCTCACTTTATTGGCTAACTGAAGAAATCTCAAAAAAAAACTCAGTAACTATCATTACATTCTTAAAAGGTATTTCCAATAAAAATTTAAAAAAATTTTCTATAAAACCTAATACAGTCAATAAATTTAAAAACTTAAATATTATTTATTGTAAATATTACATTTTTCGCTTTATCAGTCCTTATTTTTATTATTGGATAATTAAAAACATCAAAAAATATAAAATAATTAACATCAATTCAATTTTTTTTTATCATTCTTTATTTTTAATTTTTTTATTAACTATTTTTAATAAGGAATATTACTTAACCACAAGAGGTGAATTAGAAGATGGCGCCATTAAATTTAAAAAATTATTTAAATATTTTTACCTAATCATTCTAAAATTTTTAAAAAAGCCTGTATTTATACAATCAACTTCATTGCAAGAAAAAAATTTTAATATTAAAAACATTAAATATAAATCTAATCATGAAATCTTTAGGAATTATTTTAAAAAAAACAAATATGCCCATGAGATAAGTAATAAATCAAATCAAATTCTATATTTGGGAAGATTGCATCCAAAAAAAGGGATTGAAAATCTGATTAAATCTTTTGATATGCTTAGTCATATTATAAATGAAAAAAATATAATACTTAATATTGCTGGAAAAGGATCTTTGAAATATGAAAAATATTTAAAGAAAATTTCTACTAAAAATAAAAATAATATTAAATTTTTAGGTCATTTAGATTTAAAAGAAAAATATAAAATAATTAGTCAATCAAAAGTATTGGTTCTACCATCTTTTTCTGAAAATTTTGGAATAGTTGTATTGGAATCTCTTTCTTGCGGAGTTCCCGTAATTGCTAGTAAATATACACCATGGAAAATTTTAAAAAGATATAATGCTGGATTTCACATAGACAATAATCCAAAAGAAATATCTAAATTTTTAATTGAAATAATTGAATTAAATAATGATGATTATAAAAATAAACAAATTAATGCAATCAACCTCTACAAAAAATTTAAGATAGAAAATAATATTAATAAATTTTATAAATTAATAAAAAAATATTATGAATAAAATTTTTTTATTAACAATTTCTTATAATGAAGAATTGAATATTGAATATATGTTTAAAAATGTTGAAAATTTTGTAGATGATATATTTATCCTTGATTCTTACTCTACAGACAAAACTATAGAAATTGCACAAAAATATACAAAAAATATTTTCTATAGAAAATTTGATAATTTTTATAATCAAAGAAAATTCTTATTAAATTTAATTAAAAAAAGCCAAATAATCAGTGAAAATGACTGGGTATTAATTTTAGATTGTGATGAATTTCTTTCTGATGAAATTAAAATTGAAATAAAAAACAAAATTAATCAAAGTAAATATGATGCTTATTATTTAAATCGTAAATTTATATGGAATGGTGTTTGGATAAAAAGGGGAGGTTATTTCCCACGATTTCTTTTGAGATTAATAAGAGTAAAAGAAGTAACACTTGATACTAAATTTATTAATGAGCACTACTTAAGTAAAAATAATAATAATGGATACTTAGATAATATTTTTTTTGATAAAAACCGAAAAACACTTAATAATTGGATTATTAAACATTTTTTATATTCTAAATTCGAAAGTGAATTATATTTTATTAAAAATAAAAATTTATCTAAAAATATGTTAATTTGGAATAAATTACCTATTTTGTTAAGGCCATTTATTTTACTTTTTTATAGACTTATAATTAGAAAAGGTTTTTTAGATGGAGTAATAGCTACTTGTTATCATTTTCTCCACTCTTTTTTGTATAGACTTTTAATAGATATCTATATATTTAAAAAAATACTATTAAAATGGTTCAGACTGGACTAAAAAATTTTTTTTTTATACCTTTATTAATACCTTTTGCTTTTTTATCTGGAGCTTTTGTATTTAATACAACTGTTTTAATTATATGTATTACAACTATTATCTACTTAATTATAAATCATTATTTATTTCAAAAATTCAAATTTTTGATTCTTTTTTTTATTTTGTTTAATTTGACCATTTTTGTATCAAGTTTATTAAGTGAATTTGATTCAAATGGATCAACTATAAGATCATTGTCCTATATTAGAAATTTATTTTTTTTATTAGGTTGTACAATATTTTTTTCGAACAAAAAAAATTATAAAAATCTTATGTTTGTAATATTTTTTTTATGTTTTTTTCTAATTTTGTTTTCTATTTTTCAATCTATTTTTCATATAAATCTTAGGTTTGAATTAATTAATAATAATGTTCGATTAAGTTCTTTATTTGAAGATGAATTGATACTAGGCTCTCAATTCCTCGCTTTGATTAGTGTAATTCTTTTTTTAAACAAATTTAAAAAAACTTCAAATTCTAATTTTATAGACTTAGTTATTATATTTTTAGGTTTATACTTAGTTATTAGAAGTGGTGAAAGAATGGTTTTTTTTAAATATATACTTTTGTGCTTTCTTTATTTTGTTTTAATTTTTAGATTAAGTATAAAGTTTAAATTATTATTTTCTTCAATTATAATAATTGCAGCTACTACTTTTATACTTTTAAACAAAAATACCTATGATCGATTTGTTACTCATTTTTTTATTGAAAAATTTTATCCAAAAATAGAAACGACACAATTAGATATTAATGCTTTAAAAAAAATTACTATAAATGAGTATTTAAGTAAAAATCAAATATATTCCAATCAAATAAAAATATTAAATAATAAAATTGATCTTTCCAACACAACTACTTTAGAAGAAAAAAAAGTTTTTATAGAAAATTTCATAAACAATAATATTTATAAATCAAATTCATATCTATCTATTAACAAATATATTGATGCTTTTTTAGAAACTGGACATGGGGTTTTATTTATCACTGCTACTAATATATTTAAAGATTACCCTTTATTCGGTGTAGGAATTAAACAATTTAGAAATGCTTGTAATGACTATATTTTAATACAAGAAAATTATAATTTAACTGAGTCAGTTTGCTCAACTCACCCTCACAATTATTACCTTGAGGTGTTATCTGAAACTGGATGTTTTGGAATGATATTCCTAACTATATTAATTACAGTGATTTTCTTTAGTAATAGAAAAAAATTAAAAAACAAACTGATATTATTTATTCCAATTTTTATTTATTTGTGGCCATTTGCTTCTACAGGTAGTTTTTTTACTAGTCTTAACTCAGGATTTTTTTGGTTTTTAATTTCATTATATATTATAGACGATAGATATAATTATATAAATGAATAAAAAAAAGATTGCACTTATATTTGGAATTACTGGCCAAGATGGCTCATATTTAGCAAAATATTTACTTAATAAAAACTACATAGTTCATGGTGTAAAAAGAAGAACTTCATTTATTTATACTCCTAGATATGATGATATATATACCGATCCATATCTTGGA
>MDTG01366092.1_pt1 | contig 11462 bp, 11 predicted proteins | sample 811421 | NCBI WGS metagenome assembly MDTG01 (sample SAMN05326645, study PRJNA326480) | marine metagenome | isolation source: seawater | place: Pacific Ocean: South East | collected 2011
AAATATCATTTGTTAGATACTTTTAAAGAATCAATTAATACATTTTCTAAATTAAAAGAAACTGATAAAATAAATTTTCAAACCAAAAACCAATCAAATATTCAAAAAAAAAAAACTTGTCCTTATTGTGATGAAACAATTAAATTTAAAGCTAAAAAGTGTAGATATTGTGGTGAATGGTTGGAAAATTAATTTGTTTAGTTTTTTAGTGCTTTTAACAAGTTGTACTAGTTAAATATTTTAGAATACGAACTATAAAACTAACGTTCTTATTTAAACAAATAATATATTTCTTCACTTAATTAAAAGTATATCTATGAATATGAGCTCTTGCATATTATGAAGTTTTGCTATCAATTCTGGAAAAAAATCTTAAATAAATAAAAATTCTATTTTTCTTCAAAAATAAAAAGTTGATAAATTTAACCTAACAATTTCTTCTTAGATTACTTTTTTTCTATATTAAAATTTTACAAATTATAATTTTTAAATTAAAATTATTTAATTTTAGTTCTTTAGAAGAGCATTTATGGATTTATCAAAAAAAAATGAATTCAAAAAACCTAAAGATAGGGCGATTTGGAATACTCCGGAAAATGCATTTGATTGGTCATGGCCAAAAGTTCCAAGACACCAATTTTTAATTGAAAAATATAAAGCCTATGACTTTGATGGTAAAAGTTTATTAATACCATTAGACATTTCTGATACTCTTAAAACAAAGTATATTGCTACCACACCATCTATTTTAGCAAGATATATCAGGATAAACTCTAAAAAAAACTTATCTCATATTTTGAAAGCATCTGGAGAAATTTATTATGTTTTGGAAGGAAATGGTTCTTCTAGAAATGGATATGACACAATTGATTGGACAAAAGGAGATGTCTTTTGTTTCCCAGGCGGTAAAGAAACATTTCATTCTTCTCTGTCAGAAAACTCAATTCTTTTTTTAGTCACTAATGAGCCTTTGTTATGTTTTGAAAAATTGTCACCTACTTTAGAAAACAATTCAAATATTTTAGCTTCTCACTGGCCTTATGAAAAGACTGTTTCATTTTTAGAGGATAGATTTAAGAAACCTAAAACTGAAGAAACTTCAGGAGTTGCAGTACTTTTTTCTACAGAAGAAACTTTGCCAAGTAGAAATACAATTCCTTCAATTAACACTTCAATCAACACATTGGAAGCAGGTGGTGATCAAAGGCCTCATAGACATAATGGGGTTGCTATTACTTTAGCAATAGAAGGTGAAAAGGTTTATTCTATGATAGAAGATGAAAAATTAGATTGGAAAAATGGTGTTGCTCAAATAACTCCAGCATCAGAACTTCATTCTCATCATAACCGTGGTTCAAAAAGAATGATGAGCTTTGTTGTTCAAGATGAAGGATTACATTGGTATTTAAGAACAGCAGGTTTTAGCTGGACTTAACAGTAATATGTAGATTTTTAATTTTTAATTTTATTTCACATGGATAATGAAGTGAGTTTGGAATAAACAAGGTAGTTTTACTCTAACTTCAAGTTTATGAGTATCAAGATGATATAATTTAAAATTTTTCAAATTGAAATAGATAAATTTATTGAAAACACTAAAAATAATTATTTTTAATGAATGCTATAGTAGTTTCAAGCAGAGTAATAACAATTTTGGATTTTAAAAGTGAAGAATATCAAATTTAATATTTTAGGAAGTTTTATAAATTCACTTATCCTGCATTTATAAATCTTTTAAATCTTGCTTTGTACTTTTTTATATATTGTTTAATCATTTCTGAATTATTTTTTATATTGTCAGATTTTTCAAGAACCTTTAATCCTAGCATTCTGTAACAACGGATAACTTCTTCATAAACTTCTGATGTCCATTCTGGTTGTAAATATATTTTATCTAAATTTGATGCTATTATATTCTCAGCTATTATAATATCTTCTTTAGAACGCTGTTTTGATAATCCTTCTCCATAAAATGCGTTTATTGCTAATTCAAAAGCATCATTGAAATTATCAATATCTTGACGGTCTCTTAATTCAGATGCACCGTCACCCATTACAACACCTGCACATGCAGATACTTTATCTAATTCATTTGAGAAAGATTTATTTGTAAAAGAAAAAAATATAATCAAAATAAGGTAAATAAATCTATTCATTTTTTGTTTTTATAATTTTAAATATATTTAAACATAGTTTTTATTGTATTGGCAAATTTAAATTACATTAGAAAATATCTGTTATAGATTTTACATTAATTTTAGTTAGATGTTCGTTATTTTAAAAATATTCATTAAGATTTTATAATAATTTAATCATTTAATTGATTTAAATTTATTTTTAGATTATTAGGTTATTTATGAAATCAAATGAATTATATTTTTGTTCAATTCTTTCTATAAGGTATTTAAATCCTAAGTTGATGGGGCCGGCTCATGATTTTGTTGAGCATAACGTTCCTAAAGATATGCCTAAAGGATTTGTGGCTAGTAGAAGTTTTCATATAGCGCCAGATAGAGGAATGTCAATAATGTGGTTTGAAACACAACAAGATTTAGATAATGCTATCCCATTTTTAAAAGATTTCCAAAATAAACTTGCTGAGATGTTCGATGGAAAAGCTTATATAGAAAAAGCTATTACAAGTCCCTCATTAGATATGGATGCATAGAAATACGAATATGGAAAAATAATATCGATATAACTATTATTTATAATAGTTTGTAATCTTTATGATTAAAAAATAATCATATTTTAATAAAATTTTAATCAAAATAATTTTTTGTTTTCAACTGATATTGATTAAAATATAAAATATAAAGTATAAAATATTAAATAGTATGGAGGAATAATGTCAAAAATTCTTATTCATATTCACAGTGGTTTAGAACATAAAAATAAAATTACTCTTGGTTTATTTGTTGCTTTAACAGCTTTGAAAGAAGGGCATGAGGTAAAAATTTTTTTAGCTGCAGATGGTGTCCATTTGCTTAGTGTTAAGAATGAAGGTCAAATTGTTGGTGAAGGTACTGGAGATTTAAAAAAACATTTGGATGACTTAAGAAGTAATAATTCAGAGTTTTTTGTTTCAGGTATGTCTGCCAAAGCAAGAGGATATGATGAAAATTTACTTCAAGGGTACAATGCAAGTTTTTCCATGCCAGATAAGCTGATAAATTTATCTATAGAATGTGATAGTGTACTTTGTTATTAGAAATAAAGTATTTAAATTAATTTTCTTTATCTAATTAAATTAATTTAGGAACAAAAAAATGATTAGAGTATTTTTGTTGGTTATTATTTTTTTTAACTTTAAGAAGTGGAAGGCTTAAAAATTGACTAGGCTATTAATTTTTTTATTTATATATTTTCTTTCATCACCTGTTAGTGCACTTGAGCCAACTTCTGGTATTTTGTGTAAGAATCTAAAACAAAAATATCAAGTTGAATTTTTATTTAAAAAAGATAAAAATATTACATTTGCAAAAGCATTTAAAAGAATGAACGGTGACTTTAAACAAGTAGGAATGGTAGTTGGAAAAAAACTATCCTCTTTCATTTTGTTTGAAGATAAAACTATTTTTAATAATAAAAATGTAGACTTTGCTTGGCATTTAGATGAGGTGACAAAAAACTTAAAACCTTTACTTTTAAGCAATATCGGAGCCAAAAATATAAAAATGCCAGAAGAGCTATCATGTATTAGTAAAAATTTTTGGTATTAAAATTAAAATTTTTGATTAACTTAACTTTTATTGATATTATTATTTATTTATAATTGTAATCAATGTTAAATGAAAATCTCATCAAAATTTTTTTAAGTAAAATTATATATTTATTAATTTTGAGTTTGTTTTTTGTTATAATAAATATAGATATTGTTTATTCAGCAAAAATTAAAAACTGTAGTAATTGTGGAGATGGAAAACCATTTTTAAATAATGAGAAAAATAACGAAAATTCAGGTAACTTACTGAATGATATTTCTTGTTTACTTTATTACTCCAATAGTCCTCATTGTAAAGTTAAAAGACTATCTGATTCTGAGATATGTGAGAATATTATTAGTTGGAATAAAAATAAAGTTATTTCAGAACAACTTTATAAAAATAGTCAAAAAGAAAAGGAAAAAAGAAAAATCATATGTTCATATTCAAAAAAACAATTAGTAAAGAATCAAAATAATATAAGAACTAATAATTCAAAAGATTATTTTGTTAAATGTCCTTCTAAAAAAGATGCATTTAAACATAATTGTTGGGGAATATTAAGATTTTCAAGCGGAAATACTTACAAAGGGTTTTTTAAAAATAATAGGTATCATGGAAATGGTATTTTTATTTTTTCATCAACAGAAAACAGGTATGAAGGAAATTTTAAAAATGGAAAATTTGATGGTTTAGGTAAATGGACTTTTGGGAAAAAAAGTAAATCTTTTGGCAGTTCTTATTTAGGTATGTTTAAAAACAATAAATATCACGGACATGGTAAATTTTACTTTAAAAATGGTGATATTTATAATGGTGAAATGAAAAATGGAATTTCCAATGGATCAGGAAAATATTTTCATAAAAATGGTGATATATATATAGGTGGACAAAAAAATGGAAAGAGACATGGAAAAGGAAACTTCACTTTTAAAAATGGAGGACGTTATGTTGGTTCCTTTGAAGAAGATAAATATCATGGAATAGGAGTTTTTTACCATAAAAATGGAGATAAATTTGTTGGTAATTATATAAAGGGCAAAAGATATGGAAAAGGAAGTTATTATTATAAAAATGGTGATACCTTTTCTGGAGAATATAAACTAGATAAAATGGATGGCCATGGAAAATTTGTTTATGCTTCAAATTCTAAGTGGTCTGGTTACAAGTATGTTGGAGGGTATAAAAACAATTTACGAAATGGATTCGGTATAATGTCATATCCATCAGGTGACAATTATAAAGGAGGTTGGAAAAATGATAAAAAACATGGGTCAGGAGTCTATATTTTTGCAGATGGAAAAATTAAAAATGGTTTTTGGCAAAATGGAAAAATTCAGTACTATAAAAATAAACCAATAAAAAATCACAAAATAATAAAGTCTCCTTTACAGGTTAAAAAAGAAAAACAAAAGATATTAGAATTAAAAAATAAAATAGCACTATTAGAAAAAAAAGAGAAAAAACTTGAAGAAGAGGAACGTAAAAGAAAATTACTAGAAAGAAAAATAGCTATTCTTGAAGCAGAAAAATATCAATCTGAAAAAAAAATTAGATCTATTGAAGTTGGTTCTGGTTTTTTCGTTTCTAAGTTTAGACATATTGTCACTAATCATCATGTCATAGGCAAATGTAAAAAAATTACTGTAGGTAGTAATTTTAAAAATCAAATCCCTGCAGAAATTATAGCTTCAGACAAAAGAAATGATTTGGCAATATTACAAATTTCTTCAATGCAAAATGCATCTAATGAAACAAAAGCTTTTGTAAAAAAGTTAGCTATAAAAATTGTTCCAGTTATTGCTGGAGGTTTAATTCGTTCTGAGGATGTATTTGGAGGTGAAGAGATATTTGTAGCAGGCTACCCATTAGGAAACATGATCAGCGATCAAATGAAATTAACTGATGGTATTGTTAGCGCTACAAAAGGAATAGAAAATGATGTTAGGAAGTTTGAAATTTCATCAATTGTTAGAAAAGGTAATAGTGGTGGTCCAATATACGATAAAAAGGGTAATATTGTTGGTGTTGTTGTGGAAAGAGTTAATGTTAGTAGATCTGACAATGCAAACTTTGCTATCAAGGGTTCTACTGTGAAACAATTTTTAACAGCTCATAATGTTCCAACTAAATGGTCAAATAGACAGAATGAAATGGATACAAAAGATATATACAAAATTGCTTCTAAACAAACTTTAATGGTTGTTTGTTACCCATTATAAAAATATGAGAGTTAACTCATTTTTTTCTTCTTTTTTCAATCTCTTTTTCAAGTTCTGCCATTGCTTTATCTGCATCTTTTTGAGTACTTAATATCTCGTTATTTTTTATTTGATCAAGTAAAGCTTGATTTGCTTGCCCAATAGGATACTCAAGTAAAACATAAAATTGATATTTTCCATGCATACTTATGACTTCAGTATTTATTTGCTTATAACCAATAAGTTTAGCTTCAACAGTAGTATTTTTTGTAACGATTTCACTTGCTTGTTTAATTTGTTCATTTGAACTTAGTCCTGTAGATTTTAAGAAATCGTCCATTCGAGAAGATATTTCACTATCAATTGCATCAGCAAGCAATCTTTTTGCGTCTAAAATAGCTCTATTTCTTGACATATTCATATTAGTAGATTCGCCAAAACCACATCTGTAAAGTGCAAAGTTAGATTTTGGAAGCTTTAGGCACCATTTTGGAACCTTAGAAACAGTTTTTTCAACTTTTTGTTGTTGTTTTTCAATAGCTTCTTTCTTAATTTTAAGAGCAGCCTCAGGTGTACCAGGCTTTGGCGCACAACCATTAATTGAAATTAAAGTAATTATTAATCCCATTATATAAAATAATCTCATATCAATTCCTCATTATTGAATAACCTATCTTTTTCATATCCCACTTTGAACGTCCAAATATAGATAATCTTTTTTTAAAATCTATTACTTTTTCATTTTCTAGTATGGCGAATTTTTCTTTAGATGCAACAACAACAAAAAATTCATATGTTTCATCTTTATCAAAGTTTTTGGGAAATTTTGTTATTAACTTATATTTTTCTTTATTAGGAATATTAAAAAATTCTGTATAAAAATTATTTTTTACATAATTATTTGGAAAAATTTTATAGTAAGTATCTTTATCTATATCAGGATACCAACCTAAAACTGAAATAAATGCTTTTTGACTAACTTGACCTGAAATACTAAGAGCATTACCCTCGTACACTCGGGGTTTATGATCAAGTTTAACAGATAAGGTAAAATTATAATCTGGCTTTTCTTGATATTTTTTTACAAACACATCTAATGTTATTAGACACTCTTTTTCAGGTTCTCCATCAATTATAGTTTCTTTTTTGTTTTTGGTCTGAGATATAAATCCACCTTCAATATAATTGAAAGTATTTTGATATAATGTACATCGTGCAGTTTCATTATTATCTGTACAAACTTCTAATTGATCATGGTCTAATTTCTCACCAAGAATTTTTTTTAATGCATTTTGCTTTGCTTTTTCAAGAGCATTTTCGCAAGCAGCAGCACGCGAAGTATTTCTGTCTATAAAAAAAGTTCCACTGGATTCTACCCATTCCCCAAAACACGTTGAAGATAAAAAAGAGAGAAAAACAATCTTACTGACCGACCACAAAAACAACCGATGGTCGCATAATTTTATAAATTTCAGAAGCATTATAACTTTCCTTATTAAAATTCTGCAATTTTTTAACTTTTTGTTTTAAAAAATCACGAAGAACTTCTCCAGAAATGCCAATATTTACATCCTGCGGAATAAACCCTTCTTTTTTTAAAAACAGTTTTTTATCTAATTTTCCAACTGATATGCCAACTATTTTACCTTGAACATTAAAAATTGGCCCTCCGCTATTACCTAGGTTCATCGTTGCAGTTATTTGAAATTGTCCTGGCATTTCACCAAAACCTTTATTTTTACTAATAATCCCTTGAGTAATTGAAGGGTTGTATCTTCCAATAATAGATGACATTGGGTATCCCATAACAAAAATATTTTCTCCAGTTATTGGAGAAGTAATATCGTCAACAGATAAACTGTAATTTGAAGGATAAGGTTTAGATAAAGTTAATATTGCTATGTCAATTTGATCATCTTGTGGAAAAAAAATAGATCTTACTTTTCTAACAACCCCTAATCCATTACGAACAGAAATATATTTTGTTTTATCAATTACATGTCTATTTGTGATTATCCATTTTCCATTATTTAGTATAAACCCACTTCCAGTCGATATTTTCTTTTGTGTATCAATTTGAATTTTTTCTGGTACTTCTCTAGGTTTAATAATCTTTTTTTCTTGAAAATCAACTTTGGGTTTAATTTTTTTAATTTTTAGCTGTGTTTCTTCTTTTACAATTTTTTCAAGTTTATGTGAGGCAGAGTTGTTTAACCATTCTATTATTTGTTCTGCTCTTTTAAGATTTCCGCTCTTACGAAACATTATAGATGCATCTGTTCTTAATTTAACTGCTTCTTTTATATTACCTTCTAGCCAAAACAATTTTCCAAGTAGGTCAATGGTAGGTGCATCTCCTTTTTTTTCTAACAAAGCTTTATTAATTATATCTTTTGCTTTTTTATTTTGTCCTAATCTCATTTTACTAGATGCATATTCTCGAACAGCATAAAGGGAATTTTTACTTGCCAATATTGCCTTCAAAAAATATTTGTTAGATTTTTCAATTTGTCCATTATCAGATAAAATTAAACCCATCGCTATTTTACCTTCAACGGTATCTGGATTTTCTTTTATAGCTTTTTTTGCATACATTTTAGCCTTATCTAAGTTGCCAAGTTTGATTGAGGCTAGAGACATTCCTGAGTATGCTAAATCATCTGTAGAAACCGATGTGAATAGAGCTTTTTCAAAAAATGAATAAGCTTTTGCTGGTTGCTCTAAAATTAAATATATTTTACCTATGAGAATTAAGCTTTTTGCTTTTAATTTTGTTTCTTTTTTTTGAATTATCTTTAGTTCTTCAAAAGCTTTATCTACATTTTCAACTTCTATAAGAGTGTTAATTTTGATATATTCATCTAATGTAATAGAAAAAGATTTTGAAGAACTAAAAAGAAAACATATAAAAAGAGATAAAATGAGAAATATATTTTTAAATTTGTACATTAATTTAACCAAATGAATATTTACTATATTTTAATAATTTTAAATTTGTCTGTCTTGTTACTTTCTTCATGTCAGTCGCCAAAGTACTTAAAAGTTGATAAACTAGTTAATAATAATGAAGTTTTACCTGAGGTTCAATATTATCTTCAAAAAAATTTTAATCCTAATAATATTAATTGTATAGCAATAGGCAAATTAGTAGATAATTCGAATGAAAAAGAATTTAAATCATTAGATAAATTAAATTTAGTACGCCAAACAATATACGGTCATTTATCTCCTAAAAATTATGAAGATATTGAATTGCATAAGGTAAAGTTTATTTTAAAATCTGATAGTGATATTAATACAATATTAAAGAAATTAGATTGTGATGCTATTATTGAAGGTGAAATTTTACAATTTCAAAACAATTTTTATATTACTTATTCTTCTACAAACGTTGGTTTAAAACTTTTTTTAAAAAATAATAATGACACCATTTTATGGAAAGCTACACACGTAGCTTCATCTAGAGCAGGAAATCTACCATTTTCTCCAATTGGCTTAGCAACAGGAATATTTTCGGCAGGAAAAAATACTGATGAGGAAGTAGCATTTCAAATGCTTGATACAGTTGTTAGAAGGCTTTTGAAGACGCTGCCAGAAAGAACAAATGTTAATTTTAAAAATCAGATGAAATTTGCAAATGCTCCAAATATTAAAGAAGTTAAACTAAATCAAAATAAATTGTCTTTAAAGGCCAATAAGTTTTTTAAAGATGGTGAATACAGAAAATCAATAGAATTAATTAATGACATTTTAAAATCAAAACCCAGCAAGCACGAATTAATATTTTTAAAAGCTCGGGCACAATTAATGCTTAATAAATATGAAAAAGCTTCGTCAAGTTTGTTAGATGCACTGGCTTTAAAGTTAGATTATAATTATTTAAATGGTCTTGGGTTTACCTATGCCAAATTAAATAATTACGATAAGGCTTTAGCAGCTTATACTAAGGCAATTAAACTCAACAATAAAAATAGTTATGCATATTTTAATTCAGCTTTAATATTAGAGTCAAAAGGTAGATTCAAAAGATCTGGTGATTATTTTTATTATGCGGGTGCAAGCGCATTAATAAATAAGGAATTCACAAGAGCGAATAAATCCTTGGATGCATTAAAAAGATTATCAAAAATTAATAAAGAAATAGGTTTGAAAAAGCAGAAACTTGATGATTTGATTAAAGATTTTCCTGATGATGATGAAAAAAATTATACAATTAAAAAAATAAACTCGAATATAAAAAAAAAATAGAAATATTTTTGGATAAAAATTTTCATATTTAAAATTATTTAATAAGGGTTATATTTACTTTTCATGGCTGATAGTTTGTATTTTAAATCTTTTCTTTTAGTTTTACTTGCAGGGTTCATTTGGAGTTTTGGAGCAGTTGTTGTAAGGCATATGATTGATGCTCAAGAATATACGTTCGAATATCTTTTCATAAGGGGCTTAACAACAGCAATCATTGTACTAGCTTATCAAACCTTATCTGAAGGGATTAATTTTTTTAAAAATTCAATAAAAATTAATTTTATAGATTTATTAGGTGGAATTTTTTTAGCAATAGCTTTTATCGGTTTTATTTTTTCAATTACTAATACAACAGTTGCTGTAACACTTTTTATGTTGGGCACCATACCATTTATTGCGGCAATTGTAGGTTTTATCGTATTAGGAGAAATTTTAAAATTTTCTACATTAATTTCTATCCTTATATCTTTTATTGGAATTTTAATAATGTGCATAAACGACTTTAATGTTGGAAATATTCAAGGAGTTTTTTTTGGATTGATGGCAGCAATGGGCTTTGCATTTTATGCAGTCTCTATTAGATGGAGCCCTAGATCACCAAAATTTAAAGTTGTGATTATAGCAGGTCTACTTTGTTCTTTTTTTTCAATAACTATGTTAGAGCTTTCATTTACGTCATTATTAAATATGCCAGAAATTAACTTTTTTTTAAGCATGCTACATGGCTTAATTATTTCTTTAGGTTTTATACTTTTTAGTTTAGGTGCAAAATATTTACCTTCTGCTGATTTAGCTTTTTTGACTCTTCTGGAGGTGGTTGGAGGCATTTTATGGGCTTGGTTACCTTTATTTGGTATAAATGAAATTCCAAATTTGATGATATTAATTGGAGGCTCAATGATAACCATAGGCATTATCATTTACGGGATTAATCTGAGAAAAGAAACTAATTAATTTATAAATTAATATATCTATAAGACAAACTCTAAAATTGCATTAAACTTTTTTAAGACAACTTGTGCTTTTCTTTTTTTTATTTTGATGAAAAAATCAGAATCATTTTTATTTTTTAAATGATGAAAAAAAGATAATGTTTTTACTTTTAAAGATATAGAGCTGAACATAAAATTTTTCAAATTCATATTTATAATCAATGATTTATAATTTAACTTAAATTTTTCAATTTTGAAAATTGATAAATTAGTATTGTTGAACTGTAGATTTAAGCAATCTTCTGTTTTTTGAACATGGATATACTTATTAATTTTAAGTATATTCTTTGCTGTTAAATCTGGATTGTCATCAATCA
>MDTG01056691.1_pt1 | contig 11461 bp, 7 predicted proteins | sample 811421 | NCBI WGS metagenome assembly MDTG01 (sample SAMN05326645, study PRJNA326480) | marine metagenome | isolation source: seawater | place: Pacific Ocean: South East | collected 2011
CTCACGGTGGGCTCGATCCACCCCCAGCACATGCAGGGACCGCAGGAGAAGGCACTGGCCTACACCTGCGACGCGGTCTACGGCACCACCAGCGAATTCGGCTTCGACTACCTCCGCGACAACATGAAGCTGAATCCCGCGGAACAGTTCCAGAAGCGCCGGGAGTTCGCGGTGGTCGACGAGGTCGACTCCACCCTGATCGACGAGGCCCGCACCCCGCTGATCATCTCCGGGCTCGCGCACCAGTCCCGCCCGCGCTACGAGCTGTCCGACGAGCTGGCGCTCCACCTGGTCTCCATGCAGGCGGACTGGAACCGGGCCGACGAGAAGGTCGGCAGCTGCGAGGTCGCGATCGCGGGCTTGGAGGGGGACATCCGCAACACCTCCGACAAGCAGCTGATTCCGGACATGAAGTCCCGCCTGTCCCAGGAACGGGAGCGACTCCCGAAGCTGGAGGCCGAACGGGACCGTCATGTCCAGTACTACGAGGTCGAGATGGACAAGAAGAAGGCCACGATCACCGACGACGGGATCGCGGAGGCCCAGCGGAAGTCCGGGATCGGATCCTTCTACGTCGGCGAGAACGTGGACATGCCGCACCTCCTGGAGCAGGCCATTCGTGCCCACACCGTCTACCAGCGCGACCGGGACTACGTGCTCGCCCCCGACGACCAGGGGCAGTCCTCGGTGGTGATCGTCGACCAGAACACCGGACGCAAGATGGTCGGCCGGCAGTGGTCGGACGGGCTCCACCAGGCGGTGGAGTGCAAGGAGCAGGTCACGGTCAAGGACGAGACCCAGACCATGGCGACCATCACCATCCAGAACTACTTCAAGATGTACGAGCGGCTCTCGGGCATGACCGGGACCGCGGACACCGAGGCCACCGAGTTCCACGAGATCTACGGACTCGACGTGATCTCCATCCCCACCAACGTCGCGGTGGAGCGCGACGACCGCCACGACTGGGTCTTCTCGACCGAGAAGGGCAAGTGGCAGTCGATCGTGGAGGAGATCCGGCACTATCACGACGCCGGACGACCGGTGCTGGTGGGCACCACCAGCGTCGAGAAGAGCGAGATGCTGAGCCAGATGCTGACCCGCGAGACCCGGATCGAGCACGAGGTCCTCAACGCCAAGCAGCACGAGCGGGAGGCGGACATCGTGAAGAACGCCGGGGGCATCGGCGCGGTGATGATCGCGACCAACATGGCGGGCCGCGGCACCGACATCAAGCTGCCCCCGATCGATCGCAGGCAGTTGGTCGATCACTGGAAGCTGCGCGACGTCTGCGGGAAGGCGGTGGATCCCGACTGGGAGGACCAGCGGATCATCGACGAGGCCTACCGGCATCTCTGCATCCGACGGTGCGGCCTCAAGAAGGACGAGGCCGCGGAGCTGGACGGCGCCGAGGCCCGGCGGATGATCATGCTCAAGATGGCCGAGGAGCTGGCGGACAAGGGGCTGGGACTCCGGATCCCGAACCAGCCCGCATCGGGTCCGGCACTCGAGGAGTGGGACGGCAAGCTCTCCGATGCCCTGGATGGCGCGGGGCTCCCGCCCCTGCACCGCCTGGAGCTCTGGGATTCGGTGGAATCCATGGGCGGCCTGCACATCATCGGGACCGAGCGCCACGAGTCCCGGCGAATCGACAACCAGCTGCGGGGCCGGGCGGGACGCCAGGGCGACCAGGGCTCCTCCCGGTTCTTCCTCAGCCTCGAGGACGACCTGATGAAGATGTTCGCGGGCAAGGCCATCAACGCCCTGCTCTCGCGCAGCGGGTTCAAGGAGGGCGTGGTGCTGGAGGCGGGAATGCTCACCAAGGCGGTGGCACGAGCGCAGCGAAAGGTCGAGGAACGGAACTTCCAGTGGCGCAAGAACATCCTCGAGTACGACGAACCGATGGAGTACCAGAGGAACTCCTTCTACGGCGTTCGACAGCCGATCCTCGAGGGCGAGGGCATCCGGGACACGATCTTCGAGCAGATCGAGGATTCGGTCTGGGAGAGTGTCGGGACCTACCTGGGCCGGGACCACCGAGGGGCCTGCATCAGCGAATGGGTCTCCGAGGAGTTCGGGGTCCACATCGATGCCGAACGGTTCCGGAACAAGGACCGGGAGGACATCCACCGGATCATCCGCGCCGACACCGCGGAGGAGAGCTCGTCGGAGATCCGAGTCACCGCGGCGGAGTACATCCCCGACGAGGCCGACCCGGAGTACGTGGACTGGTCCGGCCTCGCAGGCTGGTGCAACGACACCTACGGTTCCTCGATCGAGGTCGATGAGCTCCGGGACCTCAACCGCCAGCAGCTGGTGGAGCGGTTCGAGGCCGCGGCCTCCGAGAAGTTCGACGCGATCTCCCTCGACCCCGTGGACCGGTTCCTGGTCCCCGAGCTGGAGCAGCGGGAACTCGTCGAGTGGTCCAACCGGAAGTTCCTGACCGAGCTCGAGGCCGCGGACCTCCCGAATCCGGAGAAGCAGGACCAGGTCGTGGAGACGATCATGGACGCGGCCCACGAGAGCTATCGCCGCCGGGAACGCACCTACCCGGTCGACCAGGCGATCGAGGAGGCGGCCGCGGGCATGCAGGCCGACCCGAAGCTCGCGCTCACCCGGTTCACCAACTGGGTCAATGCACGCTTCGAGCTGAACTGGTCCCCCAACGCCCTGCCGTCCACCGATCCCAACGAGCTGCGCCGGCTGCTCCACGAGCAGTCGGAGAAGTGGGACGACGATCGCATCGAGCAACGCGCCCGCCGGATCGCCTCCGAGCATGATTCCGCGGACTCCGTCGACCGGTGGCTTCGCGACAACCTGCAGGTGACCCTGACCGACCCCGAGCGAGCGGACATCGAGGAGGATCCCGGTCGCCTGGCCGCGGTGGTCACCACCGCCGTGGCGCGCGGCTTCCGCAAGGAACTGACCACCTTCGAACGCTGGATCCTGCTCCAGATCCTGGACAGCTCCTGGAAGGACCACCTCCACCAGATGGACCAGGTCAAGGACGCGATCGGATTCCGTTCCTTCAGCCAGAAGGACCCGCGGATCGAGTTCAAGCGCGAGTCGGCCCGGCTCTACGAGGAGATGAACTCCGCGGTGCGCGACAAGGTCACCGACGTGATCATGAAGGGACGGCTCACCCCGCAAATGGCGGTGCCCCCGACCGGGAACGTCCCCCCCGCGGACGGGGCGTCGGCCCGGCCCGTCCCGGCCCCGGCACCCGCCGGCACCGGGGGCGTCGCACCCCCCGCCGCCGTCCCGGCGGCCCGGGCCATGCCCCCCCGGCCCGCGGCGGCGGTACCGGCCACCGCGACCCTCGGGGCGGCCGGACAGGCCGCGCGGGGCAACCGCGCCCCCGGAGGGGCGACGCGATCCACCCCGAAGTCGGCCGCCATCGGTCGAAACGAGGTGGTCACGGTGATCGACCCGCAGACCGGCGCCCGGCAGGAGATGAAGTACAAGAAGGCGAAGCCGTTGCTCGAGCAAGGATGGAAACTGGCCTGAACACGGTCCCGGGGGCCCGACGGGTTGCCGACGGCGGGGAAGACGTTATCCTCGTCCTCGCATCCGTAGCTCAATTGGTAGAGCAGCTGGCTCTTAACCAGCGGGTTGCCGGTTCGAGTCCGGCCGGGTGTATTCGGATCCGCGAACGGAGGCCCTCCCCTGGAGGGCCTCCGTCGTCGTTCGGGGTCCCCTGCATCCGACGGTCGTCCCGGCCGGGGAATCCGCGGGTTCGCGAGGGACTATCATGGCCTGGATGAGCACCACGCGCCCACACCCACGGTCCACCCCGTCATGGCGGCGGGGACCGTCGACGCCCCGGCCCGGGAACCGGCGCACCCACCGTGGCAGGCCCGCCGAGGAAGCGTGGGTCGAGCGTGCTTGAGCTCGAGTCCGGACAGCTGGTCATGATCGGGATCGGCAGCGCCCTCCTCGTGATCGTGCTGGTGGCGGTCGGCTACCTCGGCGCGAGGATCCTCGGCGCCGGGGCGACGCGCATCGCGGAGGAGGTCCGGGCGGACCCGGCGACGACCGATGGCGGCACCTCCGCGGCCGGACGCCTGCTGGCCCTGTGGCGTCTGGTACCGGAAGCCGGCGGCACCGACCGGGGGCTGGTCGAGGGGCTCGGGACGACCCTGGGACTGGCCCGGGTCTCGCTCCACCTGGCGAGCGACGCCACGGGGGCCGTCCCCCCGCCTCCCTCGACCTGGACGCGACCGGGACTCGCCCCCACTTCCGCCGGGGACGGCGAACTCACGAACCTGATGGCGGACCTCGAGGTCCGGACCGTGCTGCAGGCCTCGGGCCCCGACGGGACCCTCAGCCTCCCCGATCCATCGGATCCGGACGGGGCGACCCTCGAGGAGCGGATCAACGGGTGGTGCCTGGCCACCTGCCGCAAGGCGACGGTGGTCCCGGTGGAGCACGCCGGGGGACTGCTGGGGGTGCTCCTGCTCGAGGACGATCGACCCGATCGGGACCTGGACTCGGAGGTGCTCGAGGCGACGAGCCTCTTCGGCGCGGCCCTGGGCAGGGTGATCGCCGAGGGCGGCCGCCGCAGCTCCGCTCTGGCGTTCGAGCGAACGATCCGTGCCCGGGACCGAGCGGCGGTGGTCGAGTACCTGGCCTCGAGCGCCAGCCATGACTGGAACAACCTCGTGTTCGCGATCGGGGGCCGGCTGCAGATCCTGCAACGAACCCTCACCGACCCCGAGGCCGTGCGGACGATCGAGGCGCTCCAGTCCACGCTCGAACAGCCACCGGGCATCCTCGCCCGCCTGCGCGAGGTCAACGACGATCGGCCGGGCCGCGTCCGCTCGATCGCGATCGCCCCGGGACTTCGGTCCCTCGCGGACCCGGCGAAGGCGTGGCTGGGCGAGGCCACCCCCCTCGAGGTGCGGATCGACGTCGCCGCCCGACTCCACGTGGGGATGAGCGAGGAGGGGCTGTGGAGGATCGTGGTCAACCTCCTGGACAACGCGAGGACGGCCATGGCAGGGCGTCCGGGCGGGGTCCGGCTGAGCGCGGAGGGAGCCGAGGCCCCGGAGGGCGGCCTGGGGCACGTCCGGATCCGGATCGAGGACGACGGGCCGGGGATCGAGGCCGCCGAGCGGACCCCCATGACCGAACCGTTCGCCACCACTCGGCCGGCGGGGACCGGCTCGGGCCTCGGGCTTTCGATCGTGGCGCGCACGGTACGGGATCACGGCGGGCGCCTGAGCCTCGAGGAGGCCCCCGGGGGCGGCCTGCGGGCGGAGGTCGAGCTGAGGGTGGTCGAGCCCCCGGACGCCTGAGGCGAGGGACCCGGGGCGGGGATCGAGGCTAGTGCCCCATCTCCTTCTCCCGGTTGAACCAGTTGGAGAGCTTGACCCGGTCGTGGATGTCCACCTTGTCCATGATCGACTGGGTGTGCTTCTCGACGGTCTTGACCGAGACCCCCATCAGCTGGGCGATCTCCTTCTTGGAGTTCCCCTCGGCGAGGTAGCCCAGGGTGTCCCATTCCCGTTCGGTCAGGAGTTCCGAGCGGACCTTCTTCGCGCCGTTCCGGACCACCTTGATGCGCTCGAGGATGGTGGGCGAGAAGTACCCCTTCCCCCTGACCACGGAATGCACGGCGTTGACCACGTGCTCCGGGGAATCCGACTTGGACACGTAGCCGCGGGCGTCGACCCGCAGTGCGGACTCGATGTAGTAGTCGTCTGACTTGCCGGAGATGATGACGATCCTGGTCGACGGGTTGAGCCGCCGGATCTCCTCGGCGGCGTGGAAGACGTCCATCTGGATCCCCGAGTGCGCCGAGGGCGGGAACTCGATGTCGAGGATCAGCACGTCGGGGCGGTGTCGGACCACCCCGTCGATCGCCTCGGACACCGTGGAGACCTGCCACACGGCATCGATGGCGGGATCCTGCTCGAGGAGCGCCACCAGGGCCTGCTTGACGAGTTCATGATCGTCGGCGACGAGTACGCGAATGGAGTCCACGACGGGTTCCCGGGGAGGGTGAGGAAGCGACGGACCGGGCACCAGCCGGCCATGACGGATCCCCCGGAAGCAGTCGATCGGCCCCAGGCCGGCAGGGCGGATTCACGCCGATGCGGATTGGGGAATTGACCCCATAGAGACGGAGGCCGAACAGTGATTTTATAGATGCACCCACCGGATGCAACCCGTAGCAGCCGGCAAGGGACTCATTCCACGGCCACCGACCGAGCTGGGGGATGCCACGACCAGGTTGGGCAAACCAGGAGATGCCCAGTGAAGATGACCACCAACGAGACCCGAGCCGACTTCGTCCTCAGGCTGTTCGACCAGTACTACGACCGCGTGTACGCGTTCACCCGACGCTGCACCACCACCGATGTCGGCGAGGACATCACCCAGGAGGTGTTCGTGCGACTCCTGCAGCACCCCCGGCTCGAGGAGCTCGAGCTCTCGGTGAGCTACCTCATCAAGGTGGCGCACAACCTCCTGCGGCGGCGCTACGCACGAAGCGCCCGGCTGCGGGAACTGCTGGACACCGCCGTCCGCGACGACCTCCGCCGGCGGCACGGGGATCCGGAACGGGTCACCCGGGAGGTGGAACCGATCGGCATGGACAACTTCCAGGTGGACGAGGCGATGGAATCCCTGACCGAGGATGAACGACAGGCACTGCGGTTGATCGTGCAGGACGGCTGCAGCTACCAGCACGCCGCCAGCGCCCTGGGCGTGACCGTCACCACCATCAACAACTGGAAGCACCGTGGCCTGGGCAAGCTCCGCCGCCTGGCCGAGCGGTCGCCGGTCCCCGGACGCGGCCGGGAGGGACTGGTCTCCGCCAGCGCCTGAGCGGACCCGCCCCCCCCCGCCACCCGAGCTCTCTCGTGTCTCTCCTGCATCCTTCGGATGCCACGCGACGACGCCACGTCCCCCGATCTGCAGGGGCGTGGCGCCGTCTGCGTCCGGGACGGGGTTGCCCCGGGGCCGGTCCGTGTGTAGCATGAGCTACATTGTGTAGCCGGTGCTACATGCGGAGCATACCAGCGATGAGCGGCAGGTCGACCAGCCAGGGCTTCAGGAAGACTCGGAGGGACCACTCCCGGGAGGTCGCCGAGGACTACGTGGAGCTGATCGCGGAACTCATCGAGACCGGCGGGGTCTGCCGGATCACGGACCTCGCGAGGCGGGTGGGGGTCTCCCACGTGACCGCGAGCCGGACCGTCGGGCGACTGGTCGAGGCCGGACTGGCCGAGACCCTCCCCCACCATCCGGTCACGCTCACCGCCAGCGGCCTCCGGATGGCCAACGCCGCCCGGAAGCGCCACCAGATCGTCGCCGAGTTCCTTCGGCACCTCGGGGTCAGCGAGCGCATCGCCGACTCCGATGCCGAGGGAATCGAACACCACTGTTCCCCGCAGACCCTCGAGGCGATGCGTCGCTTCATCAACCCGGAGAGGAGCTCCTCATGAACCCCATCGCCCCCCGCCGACTCCTGCCACTCGTCGCCCTGCTGCTGCTCACCGCCGGATGCCAGCGTTCCTCGCCCGATCCGGAGGCGACGGGAGGCCGGGAAGCCGGCGCGCCGGTCACGGTGGTCGCCACCAACGGCATGATCGCGGACCTCGCCCGACGAATCGGGGGCGAGCGCGTCGAGGTCATCAGCCTGATCGGGGAGGGCGTCGACCCCCACCTGTACAAGCCGAACCGCGACGACGTGACCACCATGATGGGTGCGGACCTGATCCTCTACAACGGACTGCTGCTGGAGGGGAACCTCGACGAGGCCCTCCGCGCCACCGGCGACCGGATCCCCGCGATTCCCGTGGCGGAGTCGATCCCCGCGGAGCGCCTGCTGACCCCGGATGGCCCCACCGCCCCGCCGGACCCGCACGTCTGGCTGGATCCCGAGCTGTGGGCGATCTGCAGCGACCCGGTGGTCGAGGCCTACGTCCGGCTGCTCCCGGAACACGAGGCGGAGTTCCGCGGCAACCAGTCGGACTTCGTCTCGCTCTGCGGGACCCTCGCCGCGGAGGGACGGTCCAGCATCGGCACGATCCCCGAACCGAACCGCATTCTGCTGACCAGCCACGACGCGTTCCAGTACTTCGGGCGCGCGAACGGGATCGAGGTGCGGGGGATCCAGGGGGTCTCCACCGAGAGCGAGGCCGGACTGGCCGACATCGAGGCCCTGGTGGTGCTCATCCAGGAGCGGGGCATTCCCGCGGTCTTCGTGGAGTCGAGCGTGCCCCCGCGAACGATCGAGGCCCTGGTGGAGGGGGCCCGCGCCCGGGGGTGCGAGGTCGTCATCGGCGGGGAACTCCACGCGGACTCGATGGGCGCACCCGGGACCGAGGCCGGTACCTGGCCGGGCATGATCCGGCACAACCTCCGCAGCATCTCGACGGCCCTCGGTCCCCAAGACGAGGACGAGGACAAGTCCGGGCCGGGTGCGTGAGGTGGGCGGCCCGAAGGAACCAGTGGAGACGGGCGACCCCCCCTTCAGCGAGCACTCGGCGGACTCGCCGCTCTCCATCCACGCGATGACCGTGGCCTACGACCGGCGACCCGTGCTGTGGGACGTGGACCTGGACATCCCCCCCGGGTCCCTGGTGGGGATCGTCGGACCGAACGGTGCCGGGAAGAGCACCCTGGTGAAGGCCGCGATCGACCTGGTCCCGACCCTGAGCGGACGGGTCCGGATCTTCGGGAAGCCCTTCCAGAGGCGACGGCGGATGGTGGGCTACGTGCCGCAGCGCGAGAGCGTCGACTGGGAGTTCCCGGTGACCGCGCTGGACGTCGCCTGCATGGGACTCTACGACCGGATCGGCTGGGGTCGCCCGGTGAATCGCGCCGCGAGGGAGCGGGGCATGGAGGCCCTCGACCGGGTGGGGCTCGCGGACGTCGCCCATCGCCAGATTTCCCGGCTTTCCGGCGGGCAGCAGCAACGGACCTTCCTGGCACGGGCCCTCGTCCAGGACGCGCACCTGTACCTCATGGACGAACCCTTCGCCGCGGTCGACGCCGCCACCGAGGAATCGATCGTCGAGCTGCTGCGCGGACTCCGGGCGACCGGACGGACCGCGGTGGTCGTGCACCACGACCTCCAGACGGTGCGACGGTACTTCGACCAGGTGCTGCTGCTGAACACCCGGGTGATCGCCTTCGGACCGACCGAGGAGGTCTTCACCCCCGAACACCTCCAGGCGACCTACGGCGGCAAGCTCACCCTCCTCGAGGAGGCCTCGGAGGCCCTCTCCAAGCACGGGGGCTCGCCGTGAGCGAGGGAACGGACCCCGGGCACCTCCTGGACGTGCTGCTCCTGGCCAACTGGAACACGCGGGTCGTGGTGCTGGGCGTGATGATGCTCGGGGCCGCGGGCGGGGTGGTCGGCACCTTCATGCTGCTGCGCCGTCGAGTCCTGATCGGGGACGCGGTCAGCCACGCGACCCTTCCCGGGATCGCCATCGCGTTCCTGGTGGCCACCGGACTTGGATTCGAGGGACGGTCGATGCCCGTCCTCCTGGGGGGCGCCCTCGGCGCCGGCCTGCTCGGGATCGCGACGATCCAGCTGCTCAACCACGGACGACGCATCTCGCACGACGCCGCGCTGGGGGTGGTGCTGAGCACCTTCTTCGGGACCGGGGTGGCGCTGCTCGGGATCGCCCAGCAGCACGCCTCCGCCAGCGTCGCCGGACTCGAGTCGTTCATCTACGGCAAGACCGCCAGCATGCTGCAGGCGGACGCCGTCCTGATCGGTGCGGTGGCGCTCGGGACCGGCGTGGTCTGCCTGCTCTTCTTCAAGGAGTTCAGGCTGGTCTGCTTCGATCCCGGGTTCGCGCGGGGACGCGGGGTCTCGGTCCTGAAGCTCGACCTCCTGCTGATGTCGCTGGTGGTGAGCGTGGTCATCGTCGGCCTCCAGGCGGTGGGCCTGGTCCTGGTGATCGCGATCCTGGTGATCCCCGCGGCCTCGGCACGATTCTGGACGGACTCCACCGGACGCATGGTGCTGATCGCGAGCGGGCTCGGCGCACTCGGCGGATGGATCGGGGCGATGGCCAGCGCGATCGCGCCGCGGCTTCCCTCCGGTGCGCTGGTGGTGCTCGCACTTGGTGGGCTGTTCCTCCTGAGCCTGTCCCTGGGCGGACGCCGTGGCCTCCTGCACCAGGCGATCCAGTCCGGGCGGCGGACGCGCCGGATCCGGCGGGAACACGCGCTGCGCGCGATCCTGGAGTGCCTGGAGGTCGGTACGAAGGGCGACTGCACGCTCGAGGCGGTCGCGAAACGTCGTGGGTGGGAGACCCGACAGGCGCAGACGGCGGTCCGGGCGCTGGACCGGGAGGGCCTGGTCGTGGTCGAGCATCCCGGAGGGGAGACCACTGTCCGGCTGAGTGCGCCGGGCCGGCGGGAGGCCGAAGCCGTGGTCCGCCGACACCGGCTGTGGGAACACTACCTGATCCGGCATGCCCGATTCGACTCGGGACACGTGGACCGAGGCGCGGACGAACTCGAGCACCTCCTGCCGGTGGGCATCCTCGAGCAGCTCGAGGCCGAGCTGTCCGCGGAGGGGCGGGCGACCGGCCTGCCGAGCAGCCCCCATGGGCTCGAGGGCCGTCCGGGCGGGGAGGCACCCGTCCCGTGATCGAGACCAGCTGGAACCTGTTCTTCGATGGGTGGATCGTCGCGGTCGCGGCGGCCTGCGCCCTCGCGTGCGCGGTACCCGGCTGCCTGCTGGTGCTGAGGAAGCAGAGCATGATGGGCGACGCCCTGAGCCACGCGGTGCTGCCGGGCATCGCGATCGGGTTCCTCGCCACCGGGTCCCGGGCGAACTGGGTCATGTTCACCGGGGCGATCCTCGCCGCCCTGCTGACGGTGTTCCTCACCCAGTGGCTGGGACGACGGGCGAGGGTGGATCCCGGGGCCGCGATGGGGGTGGTCTTCACCACGCTGTTCGCACTGGGAATCGTGCTGATCGTGCGCGGGGCCAACTCCGTGGAGCTGGAACCGCACTGCGTGCTCTACGGCGCACTGGAACTCGCCCCGCTGGACCTGGTGCGGATCCTCGGGGTCCCGGTGCCACGGGCCTTCCTGGTGCTGGCGGCGGTCCTGGTCGCGAACCTGGTGGTCGTCGGGCTGTTCTTCAAGGAGTTCCGGCTGGCGATCTTCGACCCCTCCCTCGCGAGCGCGCTCGGGCTCCGGCCGGGGCTGATGCACTACCTGCTGATGTCGCTCACCGCGGTGACCACCGTGGCCGCCTTCGAGGCGGTCGGGAGCATCATCGTGGTCGCGATGCTGGTGGTCCCGGCCGCGGCCGCGAAGCTCCTGGCGAGATCGCTGGGGGGAATGCTGGCCTGGGCGTGCGGGCTCGCGCTCGCGACCGCGGTGCTGGGACACTGGAGTGCGGTCCAGCTCCCCCACTGGTTCGGATTCGGCTCGGTCCCGACGTCGGGGGCGATGGCCACGGTGGCGGGAGTGCTCCTCC
>MDTG01063992.1_pt1 | contig 11461 bp, 6 predicted proteins | sample 811421 | NCBI WGS metagenome assembly MDTG01 (sample SAMN05326645, study PRJNA326480) | marine metagenome | isolation source: seawater | place: Pacific Ocean: South East | collected 2011
ATTATAATTCGAAGTTTTCTAATTATAAACCAATACATATTAATTGTAATGTTTAAGGATATTTTATTTTGTATTTTTACCACAAATAAAGTTGAATAATGGCTTTTGATATTGAAATGATAAAGTCTGTTTATTCTAAAATACAAGATAGAGTAAACAAGGCAAGAGTCTTAACAGGAAAACCTCTTACTGCATCTGAGAAGATTCTATATTCCCATCTATGGGATGGAAATCCAGATAAGATTTTTTCTAGGGGGAAAGACTATGTTGATTTCGCACCAGACAGAATTGCTTGTCAAGATGCCACAGCTCAAATGGCTCTTTTGCAATTTATGCAGGCTGGAAAAGCAAAAGTTGCTGTACCAACAACAGTTCATTGCGACCACCTTATTCAGGCCAAGTCAGGAGCAGCCCAAGATCTTAAATCAGCAAATAGTATATCAGCTGAAGTTTTCAATTTTTTAGAGTCTGTATCAAATAAATATGGAATTGGATTCTGGAAGCCTGGAGCTGGTATAATACATCAAGTTGTTTTAGAGAACTACGCTTTCCCTGGAGGGATGATGATAGGAACGGATTCTCATACTGTTAATGCTGGTGGACTCGGTATGCTTGCTATTGGAGTTGGTGGAGCGGACGCAGTCGATGTTATGGCTGATATGCCCTGGGAGTTAAAATTCCCAAAATTAATAGGCGTTAAATTAACTGGAAAGCTAAATGGATGGACAGCACCTAAAGATGTTATATTAAAAGTAGCTGGGATTTTAACTGTTAAAGGAGGAACAGGTGCGATCATTGAATATTTTGGAGATGGAGCTGAATCTATGTCATGTACAGGAAAGGGGACTATTTGTAATATGGGGGCAGAGGTTGGAGCAACAACCTCAACTTTCGGATATGATAAGTCAATGGAACGCTATCTTAGAGCTACTGGAAGAGATGACGTAGCTGATGCAGCTAACCAAATTAAACAACACTTAACGGCAGACACTGAAGTTTATCTAAATCCAGAAAAATATTTTGATCAATTAATCGAAATCAATTTAGATGAATTAAGCCCTCATGTTAATGGCCCATTCACACCAGACTTAGCTACGCCTGTATCAGAAATGTCATCAGTTGCTAAAGAAAATGAGTGGCCTTTAAAAGTAGAATGGGGTCTTATAGGTTCATGCACTAATTCCTCATATGAAGATTTATCTAGAGCAGCCTCCATAGCAAAGCAAGCAGTAGAAAAAAATCTTATAACAAAGGCTGAATTTGGAATTAATCCTGGTTCGGAACAAGTTCGTTTTACTGCTGAAAGAGATGGTCTTCTTAAAACCTTTGAAGAATTAGATGCAAAAATTTTTACTAATGCATGTGGACCCTGTATCGGTCAATGGGCTAGACAAGGAGCTGATAAGCAAGAAAAAAACTCTATAATTCACTCTTTTAATAGAAACTTTTCAAAACGAGCTGATGGAAACCCAAACACCCATGCTTTTGTAGCATCACCAGAAATGGTAGCTGCTGTAGCAATTTCTGGGCGATTAGATTTTAATCCAATAAATGATACCTTAATAAATCAGAACGGGGAAGAGGTAAGACTTGATCCTCCAACAGGAATGGAGCTACCCCCTTTAGGTTTTGACGTTATGGATAACGGCTACATAGAGCCAGTCAAAGATGGATCATCAGTAGAAGTGAATGTGAAAGATAATTCAGAAAGGTTACAACTCTTAACACCATTTAAGCCATGGAATAGAGAAAATCTTAGTGGAGCCAAATTGCTTATAAAAGCTCACGGGAAATGCACTACCGATCATATTTCAATGGCTGGCCCATGGTTAAGATTCAGAGGACACTTAGATAACATATCGAATAATTGTTTAATTGGAGCAGTAAATGCCTTTAATCAAAAAACAAACTTTGTAAAAAATCAACTAACTGGTGAGTATGGTGGAGTTCCTGATGTACAACGACAATATAAGCAAGCTGGAATTGAAACAGTTGTAGTTGGAGACCATAATTATGGCGAAGGGTCTTCTAGGGAGCATGCTGCTATGGAACCACGTTTTCTCGGAGTTAAAGTTGTTATAGTAAAATCTTTTGCTAGAATTCATGAAACCAATTTAAAAAAACAAGGAATGCTAGGAATTACTTTTGATAATGAATCAGACTATGATTTGATTGAGGAGGATGATACATTCAATTTTATAGATTTGAAAGATTTTGCTCCCGGAAAACAGCTTATAATCGAAGTAGTTCATTCAAATGGATCAAAAGACAAAATTAAAGCAAACCATTCTTATAATGCTCAACAGATAGAATGGTTTAAAGAAGGTTCTGCATTAAATCTTATTAAAAAACAAAATGCTGCCTAAGGGTTGATTAATTGGGAGTTAGAATAATTTTCTTGTAAGTAGCAGACTTAATTTTTTCTTTAGAAAAATATACAGGGAAATATTTATCTTCTGACCAATCTTTAAAAAGGTTACCATAAAATGGACTATCAGGATCCCCTGATTGACCTGGAGAATTTGTTCCAATACTTGTGTCCCAATCACCAGTATTGACAATTATTCTAAAACTACCCCCACTGCTTTGCCTGTAATCTGACCCTGTTGATCCCGGTGTATAGCTATTACCACCACGTGGCAAAGGACCTAGATTAAGCTTTTCAGAAACTTCTTTTTTTACCAAATTTCCTAAAGAATGTACCATATAGCTATGTTTATTTTTAGCTTGTCCATAATTCCAATTATTAGGATCTTCTCCCAAGCGACTTTTTATATCTAATATAGCAGACTCAAAAGCTCTTTGTAAAAAAATGTTTCGATCATCATCATCCAAAAACATTTTTCCTGGAAATTTTATCCAGTCAATAATTCGTTTTAATTGAAGTGATGACATAAATGATTTTGCTGAATTCGGCACAAACCTTTCAAAGGCATGTTTAATTATTTTATTTTCCCAGGCAACGTAAATTGTAGCTGCAATAGAATTTGAATCCAATCTAAAGTCCCAGTTTAAAAGACGCTCTTTTTGCTGATTTTCAAAATCATCTAATAGAATATTACTTAAATATGGAACTAAGATTTGAGCAGGGATGGAAGTTACATCCACTTGTAAGGATTTCATATCTAACATTGTAAAATCATTTTTTGAGCTTAGTACCTGATTTATTCTATCTCCTCTAAATGGATCAGACCAAGTGAATCCAATTGCATCCCAATGCGGGTAGCTATTTGAGGTAAGATTTTGATTAGCCGTAGCAATAAAGTTTGTTTTAGGGTTTAAAGAATTTGGTTTTTCAGGGATTGGTAAGTAGCCGCTCCATTCATATTTTCCATTACCGTTAACAGGGACAAGACCACTGAAGTTTTTTCTAACAGGAGCGATACCTACAGCTTGCCAACCAATATCTCCATTGATATCTGCCCAAACCATATTTTCTCCTGGGATATTGCTAAAGGAACATGCAGCTTTAAATTCTTCCCAATTTTTTGCTTGGTCCATTCTAAGTGAAGCAAGATAAGGAGATCCGCCTGGCTCTAACCAAGCACACCTTACTGCAAACGCTTTTAGAGCTTTCTTGTTAATGTAAGTAATAGGTCCATGATGAGTATAAAGAAGTTCAATTTCTTTATCGGGTCTTCCTTTAATACTAATTGATTCTTTAATAACTAGAATATCTTTCCATTTTCCTTTATACATATATTGCATCGGATTTTTTGGGTTTAAGTCATATTGATACAAATCCTCACCATCAGTTCTAAAAACTGTAAGCCCCCAAGCACCATATTCATTATGACCGATTGAAATTCCAGGAATCTCTGGTTCACCTCCTCCAATTACATTCCATCCAGGGGCTACCAAATGAGCCATGTATCTTAGTGAAGGAACGGCTATTGTTCTATGAGGATCATTAGCCATATAGGTGCTCCCGTCAACTGTTTTGCTACCTCTTAAAACCCAATTGTTACTTCCAATATCTAAGGATTTCCCTGATAAATCATTGAACTGATTCAATAGAGAAACAGCTTGATTATTTCTATATTTTTCATCTAAATGTTTTAATTTAAACTCGACGGGTTTTCTGTATGCCTTATATAGAGCTAATAGATCTTCAAATAAGAGTGATTGATCTATTTTGGAATCTAATTTGATTTTGGGATCTTTTGGATGAAACCACATTAAATCTTTTACTTTTTTTTCACCAAGAAGCGCAACAGCTCTTCCAATTTCTAATTCATCCTCGATATTACCCAATAATCCTTGATGACGTGATATAACAACCTCTGGAGTCCACTTCTGAGGCATAATGTTTAATATCTTAAAGGGAAGAGGAAGTTTTTTAGGAGTTTTTGAAATTTCAGAGATGTATTGATTAACACCTTCTACATAAGCTTCAATTATCTGTCTTCCTTGAGGGTGATAATAATTTAATTCTTCAGATAGGTCTCCTCTAAATTTAAAAAGTCTAGTACCTATGTCCCTATTGATTTCATCTGGGCCTAATATTTCTGCTATTGTGCCTGTTGCTTGTCGGCGCCATATTTCAAACTGAAATAATCGGTCTTTGGCTGCGCTATAGCCCTGTGAAAAAAAAAGGTCACTTTGATTTTCAGCATAAATATGATTTATTCCCCATTTATCTCGAAACACCTCGACTCTTTTCTGAAGTCCATCAACTTGTATTTTTTCAACTGGGAAGGTCTCAAAATCAGAACAACTTAAAATAAAACTTAAAACACAGAGTAAAAAAAAGGCGCGCATTACAAAGTACTGTTTTTAAAGTTTATCTGAGGCTTCAATAAACCGAGTTTTCAAATTCACACTTTCCATATCTTTATCTAATGGGAACATAGGTCTTTTAATCCTTTTGTAGTCTAAACGCTCTAAATCTTGATCTACACCTCCTGGTGTTAGTGCCATAATCCAATCACCTCTAATATTGTACAATTCTGGCACTAAATAACCAATTTTTACTACAAGAATATCAGTTTCTCTTGGGTTTAATCCCAATTGAGTAAAATCTTTTTCTCTGTGATAGGGCTTCCTTTTTTTGGTGACAATAACTTTTATACTACCAACTCTTACAACAACTTCAGTTTCGGCATGAACATCGCCTTGGTGAATCGCTTCCACAACTCCATTTAATAAAATAGGTGGTGAATATCGATCATCTACTTTAGCACCAACATAAGCTGAAACCTTTTCTCCCACTCCAGCTTCTAATGCTTCTTTTATCATTTCAGGGCCAGGTATTGAAGCGTAAATAAGTTCTGGACCTGAAGCCTTTTTAAAAGCCTTATTATTTAATAGCTCTCGTAGTGTCCAAGTAACATCTCCAGCTCCTCCAGCAGTAGGATTATCTCCCATATCACTTATTATATAAGGTTTTTTTTCTGATTTTAACGCATAAGAAAGACTGGTTTTTAAATCGGCTGTAGGTGCTACAAATTCAAATTCATTTCTCACATCCCAAAAGGCTTTTGCCAAACTTTCAGCATTTTGACTTACAACTTCTTTATCATCTCCAGTGACCATTACAACAGCATGATTTCTAGGTTCGTCAGCCCAAGCATATCCAATCCAAATAGCGGCGTCAATAATCCCTTCATTTTCAGTTACAGGACCTACTTTAGCATATAAACTTTTTCCAGGCTCAATTCGTGTACTGGTTTTTTCACCAGGGAGTAAAATAGGAATAGGAATCCATGCTTTATACTTTGGTTTACCTTTTTCACTTATCAATCTTTCTAAAAGATTATCAACGGCGCGTTGTTTTGATTCTATTGCGTCCTCATGAGGAGCCATTCGATAACAAGTAATAAGGTCAGTGTGTCTAGCTAGAAGTTTGGATACATTTCCATGAAGATCCATTGAAGTAGAAATAAGAGTTTTAGTACCAATTAGGGCGCGTATTTTTTTTATAAAGTCACCTTCAGGGTCATCAACCCCCTCTACACTCATAGCTCCGTGGATATCAAAGAAAAGGCCATCTAGTGGGAGTTCTTTTTTTAACATTGATAATGTTTTACCAACAAGAGAATCATAAGCTTTTCTAGTAACAATTCCTCCTGGCAAAGCGTGACCCCTTAGTGTAGGCCTCCAATTAGCGGCTTCTCTTTGAGGGCTTTGTTCATTTAAAAAGGGATAATAATTAAATACTTCATTTCCTTGTCTTGCTAAAAAGGCTGCTGCTTCTGTTTTAGCAGGGGAAAAAGTACTAGATTCAATTGCCAAGCCTGCTATTGCAATCTTTGGTTTTTTTGACTTATTTGATTCGCATGCTGATAATAAAACAAAAAAGATCAATATTGGAAAGGGTCTAAATATCGAAAACATAGGGAAAATGATTTTAGTTAAAGATAAAACTTTCAAGAGCATTTTTAAAAAATGCTATATAATTTTGATTCATCTGCAAGAATTCCTCCGGTAATTTTTGTTTTATGTAATTACCTTAAAATTCTCAATGCTTGAAAGATTACTCTTTATTAAATACTTATATTGGGCGCTTAAATTAATTGAATTTTAGATTTATAATATCTATTTAGAATGAGGCAAATCTTCTTTTGGTCCCTTGTTGCTGCTCTTGCAGGGCTTCTATTTGGTTTTGATACTGTAGTAATATCTGGGGCAGATAAAAAACTTCAGAGTTTATGGAAATCTTCTGATGTATTTCATGGAAGTGTGGTTATGGCCATGGCTCTTTGGGGAACAGTAGTTGGAGCTCTCTTTGGAGCTATTCCAACTCAACATTTTGGACGTAAAAAGACTCTGCTTTGGGTAGGAGTTTTTTATACAGTTTCTGCCATAGGATCTGCTTTAGCAAACGACCCAATTAGTTTTGCAATTTTTAGATTTATTGGGGGTCTGGGAGTTGGTGCGTCTGGGATTGCAGTTCCTGCCTACATATCAGAAATAGCTCCGCCTAAAAGCCGTGGTCGTTTAGTAGGCCTTTATCAATCTAGTTTGGTTTTAGGTATTTTATTAGCATTTATTTCAAATTATCTTCTAAGCGATATAGGAGAAAACTCCTGGAGATGGATGATGGGTGTTGAGGCGTTTCCAGCCTTTTTATATACACTTTTATGTTTTGTGATTCCTAAAAGTCCAAGGTGGCTCATTACAAAAGGTTCCCTAGAAGAAGCTAAAATAATATACAATAAGATTGATTCTGAAGGCTCTTTTGATAAGCTTGTTGATGAAATTAATAAAAGCTCAAATAATCAAAATAATAATGAATCAATTTTTGACAAAAAGTATCGACTACCAATAAAGCTGGCTTTTTTAGTAGCTTTTTTCAATCAACTTTCAGGAATTAATGCCTTTTTATATTATGCCCCTCGTATTTTTGAAGAAGGTGGATTAGGTGAAAGTACTTCATTGCTTAGTAGTATTGGGATCGGAGTTACAAACTTAGTGTTTACATTAATTGGAGTCTCTTTAATTGATAAGTTAGGTAGAAGAACGCTCATGTATTATGGTTCTTTCGGATATATCATTTCTTTGAGTTTAGTTTCTTGTGCTTTCTTTTTAAAATGGGAAGGAATTTTAATTCCAATGTTTCTTTTTATTTTTATCGCATCCCATGCTATTGGGCAAGGAGCTATTATTTGGGTTTATATATCAGAAATTTTTCCAAATCACCTTCGTAATTCAGGCCAGTCCTTTGGAATTAGCGTTCATTGGATTTTAGCAGCCATCATACCTTCTTTAGTTCCATTATTATTTGCTAGCATTGGAGCCGGAGTTGTGTTTTCTGTTTTTGCAGGGTTTATGATATTACAATTGGCTTTTGTTCACTTTATGATGCCTGAGACCAAAGGTATTTCGTTAGAAGAATTAAGCAAGAAGTTAATATCACAAAACGAAACTTAATAGAGGTGAATGTTATTTGGATATTGATTTATTTAAATATCTATCAATGCAATTCTTCCTCCAAAACCTTCAATGAAAAAAAATGAAAGTCAAAAGTAAAGACGATTTAATATACCGTCCTCACATTCATTTTTCACCACGAAAAAATTGGATGAATGATCCTAATGGAATGTTTTATTATAAGGGCAAGTACCATCTTTTTTTTCAGTACCATCCTAATTCTAATGTTTGGGGACCAATGCACTGGGGACATGCCATAAGCAAGAATTTAATTCACTGGGAAGAACAACCCATAGCTCTTTTCCCTGACAGATTAGGTGATATTTTTTCAGGAAGTGCAGTTGTTGACCATAAAAATACTTCAGGGTTTGGAACTATAGAAAATCCGCCTATTGTAGCAATTTACACAAATCACGATTCAGCTAGAGAAAAAAAGGGCTCAAAAGTATTCCAAACTCAAAGTATTGCTTATTCTTTAGATGAAGGGCAAACTTGGAAAAAGTTTATAGCCAATCCAGTAATAAAAAACCCTGGCATTCGAGATTTTAGAGATCCAAAGGTAATATGGTATGAAAGGGAACAAAAATGGATATTAATCTTGGCAGCCTCACAGACAACTCAATTTTATGAGTCTAAAGATCTAAAACAATGGACCTATTTGTCATCCTTTGGCCAGGGGATTGGAAATCATGACGGGGTTTGGGAGTGCCCAGATTTTTTTGAATTAACAGTTGAAGGAGATTCAGAAAAAAAATGGGTGCATTTAGTCAGTATTAATCCTGGAGGACCTAATGGAGGGAGTTCCACACAATATTTTGTAGGGAATTTTGATGGAAAACAATTTGTCCCTGATTCAAATTTCGAAGCACAGATGAAAATTACTCATGATTTTTGGATTGATTTTGGGAAAGATAATTATGCCGGAGTAACCTATTTTAACTGGGACAAAAAAAAATCTGAAGTATTGTATCAAGGATGGATGTCCAATTGGCAGTATGCAAGTTTGGTACCTACAAATACATGGAGAGGCACCATGACTATACCACGAGAACTACAATTATATTTATCTGATCAAAAAATATACCGATTAAAATCAAAGGTTTTTTCTGAATTAGAAAAGTTCACAATTAAAATCCTGGAAAACGATGAGCAAATTATAAAAGGTAGAGAAGTGATTATTGAGGAAAATACAGTAGATCTTTCCAATGCAAAAGTAGAAATACAGTTTGACAAAATGGAACAAACTAGATATACATTTATTTTATTTAATAATCAAGGAGACTCATTGAGTTTTGGATATGATCATGGAATAAAAAAGTTTTTTATCGACAGGAGCAACTCAGGCCATGTAGATTTTTCGAATAATTTTTCAGCAAAGCCATCTGAAGCAAATCGATTAATTAACTCAGATAGCCTAAAGGTTCTCTTTATTTTGGATAAAACTTCTATAGAATTATTTTATGATGAAGGAATTACTGCAATGACTGAAATATTCTTTCCAAGAGCACCATATACAAAAATGGCCCTTCAATTTTCAGGATCAAAAACAAGACTAAAAGGCTTTAAGGTTCATGAAATAAAAAAGTAATTTAGTAGATATTTATCTATAGAATATGAAAAAGGAAAAGTATGGAAATTACCTTTTATAGAGTAAGATTAAAAAAACGTTTTCCTCTTGCTATTAGTCGAGGCATAAAATATGACTCAGAAAATCTTTTTATACGATATGAAAAAGATGGGTTTGAAGGCTGGGGTGAATCTGCTCCAGGAGATACAGAAGGTGCTGACTCAGTAGAGGTTGTTCAAGATGCTTTAGAAAAATTTATTTCAACAGGTATTTCAGGACATTCAATTCAATCTCTATACGATAGAGCAAAAGAAATTAATGTACCACCTTGCGCCTATGTAGGATTAGACACAGCATTATGGGATTGGACAGCAAAAAAAGCAGGACTTCCACTATATCAACTGCTTGGCTTTGCCAAGCCACATCAACCCACATCTGTAACGATTGGGATTAATACACCTGAAATAGTAAAAGAAAGAATTCCACTTTTGCTAGATGGGACTACAGTAAAATCATTAAAAATAAAATTAGGCTCACCTGAAGGTATAGAAGCTGACAAAATTATGTTTAATCAAGTTGTTGAAAGCACACAAAAATATAAAGTCAAAATTCGTGTAGATGCTAATGGAGGCTGGGATGTTAATGAAGCAAAACTAATGATGCATTGGTTGGCTGATCGTGGAGTAGATTACATCGAGCAACCATTAAAAGAGGGAGAAGAAAAGTATTTAAAAGAACTTTTTAAAAACCGTCCCATACCTATTTATTTGGATGAGTCATGCCGTTTTTCTGAAAATATAACTAAATTTTATAATTATGTAGATGGTGTAAATATGAAATTAATGAAGTGTGGGGGTATAACCGAGGCATTAAGAATTATTGGAACAGCTCGCGCACATGGATTAAAAACAATGATTGGTTGTATGAGCGAGTCTTCCGTTGCTATTGCTGCTGCAGCTTCATTAACAGGTGGTATAGACCATATTGATTTAGATTCCCATTATAATTTAGATCCTGACCCATCAAGAGGAGCACCAATGGTTGATGGTATAACCATGCCTCAGGAAGTTCCTGGACATGGAGGTGAATTAAAAAAAGAATTTTATGCTAGACCCTAAACTTAAAGTTGCAGTTTATATGGAAGGTCATATTGATAGCGATTATGGCAAAATGGGGATGGGAGTAGTTCGCTATTTGAAAAATCCTATTGTAGGGGTAGTAGACAAAGCTTTTGCTGGGAAGTTAATCAATGATTTTATAGAAATTCCTAGACAGGTTCCCATTTTTGAAAGTCTCGAAAAGATAATTGAACAAGGAGCTGAAGTTTTGATTTTGGGAATTGCTCCTTCTGGTGGAAGAATCCCGGATTCATGGGATCATGTTATTGAAAAGGCTCTTAAAGCAGGGATGAGTATTGTCAATGGGCTTCACGATTTATTGAAACCAAAGTGGGAGCATAAAATAGAAAATCATAAGAATCAATGGATATGGGATGTGAGAGTTCCACAATTTACTCCAGTAATTGCAACTGGTAAAGCATCGTCTATTTCAAATAAAAGAGTTCTATTAATTGGCACAGATATGGCTGTAGGAAAGATGACTTCAGGACTTGAACTTTATGAAGACTTACAAAAAAAAGGAGCTAATGTAAGTTTTGTTGCTACAGGACAAATTGGAATAACTATTACTGGAGAAGGGATTCCTTTAGACGCCTTTAAACTAGATTATGCATGTGGTGCAGTAGAACAGATTGTTTTAAAGAATGCAGATAAGGGAATAGTTATTATTGAGGGTCAAGGATCATTACTTCACCCTGGTAGTTCAGCAACATTACCTTTAATGCGTGGAAGTTGTCCTACTCACTTAGTACTTTGTATCCGCGCTGATAAGAATTCATTAAGAAGTCCTGAACAAATTGAAATACCCGACATAAAAGAATTTATTAATTTAAATGAATCCCTCACCACTGTTGTAGGCACTTACCCTAAGGCGAAGGTTATTGCAATTTGTGCCAACACAAGC
>MDTG01195984.1_pt1 | contig 11461 bp, 7 predicted proteins | sample 811421 | NCBI WGS metagenome assembly MDTG01 (sample SAMN05326645, study PRJNA326480) | marine metagenome | isolation source: seawater | place: Pacific Ocean: South East | collected 2011
CCCGATCCCTCGGCCGTAGGCCGCTCCCGCCGGCCGAAGGCCGGCTCGTCGCCCAAGGCGACGAAACCCCGACCCCCCGGCCGTAGGCCGCCTACATGTTCCGCCGGTACTGCCCGCCCACGTCGTAGAGGGCCCGGCTGATCTGCCCGAGCGAGCAGACCTTCGTCGTCTCCATCAGCTCCTCGAAGAGGTTCCCGTGCGTCACGGCCACCTCCTGCAGCGCCTCCAGCGCCACCTCCCCGCGCTCGCCGTTCCGCTTCTGGAACGCCTGCACCTGCGCGATGGCCCGCTCCTTCTCCTCGTCGGTCGAACGGATCACCTCGTCCGGCACCACCGTCGGTGAGCCGCTCGGGCTCAGGAAAGTGTTCACGCCGATCACCGGCAGCTTCCCCGAGTGCTTCAGGCTCTCGTAGTAGAGCGACTCCTCTTGGATCTTCGTGCGCTGGTACATGCGCTCCATCGCCCCGAGCACGCCGCCCCGGTCGCTGATCCGCCGGAACTCCTCGTACACGGCCTCCTCCACGAGATCCGTCAGCTCCTCGATGATGAACGCCCCCTGCAGCGGGTTCTCGTTCTTCGCCAGCCCCAGCTCCTCGTTGATGATCAGCTGGATCGCCAGCGCCCGCCGCACGCTCTCCTCCGTCGGCGTCGTGATCGCCTCGTCGTAGGCGTTCGTGTGGAGCGAGTTGCAGTTGTCGTAGATCGCGTAGAGCGCCTGCAGCGTCGTGCGGATGTCGTTGAACGCGATCTCCTGCGCGTGCAGCGATCGGCCGCTCGTCTGGATGTGGTACTTCAGCTTCTGCGCGCGCCCGTTGCCGCCATAGAGGTTCTTGATCGCCTTGGCCCAGATGCGCCGCGCGACCCGGCCGATCACCGAGTACTCGGGGTCGACGCCGTTGCTGAAGAAGAAGGAGAAGTTCGGCGCGAAGGCGTCGATGTCCATCCCGCGCGCGAGGTAGTACTCGACGAAGGTGAAGCCGTTCGCGAGCGTCAACGCGAGCTGGGTGATCGGGTTCGCTCCGGCCTCGGCGATGTGGTAGCCGCTGATGCTCACCGAGTAGAAGCGCGTCACCTCGCGGTCGATGAAGTACTGCTGGATGTCACCCATCATCCGCAGCGCGAACTCGGTGCTGAAGATGCACGTGTTCTGGGCCTGATCCTCCTTGAGGATGTCGGCCTGCACGGTGCCCCGGACCTGCTTCAGCGTCTCGGCGCGGATCGCCTCGTAGGTCTCCTTCGGCAGCACCTCGTCGCCGCTCACGCCGAGCAGGAGCAGCCCGAGCCCGTCGTTCCCCTCCGGCAGCTCGCCGTGGTAGCGCGGCCGCGGCAGGCCCTTCTCGGCGTAGATGGCGTCGATCTTCTCCTCGACCGCGTCGACCATCCCCTCGGCGCGGATGTGCTTCTCGCAGGCCTGATCGACGGCCGCGTTGAAGAAGAAGCCGAGCAGCATCGGCGCCGGCCCGTTGATGGTCATCGAGACGCTCGTCTTCGGGTCCGCGAGGTCGAAGCCCGAGTAGAGCTTCTTCGCGTCGTCGAGGGTCGCGATCGAGACGCCGCTGTTGCCGATCTTCCCGAAGATGTCCGGCCGGTGATCCGGATCCTCGCCGTACAAGGTCACCGAGTCGAAGGCCGTCGAGAGGCGCTTGGCCGGCATGCCGTGGGAGAGGTAGTGGAAGCGCTTGTTCGTGCGCTCGGCCGCGCCCTCGCCGGCGAACATCCGCGCCGGCGCCTCGCCCGTGCGCTTGAGCGGGAAGACGCCCGCCGCGTAGGGGAACTCGCCCGGCACGTTCTCCGTGAGCAGCCAGCGGAGCAGCTCGCCCCAGTCCTCCCAGCGCGGCAGGGCCACCTTCGGCACCTGCGTGTGCGAGAGCGACTCGTTGAAGAGCGGCACCTCGATCTTCTTGCCGCGCACCTCGTAGACGAACTTCTCCGCCGCGTAGCGCGCCTTCTTCTCCGGCCAGGCCTCGAGCGCCCGCTTGCAGTCGACGTCGAGGCGCTCCCGGAGCGCCTCGTAGCGCTTCCGCAGCGCGACGATCTCTTCCGGATCGCCCTCCCGCGCCTCCACGTCCTCGAGCGGCGCGCCGAGCGCGTCCTTCCCGCCCGCGCCCTCCCGGAGCGCCGCGATGGCCCCGCGCAGCTGGAAGAGGCGCCGCGCGATCGACGCCTGCTCGTCCACGAAGGCGTGGTAGCGGTCCGCGCTCTCGGTGATCTCCGCCAGGTAGCGCACGCGCTTCGGCGGCACGATCTGCACCTTCTCGCTCTCGCCCCCGCCCACCTCGAGCCGGCTCTCGAGCGGCGCGCTCGTCCGCTCGACGAGCACGTCGATCAGCTTCCGATAGAGCCGGTTCGTCCCCGGATCGTGGAACTGGCTGGCGATGGTCCCGAAGATCGGGAGCGCGTCGTCGTCCGCGTGGAAGAGCTGGTGGTTGCGCTTGTACTGCTTGCGCACGTCGCGGATCGCGTCGAGGGAGCCGCGCTTGTCGAACTTGTTGATCGCGATGACGTCCGCGAAGTCGAGCATGTCGATCTTCTCGAGCTGCGTCGCCGCGCCGTACTCGCTCGTCATGACGTAGAGCGAGGCGTCCGAGTGGTCCGTGATCGCCGTGTCGCTCTGGCCGATGCCGCTCGTCTCGACGATCACCAGGTCGAAGCCCGCCGCCTTGCAGACGTCGATGGCGTGCTGGACGTGCTTGCTCACGGCGAGGTTCGACTGGCGCGTCGCGAGCGAGCGCATGTAGACGCGCGGATCGTCGATGGCGTTCATGCGGATGCGGTCGCCGAGGAGCGCGCCGCCGCTCTTCCGCTTCGACGGATCGATGGAGAGGATCGCGAGCGACTTCCCCTCCTGATCGCGGAGGAAGCGCAGCACCAGCTCGTCCACGAGCGAGCTCTTGCCGGCGCCGCCGGTCCCCGTGATGCCGAGCACGGGCACGACCTTCTCGCCCTGCATGGCCCGCGCGGCCTCGCGGATCGCGTCGCCCTCCTCGGGCACGTTCTCGGCGAGGGAGATCAGCCGGCCGAGCACCTGCGGGTCGCGCTCGGGGAGCTTCGCGAGGAGCTCCTGGCGCGCGTCCGGCGCGACCGTCGCGAAGTCGCAGCCCTCGAGGACCAGGTTGATCATCCCCTGGAGGCCGAGCTCGCGGCCGTCGTCCGGGCTGAAGAGGCGCGTCACCCCGTAGGCGTGGAGCTCCTCGATCTCGCTCGGGAGGATGGTCCCGCCGCCGCCGCCGAAGATCCGGGTCTTCGCCCCCCGCTCCTTCAGCAGGTCGACCATGTACTTCAGGTACTCGACGTGGCCGCCCTGGTAGGAGGTGAGCGCGATGCCCTGCGCGTCCTCCTGGATGGCGCAGTCGACGATCTCCTGCACCGAGCGGTTGTGGCCGAGGTGGATGACCTCCGCGCCCGAGGCCTGGAGGATGCGCCGCATGATGTTGATGGCCGCGTCGTGGCCGTCGAAGAGCGAGGCGGCGGTGACGATGCGGACGTGGTGCTGCGGCCGGTAGGGCTGGACCGTCGGCGGGGAGCTCATGTTCGTTGCAATAACGCGCTCTTGCGCCGCACACCAGGGCGCCCCCGACCCGCCCGCGGGCCCCTCTGCGCTCGCTCACTCGCCCTCGGCCGGCGCGCGCCCGGCCCCGGCCCCCACGCGCGACCGTGAACGGGCGATCGCTTGCTCGCCTTTCCAAAGGGTCGCATACGTCCCCGTCAGCCATGGACCCCGACGCCCTCTTCTCCGCCCGGGACCAGCTCTGGTTCTACCTGGCCGCGCCGGTGCTCGCGCTCGCCGCGCTGGTCCTGACCGTCCGCCTCCGGGCCCCCCAGTGGCGCCTGCTCGGCAAGGCCTTCCGCGGCCTGCGCCTGCGGGGCGGGAAGGACGAAGCGCACCCGGTCGCGCCCGGCCTCGCCACCGCGCTGGCCAGCGTCGGCGCCTTCGGCGCGGCGGCCGCCGTCGGCTCGGCCACGGCCGTCTCCCTGGGCGGCGCGGGCGTCCTCCCCTGGCTCTGGCTCTTCGGTATCCTCCTCGCGCCCATCCGCTACGGGGAGACCCTCCTCGCCGGCACGGACGCCCCGGGCCGCGGCGAGAAGGCCGCCTCCGGCTCCCTCCCGCGACGCCTGCTCCGCATGGGCGATCGCTGGCGCGTGCCCGGCTGGCTCTTCCTCGCCCTCACCCTCTTCGCCGGCTTCACCTGGGCCGGCGGCGTGCAGGGCCTGGCGCTCCGCGACGCGGCCGCCGAGATCCTCCCCGGCAGCACGCTCCCGCTCGCCGCGGGCGTGGCGGGCGTCGGCGCGCTCCTCGTGCTCGGCGGGGCCCGCTTCCACGCGGTCGCCGGCTGGATCGGCGCCGCCGGCCTGCTCGCCCTCACCGTCGCGGCCCTCTGGGGCTTCGCCGCCGACCCGGGCGCCGCCTTCGGGACGCTCGGCCGCGCCTTCGGCGACGCCTTCGAGGGCGCTCCGCAGCTCGAGGACTTCACGGGCGCCTTCGCGGGGGAGATCGCCTTCGCCGCCGTGCTCCACGTGCTCGCCCCCATGGGCGCGACCGCGGGCGTCGCCGGCGCCATCAACGGGCTCTCGACGGGCAAGACCCGCCCGCAGGCCGCCGTGAGCGTGCTCGGCCCGCTCTTCCACGCCGCCGTCGCCACGCTCCTCGTGATGGCCTTCGTCGGCACGGGCGCCTTCGGGACCCGCGTCGCGAGCGAGCGCGGCCTGGACGGCGTGCGCGTCTATCGCATCGCCGCCGAGACCGCGAGCCAGCGCGCCGAGGGCGATCGGCTCTACTCGGGCCAGATGCGCATCATGGAGGGCCAGGCCCGCAACCCGACGCTCTCCCTCGGCACGGACCGCGGCATGGTGCGCGAGCCCCGCTTCGAGCGGCGCGGCGAGCCGGCGGACGTCGCCCTGGTCGTCGAGGACGGCCGCGCCATCCGCATCATGGCCCCGGGCCGCTTCGGGGCCCTGGCGGAGATCGACCGGAGCGCCCTGGACGAGATCACCGTGCAGGGCGAGATGCTGCCGACGGGCGCGGGCCTCCTCGTCGGCTCCCTCGAGCAGGGCGGCGGCGATCTCGCCGGGCGCTTCGCGCTGGCGGCCATCCTCGCCCTCGCCGCCGTGGCCCTCGCGGCCTGGGGCTTCGCCCTCGGAAGGAGCCTGCCCGCGAGCGCGCCGCTCCCCGCCCAGATCGGGGCCGGTCTGCTCCCCGCCGCGGGCGCCCTGCTCGCCGCGACGGGCGCCGCCCCCTGGCTCACCCCGCTCGGGGGCATCGCCGCCGCGCTCCTGGCGACGGCCACGGGCCTGCTCCTGCTCGCCCGCACCCGCGAGCTCCACGAGCTGGGCAAATAGCGCCACTTTCGGCTGAAACCGGAGCAGGGGACGCCACTCTCGTCCGGTGCGTGCCGGCGTGGGCCTGGCACGCGCCCGACACGGGCTCGCCACCGTTCGACGCTCCGCCGGGTGCGTGGTAGAGACTGCCGCCGCCAGGCGCCCGCTCCCGGACGCCTGGTTTTTCGCGGCCGCGAGGGAAGACATGACGCAGCGCACGGTCGGGGTCATCGGAGGCAGCGGGCTCTACGAGATGGAGGGGCTCGAGGGCGTCGAGGAGCACGTGGTCGAGACGACCTACGGCGCCCCCTCGGACGCCGTCGTCTCCGGCACGCTCGGCGACACGCGCATGCTCTTCCTGCCGCGCCACGGCCGCGGCCATCGGATGCCCCCGCACCAGATCAACTACCGGGCGAACATCCTCGCCCTGAAGCAGCTCGGCGCCGAGCAGCTGATCAGCGTGTCCGCCGTCGGCTCCATGAAGGAGTCGATCCGCCCCGGCGACATGGTGGTCGTCGACCAGTTCATCGATCGCACGCGGACGCGCCCGAGCACCTTCTTCGAGGACATCGGCGTCGTGGCCCACGTGGAGTTCGCCGAGCCCGTCGACGGCGCTCTGGCCGAAGCCCTCTACCGGGCGAGCGTCGAGGTCGGCGCGCGGGTCCACCACGGCGGCACCTACGTCTGCATCGAGGGCCCGCAGTTCTCGACCCGCGCCGAGTCGAACCTCTACCGGAGCTGGGGCGTCGACGTGATCGGCATGACCAACCTCCCGGAGGCGCGCCTCGCCCGGGAGGCCGAGCTCCCCTACGCCACGCTTGCCCTCGCCACCGACTACGACTGCTGGCACACGGACCACGCCTCGGTGACCGTCGAGGCCGTGCTGGACGTGATGCGCAAGAACATCGCGACCGCCAAGGCGATCCTGAAGGCCGTCGCGCCGAAGCTCCCGGACGCCTCCAAGAGCCCCGCGACGAACGCGATGGAGCACGCGATCATGACCGCGCGCGACCGGATCTCGGACGACGCCCGCACCAAGCTGAAGCCGCTCGTCGGCCGCTACCTCGACTGATCCTCCACCTCTTCGCCGGCCCCCCGGCCGGCTCCACCCGCCACCCGGCGGCACCTGGAACCACCCGAAAGCGCAGGGGAGCGCCCCACCATGTCCTCCATGCTCGTCGTCGGCTCCGTCGCCCTCGACACCGTCCACAACGCCCGCGGCACCCACGACGTCGTGGGCGGCTCCGCCACCTTCGCGGCCTTCGCCGGCTCGTTCTTCACGGACGTGCAGCTCGTCGGCATCGTCGGCCGGGACTTCCCCGACGACGTGATCCGCACGATGCGCGAGCGCGGGATCGACACGAGCGGCCTCGAGGTCGCCGACGGCAAGACCTTCCACTGGGAGGGCCGCTACACGGACGACCTCACGGCGCGCGAGACCATCGTCACGGACCTGAACGTCTTCGAGCACTTCGACCCGAAGATCCCGCCGAAGTTCGCCGAGACGCCCTTCGTGATGCTCGGCAACATCGCGCCCGAGCTGCAGCTCGCCGTGCTCGACCAGGTGAAGGGCCCGCGCCTCGTCGTGGCCGACACGATGAACTTCTGGATCGAGGGCAAGCCCGACGAGGTCGCCAAGCTCCTGAAGCGCGTCGACGTGCTCGTGATCAACGAGGAAGAGGCGCGCCAGCTCAGCGGGCGGCACCACCTGGTGCACGTGGCCGGCGAGCTGCTCGACCTGGGCCCCTCGACCGTGATCATCAAGCAGGGCGAGTACGGCGCCTGGCTCTTCGCCGGCGATCACGTCTTCAGCGCGCCGGCCTTCCTGCTCGAGGCGCAGGACCCGACCGGCGCGGGCGACAGCTTCGCCGGCGGCTTCCTCGGGTACATCGCCAAGCAGGGCAACACGGAGCCGGACACGCTTCGCCGGGCGGTGATCTACGGCTCGACGCTCGCCTCGTTCTGCGTGGAGGGCATCGGCCTGGAGCGGCTGCTCTCCGTGAGCGACGAGGAGATCGCCGCGCGCGTCGAAAAGTTCCGTCGGTTGGTCGAATTCGCGGCGAGCTGACAATATACTCTGGCGCGTCGTCGGGGCGCGCCGGGTCCCCGGCCTTGGGGGCGAAACTGGGGCGCGCAGGACACTGCGCCGAAGGAGTGAAGATGAAGCGTTTGCATTGGCTTGTGGTGTGCGCGGCCCTCTCGGGTCTGATCGCGTGCGGCGACGACGACGGCGGCGGCACGGACTCGGGGACGCCGGGTACGGACGGCGGCGGCGGCGAGGACGGCGGCGGCGGCGAGGATGCCGGCGAGCCCATGGTCGACCCGCCCGAGTGCCCGTCCGGGGACAACATCCCCGACGAGGGGGGCCTGATGGGCGCCTGCTGCTACCGCGTGAGCAACGCGGACCGGCTGGCCAACCCGGAGTTCCGCGTGAGCGCCCTGCGCATCACCGAGCCGACCTCGCTCTCGAGCGCGCTCGTGCGCGGCGCCCTGAACGACGCCATCGACGAGGAGCGCTTCAACTGGCTCATCCGCGTCGGCGGGGCCGAGATGGACGGCGCCATCACGGTCGAGACGGGCTACGGCGAGCGGAACATGGACGCGACCTTCGCCTTCACCATGGGCAGCGCGCCGGCGCCGGGTGATCCCGATCGCTGGAACCCGCTCACGGCGGACGCGACCCTCGCGAGCGAGACGATCACGACGGACGCGCTCAGCGGCGCCTTCACCGTGCCCATCTTCGAGGACGACCTCGAGACGCTCTCGCTCGAGCTGCCGCTGCAGGCCTTCGAGCTGCAGATGGCCAACATGAGCGAGGACCGGAGCTGCATCGGCCTGCGCGACGGCCGCGTCTACCAGACGAGCGAGGGCACCATCCGGACCTACATCCCCATCGCGGACGCGATGGCCGGCCGGGTCATCATCCCGCCCATCGACACCACGCTCTGCAACTTCGTGGCGGGCATGGCCGCGAGCTCGGATCCCTGCACGGACACCCCGCGGGCCGACTGGCCCGTGCCGCCGAACGCGCTCTGCGAGGACGGCGTCTGCACCGAGACCTGCGACGTGGCGGACTGCAACGCCTGGCGCATCGCGGGTGGCTTCGCCGCTCACGGCGTCGAGATCGCCGACTGAGCCCGAGCGCAACGCGCTGAAGGAGGCCGCTTCCCGAGGGAGGCGGCCTCTTTCGTTTGTGCCTCCGACCGACCCGCTCGGACGCCGAGGCTCTCGCCCCGACCGTGACCTCCCTCCCCGGCGAGCGGGCCCTTCTGGCACGGTTCGACGCGGCTCGGAAATCGCCGCCCGCCGGGGCGACCTCCCCTCGAAGCCCCGCGCCACCGGCTTACGCGCACGGACGAGCATCGCCGGCCCGGGCTCGCCATACTGGCCCCAGCTCTGGAACGCCCCGTGCTTGCTCGACCCCCCGTGCCCCGCTCCCTCGCCCCCGTCACCCTCGCCCTCCTCGCGCTGGGCTGCCCCTCTTCGAGCGAGCCCGAGACGCTCCCGGACGGCGCCCCCTTCCCGATGGACGCGGGCATGGACGCCCGCGTCGGCCGCCCCCCGGGCCCCGGCGACGGGGGCTTCGCCTACGACGTCTACGTCGACCCGGGCTGCGATGGGGGCCGGAGCACGCGGACCGAGTACGAGTGCGACCCGCTGGACCCGGCGAGCTGCGCGGCGGGCCTCGCCTGCTTCGCCTTCGCCCAGCCGCCCCTCGAGCCCTGCGGCGAGGAGGTCTTCGTCAGCCAATGCCTCGCCCCGGGCCCCGGGGAGCAGGGCGATGACTGCCTCGGCCACCGCGACTGCGCGGCGGCGCACCTCTGCGTCGTGACCGGCGCCGGGACCCAGTGCGTGCGCGCCTGCGACGTGGGGGGAGGCGAGCCCAGCTGCCCGCGCGGCTTCCTCTGCCGCTCCACCGACGTCCCCGGCTACGGCGCATGCTTCTGACCCGGCGCCTGCCTCGGGCTGCGGAGCTCCGCTCCGGGGATGGACCTCGCGCGCGCCCCCCGCTCGGCGGCGGCAGAGCACGGGCCCACCGGCTCGCGGCCGGGCTCGCCCTGGCCCTGGCGCTCCTCGGCTGCGGCTCGAAGACCGGCCTCGTGGTCGAAGAGCTGCCGCCCTGCGAGTCGGACGCGGAGTGCGACGACGGGCTCTTCTGCGACGGCCTCGAGCGCTGCATCGAGGGTCGCTGCCGCCGCGGCGCCCCGCCCGCGTGCGCCGACGAGGACCCGTGCACCGAGGACCTCTGCGACGAGGCGACCCGGAGCTGCGTCAACCCGCCCGTGGAGGTCGCCGACGACGACGGCGACGGCTTCTTCGTGCTCGGCCTCTGCGGCGACGACTGCGACGACCAGAACGCGGCCGTCTACCCGGGCGCCGACGAGGTCTGCAACGGCATCGACGACGACTGCGACGTGCGCGTCGACGAGGGCGCGAGCTACTCCCCCGAGCCCGGCGACACGCGGCTCAGCTTCACCGAGGCGGCGAGCGGGCGCGGCGACGCCGTCTGGAGCCCGCTCACGGAGACCTGGGGCGTCACCTACTGGGACTACACGGACGGCAGCGCCGACGTGCTCTTTCGCCAGCTCGACCCGACCGGCGCGCCGCTCGACGAGCCGAAGCTCGTGACCGCCGAGCCCGGGGACGCCTTCGGCGCGGCGATGGTCTGGACCGGGCGCGAGTACGGCGCCGTCTGGCAGGACCGGCGCGCCGGCGTCTGGGAGATCTTCTTCAACCGCTTCACGCCCGACGGCGAGAAGCTCGGCCCGGACGTGCGGCTGACCTTCGCGCCCTTCTGGAGCATCAACCCCTCGCTCGCCTGGACGGGCAGCGAGTTCGTCGTCGCCTGGCAGGACTGGCGCCACCAGCTCGAGGCGCCGGAGAACTTCGAGGTCTACATGACCTTCCTCGACGCGGAGGGCTTCGAGATCGGGGACGACATCCGGCTGACCTCCGACCCCGACAGCAGCGAGGCGCCGGTGCTCGCGCTCGGGGACGAGGCCATCGGCGTGGCGTTCGTCGACGGGCGCACGGGCCCCGAGCAGGTCTGGATGCTCGTGACGAGCCTGACCGGCGACGTGCTCGCCGGGCCCTTCCGCGTGAGCGCCAGCGCGACCGACGCCTACGCGCCCGCGCTGATCTGGGCCGAGGACGGCTGGCTGGTCGCCTGGCAGGAGGAGACGCCGGCGGGCGACTTCGACGTGATGGGCGCGCGCGTGCCCTGGCCCGGGAGCGCGGCGGCGCCGGTCGAGGGGCCCTTCGCCGTGGCCACGGGCGACGCCTGGGCGCGCCGGCCGCGCCTGCTCTTCAACGGCGACTCGCTCCTCGTCGGCTACAGCGACGATCGGAGCGGCGCCTACGACGTCTGGGCGGCGCTCTACGACACGCGCTTCGGGCGGCTCGGCGAGGACATCCGCGTGACCCGCGGCCCGCGCGACAGCGTCTACGGCACGCTGAGCCGCGGCGGCACCAGCGTCGGCGTGCTCTTCGAAGACCAGCGCGACAGCAACTGGGAGGTCTACTTCACGCGCCTGCTCTGCGCGGAGGGCGCCCTCGAGCGTTAGTCCTCACGGCCGGCGCCGAACCGGGGTTCCTCGGGGGAGGCCCGCAGACCCCCGCCTCGGCCGCGCCGGAAGCGCCTCAGGGCGACTTCCAGCGGCTCGTGTCGAGCTCCTCGAGGATGTAGTCGCGGAAGGCCTTCACCTTGGCCGGGAGGAAGCGCGCGGAGGGGTAGACCAGATGCAGGCCGCCGGGGCCCTGCCGCGACCACTCGGGGAGCACGCGGACGAGCGCCCCCCGGTCCATGTCCTCGAGACCCATGAACGAGGGCATGAAGCCGATGCCCGCGCCGAAGCGCGTCGCGCGCCGGAGGAACGCGAAGTCGCTGCCGCTGATCGGTCCGCGCACCTCCACCGTCTCGGACGCGCCGTCCGGCCCCTCCAGGTTCCAGCGCGCCTTGCCCCCGCTGGCCCGAAAGAGAACGCAGGGGCGCGCGCGGAGATCCGCCGGGCGCTCGGGCGTGCCGTGCTCCTCGAGGAACGCGGGGCTGGCGAAGAGCCAGAAGTCTGCGCGGCCCAGCCGGCGCGCGACCAGGCTCGAGTCGGCGAGCTCGCCGCCGCGGATGGCCACGTCGAAGCCCTCGCGG
>MDTG01199129.1_pt1 | contig 11461 bp, 13 predicted proteins | sample 811421 | NCBI WGS metagenome assembly MDTG01 (sample SAMN05326645, study PRJNA326480) | marine metagenome | isolation source: seawater | place: Pacific Ocean: South East | collected 2011
TCTTTTTTGGTAAATTGAGCTTATATAAATTGAAATATAAGGAATAAATTTTGAATCCTACTTTAGAACTTTGGGGAGCAGGGACGGCCAGAACTTTAAGACCTATTTGGATGGCCGAGGAATTAGAGCTTGTTTACGAACTATATCCTATTGGACCCAGAACAGGAGAAACCCAAACAGATAACTACACATCTCTGAATCCTAAACAAAAGATTCCTCTATTACGTCGTGGTGATTTCCTTCTATCGGAGAGTCTTTCTATATGCAGATATATGCAAGAAATTAGTAGTGCTAAATTACCGTTTGCTCCAGAAGACATCGAACTTAAAGCTATTGAAGATCAATGGTGTAATTTTATATATGGGGAGTTGGATGAAACATCACTGTATGTAATGAGAAGACATTATGACCTTAAGGATATATATGGTGATGCTCCCGAAGTTGTGCAAAGCTGTAGGGAGTACTTCAATAGAAACTTAAAAGTAATAGAAGATACGCTGAGTGTTCAGGATACAATATGTGGTTCTTATTTTGGCTTAGCAGATATTATTCTTGTCACCTGTCTTGATTGGGCTTTAGCATACAAATTTGAACTACCAATTCATACTCACGAGTACCATAATACAATGACAAAAAGAAAGGCTTATAAAAAAGCCGTACAAATAAACTACAAATAAAACATGGGACCGCTTGAAGGCTTAAAAATATTAGATCTAACTAGCATGGTATCAGGACCAATGGGAGCTATGATTCTAGCTGATCAAGGGGCAGAAGTTATTAAAGTAGAGCCTATAGCAGGAGAGCAACTAAGACACATGGCGGCATCCCATAATGGTGTCAATCCTGTTTTTTATTCATGTAACAGAGGTAAAAAATCTCTAGCTATGGATCTCAAATCTAAAGAAGGGAAAGAAATATTACTTAGACTTGTCAAAGAATCGGATGTCTTTATGCAGAACTTCAGACCTGGGACCATAGACCGCATGGGGTTTGGATATGAAACATTAAAAAAAATTAATGCCAAACTTATATATTTATCAATAAGTGGTTTTGGCGATAAGGGACCATATGCTCACTCAAGAGTTTATGATCCCATTATTCAAGCTTTATCTGGTGCTACAGATATTCAGTCTGATAGAGAGTCAGGAGTCCCTAAGATGTTTAGAATAGTTGTTGCTGACAAAGTAACTTCTTTAACTGCCGCTCAGGCAGTTTCATCAGCGCTGTATGCTAGAGAAAAAAATAATAAGGGTCAGCATATAAAACTATCTATGTTAGATTCGGTGATAGCTTTCTTTTGGCCAGAAGGAATGTCTGGCTTAGTATTTAAAGATAAAGAATTTGATGTAAAAAAATTACAAGGTTCTCAAGATCTAATTTATAAGGCTAAAGACCGTTATATAACTGCAGGTGCAGTTTCAGATGCTGAATGGGCCGGTATGTGTAATGCATTAAATATGCAAGATCTAAAAAAAGATGAGAGATTCGCCACATCAGCTGCAAGAGTTATAAATGCAGAGCAAAGAAAAGAAATAACTGGTAAAGAAATCGCCAAATGGCAGAGCGATATAATTCTTGAAAGATTTCAAATAGAAGGTGTACCAAGTGCTCCCCTTCTCGATAGAATGGAATTAATGGATCATGAACAAATAATTGCTAATCAAACAATTCTTAGAGACAAATACGACGGCTTCGGAGAGGTTAGACAAGCAAAACCTGCTGCCTTATTTGTGGAAACTCCCAGTGAAATAAGTAGACCAGCACCGAAATTAGGTGAACATGGGCAGGAGATTCTAGGTCAACTTGGTATAGACAAAGAATTACAACAAAAACTTTTTAAAGAAAATAAGATTATAATTTAATTTGTAGCTCTTAAATGTTCTCCTAATCGAAGAAATTAAACAGCAGGAAAGTGATAGACATCAAATGATATTGTATATTGTTCCCTTGATTTGTATTTACTTTATCTTCTCTTTTGTTGTGGACAAATTAAAATCATCAGGCCTAAGAATAACGTCCTATTTAGTTGCAATTATTGTTTGTTACTCGGTACTTTTCTATATTGGGGGTGCGTTGAGTGAGTTTAGATATGCAGGCTTTTAAAAATGTAACCCTGTTAATAGGTTTATTGGTAATCTTTTGTTTTTCATACCTACAGGTAAAAAACAATAATTTACATAAATTATTAGTTTCGACCTCATCTCTTACATCTAAAACACTTCCTTTTCAATACATTCCTAATATTCTTTACAGTAAAGATGATCTAAAACCTGAAGTGTTAATTTTAGGTAGTTCTGGTATGAGAGAACTATTCTTTCATAATAAAAAATTACATGAATTATTTTCTAGTGCATGCTCAAGAGAAGTTTCTGCCTTTAATGCTGCTTCATCAGAACAAAATCTTTCAGACAGCCTGTCAGTAATTGAATTTATGGATAAAAATAAATCTCTACCTAAGAAGATATTCATAGAAATCTCAGAAGGAAGACTTTCTGCTGATAGTAGTTTTCAATCGATAGCAAATAACCATTCCTTTTATTTGCCTATATCTGAAAATTTATTATCAAACTTAAATCTCAACCAAAGAATATTTTTAAAAATAAATCACTTCTTACATATGATGAGGTGGTGGGGGTACGAAAACTTGGTGAGCAAACTAGATACAAGTTACTATTTAGTTGAAGACAGAAATATGTATAAAGACGAGACACTTGAGGAAGACAGTCTAAAAGCCCTTATACAAGCTAGGTATTATCTACAAGAAGATAAATACAAGAAAAATTCTGAAAATTTGATAAAAAATTATCTTAAATTGCTATCGAGATATAAAGAAAGAACAGATATTTATTTTATATATCTTCCAAGATCGAAATTTTCATGGGAATATTCAAAAGAAAAAAAAGAATATAAAGAAAAGGTCTTAGCACACATTAAAAAAGTAAATTTTGAAGTCATAGACATTGAATTTATGGAAGAACTTGCTGTCGAGGATTATTATGACTCGCAACATCTTGTTTCTAAGGGAAGGGATAAATTTTGGGAAACCGATAATGGTAAAAAAATTACCTCTTTAGCCTGTAGCTAAGATGACATCCAATAAACCTTTTAAATACTTTCTGATTTTCTCTCTGTTAGTTATTGTATGTTCTTTTAATTCTTTCAAAAGTGATCTTACGCAGCTTAACTACTCAGTTAGTCTATTAAAAAAAAATTACGAGAGTAGCCAAGATAATGCATCAGCACAACTTCCTATAGAGAATTTTATTCTTGAAATTAAAGGCAGAGAACTCGAAGGTTATGTCAAAACTTCTCTAGTTGCCAATAACGATACCGATATATACGTTTTGGATGAAAATTTAAACGTATTCGAGATTCATAAGGACTCAAAATATTGTACATCTGAAAAATATTTAACATGTAATTTCCTAACCTTCCAAGATAAGGATGTGAAGAAAAAATTATTATTTTATTTTAAAAATCAGAATTCACAGATTCAGGGACTAAGTGTAAATAATGTAAATAGGAGTATTACAAATTTAGGGAGTATGAGTAACCTCCCCCTCCTTTTCATTGCATTTATTTTTGTGGCTTACTTGATTAGCTTTATTAAAAATATAAAAACAAAAGACCATATGATCCTAATATCAAGCTTAGCTTTTCTTTCTTTGCTGGGTAATCTTCTTTTGCTTGCTCTAATTGCTTATACGCTTCTTTCCTTTTTTTTACTCAATCTTCAGTTAAGGAATTTAATATCTCTAAGGGTTATTATTGCTATTAATATTTTAATCTTATTAGTATTCAAATACAGTTTCTTTTCCTATATCTTTTTCTCGAATAGTATTTTTAACTTCCTTTTCCCTATCGGGATGAGTTATCTTTTTCTTCGGGTTATAGATACCTCAATAAAAATTGCTAAAGGTAAATTGCTTCAAATAGGATTCATCGATTTTTCTAAATTCATTCTAGTATGGCCTGCTTTCTCATCCGGACCTGTAACAGAATATGAAAAACTATATATTCGTGAAAATCATCTTTGTAAGCAAAATAGAAAAGAAGGTTTAGAAAGATCAATCAAAGGGGTGTTCAAAAAATCACTTGCAGACTTAGTGTATTTTGCATTCTATGAAAAGTCTTATTTTCTTTACTTCTCAACTGGAGAAGATGCTTTTTTATTTCTAACAATAAATTTGATCTATCTTTACTTAAGTTTTTCCGGTTATACAGATATGGCAATCGGATGTGCGAAACTTATGGGGATTGAACTGCCTGAAAATTTCAATAAACCTTTTTATAAAAATAATTTGAGAGATTTTTGGAAAAGTTGGCATATGAGCTTAGGAAATTGGGTTAATAGAAACGTATTCGTGTTTGTTAGTCTAGATTTAAGAAGAGAAAAGAATTTATTAAAGGTATTTTTGCCTCTTTTTCTTACCATGTTAATAATGGGTATGTGGCACGGTCTGTATCTTACATGGTTGTTATGGGGTATTCATCATGCAGTAGGGATAGTAATTTCAGATTCATTTATTTCTAGAAGTCAAGTAACCCTGGAAAGGGTAAATGGAAACGTAAAGACTGTTCTCGCAAAGATTTTTAATATTTTGGGTATATTATTTGTTTGGTTCTGGTTCGTAATTGGAATGGCTTTTACACAAACTAACAATATTGTTTTGGCGGTTGAATTATACTTTAATGGCTTGAAGTCTATTTTGTTATAAATCTAGTGTTTGCTTTAGCTCTTTAGGCCATGAATTAATTTCATGCCCATATCTTGAATATATTGCATGTAAGATTCTCTCAAATCCCCAACCTATACAACCTGAAAATCCCTGAGTCTCTGAATTAATAGAAATATTATATGATTCAATTAAAGAAGTTTGATGATTGTTAAATGAAGCAATAGCAATTTTTTCTCCTCCGTAAACCTCTGTGATTATCTCTATTTTTAATCGAAAAATCTTTTGGTAAGGCACTTTTTTCTGAGCATTACCAAAAAAAGGATCTGAAGCAACTACAACTTCAAATGGAATATTTAAATTTTTAAGGAATTGTTTCGTAAATTCAAGAGCATCATCTAATCCATCTTGAACAAAATTCTGGTCTCCAAAATACATCAACTCTCTCATCCAATAAGTTGATAATCGCGAAAGTTTTTGATATTGCATCTCATGTCTATGGCACTTATTTAATGAAGAAAAAGCACTGTTATTTAATGTATTGCCCTTCAAGTGACTAAAACAGTGATAACACACCGTAGGAGCTAAAACATAACTAGGGTTATCTAAAGTATTTTTATCTATTATTGAATCAGGCTCTAAGGATTCGAGAGATTCTAGTACTTCTTTGCTAACAGAAAAATGTGAAGATAAATATGCATGCTGCGGAAAGGATTTGAGATATCCTGCATTGATTAATTCAGAAGAACGGATAAGAGTTGGGTACTTCTGCTCAATGGAATCTTGTAATTGACAATAATGTTTTAACCTTTTTTCTAATGCCTCAAATACTAAAAGAAAATCTCCAGAGTAGATAAATTGTCCCTCACCAGTTTCTTTAATTTCATCATTACTAACTAACTTTGGAAAAGGATCTTCTCCTACTAGCTCTGTATTTGTGTCATGCCTCGAGAGTAATTCTTGTTCTGAAGAAGTTTTATTTACTATGCCTTGAATCGAAATTAGTGCTTCTTTTTGTGAGATTTTATTCTCTGAATGGATAAATATAGATGGCCCATCAAAAGTTATTTCAAGTTTAGAATTTAATGAATAAGGTAATTCTTCAATCAAACTTTTCTTAATTTCTTTATCTAAAGCAAGATCAAGTCTTAATTTTGTGGTGATCATAAATTAGTCATCATATCTTACTATCCAGTATTTCAAGAATTGAAGCTACATTATTTAAAGAGGCTGACTCAAGAGAAGAAAATTCAATTTGAAACTCTTCTTCAAGAGATAAAATAATTTCAACATAAGTAACCGAATCCCAACCGTCAACATTCTCCATTGACGAGTTAATACCGATATCATCGACATCACTTGATGTTTGATTTGCAATAATTTTTATAACTTTTTCTAGTGTCATTATTTACGATTATACCCCAACACAAATCTTGTTCTTGAGCAGGTTTTTTGCATAAAACTTTCATGACGATCTGACCATGAAGATACTTTTTCTCGCTCAGAATGGTTTCTTCTATTTATTTTTTTCTCAAGAAGGCTTTGTATTTTGGAATTAATCTTTCCTTTGTATCCTATGAATTCTCTTAACTTTTTGTAATTTTCAGGTATGTCTTTTATGAACTCTTCATAGGAAAGATAAAAAACATCATTTTTTATTTCTTTTAACTGTTCCAGTATTAGAGAATTGGTTTCGTTCCATAACCAAATATTCTTTTCTAAGTGATCCCATTTATCCCAAATATGGAAATACTCAGAGTCCTTTTTTGGTTGCAGTCTTCCGAGTGAAATAAATTTTTCAATCCTGGTTAAGGGCTTTTCTAGAGGTGGCCAACCAACAGGGGCCCTATCGTCCCCACGAACAGAAGCTGAACTTAATACAAATTCTTTACAATCTCTATACAAAAAAACTAGCTTTGCTTCAGGAAAAAATTTTGATATGGATCTTACAAAAGGAGAGTAATTATAAGCTATATCTCCAAAAAAATTATAATCTGCTTTAGCTTGCTCTATTATTTTTTTATTTCTGAACTCAGAAAATAGTTCATCTGATCTAGAAGGATTTTCGTAAGCTTGTCTATTTTGCAGAGTTAGAAAAGGAAGGTATTGTTCATGAGAATTTTCAAATTTCCTTACTTTTCCCTCATGGAGGACTAAAGAAGATTCTTCCGCATTAAATGCATTCGCTAAAAGCATTGATGCTACTCTGCCAGTACCAAAACCAAAAAAAATTTTGTTCACTCTTTATTGGTCGGGACGGCTGGATTTGAACCAGCGACCACCACACCCCCAGTGTGGTGCGCTACCAGACTGCGCCACGCCCCGCTTATCATAAATTTTTTAATAGCCTTTCTAAGTCTCCAATAATATTAATTAAATCAGTACTGTCCTTTGAAGAAGAGTTTCTTGTATTTAATTTTTTTTTTGCACCATAAATTGTCATTCCTTCATCGTACAATAGTCTTTTAATATTAGTGATTATTTTTAGATCTTCCTTTTGATAGTATCTGCGATTACCCTTTCTAGTTATAGGTTTTATTTCTTTGAATTCTTTTTCCCAGAATCTCAAAGTATGAGATTTAATATCAATAAGTTCAGCAACTTCTGATATTGAGTAATATTTTTTTTCCTGAAAGTTCCTTTTATCCATTAGATTGCGAAATCTTATTTCTTAACTTATTCCCAGCTTTGAACGTAACTACTCTCCTAGCGCTTATTATTACATCTTCTCCTGTTTTAGGATTTCTTCCGGGTCTTTCTTTTTTATCTAAGAGTTCAAAATTTCCAAAACCAGAAAGTTTTACCTCTTCGTTATTAATTAAAGCTATTTTTATTTCACAAAAGAAATCTTCCACTAAAACCTTGCACTCACTCTTGTTTAGACCTAAGTCGTTATGAAGGTGCTCTATGATGTCGGCTTTAGTTACAGTCTTACTCATTCAAACCCTCAATTCTCCATCTAATTGGTTTTTTACCGAGTTTACAATCTTTGCAACAGCATTATCAATATCAGTATCTTTTAATGTATCATTTAAAGATTGCCAAGTAACTGAAATTGCCAGGCTCTTCTTGTCTTCATCAATGCCCTGCCCATGGTAGACATCAAATATCTGGATTTCTTTAAATGACTCTCCAGCATTAGACTTTATCACTTCTTCAATATCACCAGCATTAACTGTCTTATTGACTATAAAAGCGAGATCTCTAGAGCTTGTGGGATACTTTGAAAATTGCTCGTAAGTCTTTGTACCTTCAAAATTCAGGGTCTCGATTTCTAGAGAAAAAATAAAGAGATCTCTTTTTAAACCTAGGCTATCAAGGTGTGTGGGATGCAATGAACCAATAAATCCAACCACTTTGTTTTTGTTCATGACATAACTTGACATACCAGGATGTAAAAACTCCAAATCACTTTCTGCAAAGCAGAAAGTACCTTCAGCTTTAGAAAGTAAATCTTGGGTAACTCCTTTGAGGTCGTAGAATGAAATATCTTGTGATTTGCCCTTCCAAGTTGGTTCAGAGATTTTGCCACTCATTAATCCGGCAATTATTTTCTTCTCTGAGACTTTTTTAGAATTTTTAATATTGAAGATATTTCCCACTTCAAATAATTTTTGGTTTTCCTGACCATGATTTAAGTTATGTAGATAAGTATTAACAAGTCCCGAGATAAGGGTTGTTCTCATTATCGTCATATTCTGAGATATAGGATTTTCAACTTCTAAAGTTGCTTCTCCTTGACCAAATAATAGATGGTCTTGTTCACTAATAAATGAGTAAGTAATAATTTCATTAAATCCTTTTGAAACTAAGGTTTGACTTAAATGATTAGCGTTATCCGGCTTGGCTCTTTTGAAGACAGGTGCTAGAGGCTTTAACGGTAGGGAGTCATAGCCCTCTAATCTGGCTAACTCTTCAACCAAGTCGGCTTCAATATTTATATCATAGCGCCAAGATGGAGAAACTACGGATACTGAATTTTTTTTAGAGCTTTCAGGATTAAGACCTAAACCTTTTAAGTACCGAATAGCAGTTTTTTTTGAAATATTTGTTCCAAGTATTTGGTTTGATCTTTCTAAATCTAAATTTATATTCTCATGCTTAGGAAATCGATTTTTCAGGCTCGAAGAAGCTACAGAGCTAAAATCTCCGCCTACCGTTTCTTTTAACAAGGCACTAGCTCTTTCGAGGGCAAGTTCTTGTATTTTAAAATCTACACCTCTTTCATATCTAAGTGAAGCATCTGTCTGAATACCATAACGTCTAGCCTTACCTCTAATAGAAGCGGGTTTAAAATAGGCGCTCTCGAGAAATATTGACTTTGTAGATTTCGAAACAGCAGTATCTTTTCCGCCCATAATACCTGCAAAAGCAACTGCACCTTTATTATCTGAAATAACGAGACAATCACTATCCAGCTCTATCTGCTGATCATCAAGTAAGGTTATTTTCTCTTTATTTTTAGCGGTTCTAACAGAGATATTTCCATTCAATGTATCCCTATCGAAAGCATGAAGAGGTTGTCCGAGTTCAATCAAAATATAGTTAGTTATATCTACAACAGGATCTATGAGCTTTTGATCGCTTAGCTTTAATCTGTCAGCAATTAATGGTTGTGTCTTAGCATCTATAGAAATATTTTTAAGAGTCCTGCCAAAATAAGAGGGTCCTTCAGGGCAAACTTTTATTTTTATAGTGTCTTCAAAAGCATTATGAACTTTTGGTATTTCAGGTAAGTGTAATTTTAAATTATTAATAACAGCTAATTCTCTTGCAACTCCCAAAACACTGAAACAATCTCCTCTATTTGGTGTAATATCTAATTTTATAATTGAGTCCTTTCCAGTTATTTTGGAATTGATGTTTTCAAACCCATCAACCTCAAGGCCAGCCATAGTTAATTGGGCACAGATATCTTCAGTAGATATATCAATATCAATAAAATCTTTGAGCCAATTCTTACTAAATTGCATATTAAAATTGGTTTAGGAAACGTATGTCATTCTCAAAAAAGGCTCTAAGATCAGGTATGTCATATTTCAACATAGCCATCCTCTCAACACCCAATCCAAAAGCAAAGCCGTTATACTGATTTGTATCCACTCCCACTCCTTCAAGTACATTAGGATGAACCATGCCGCACCCCAAAACTTCAAGCCAATACTTATTCCAACGTATATCTGCTTCAGCAGAAGGTTCGGTAAATGGAAAATAAGATGGTCTAAATCTCAATTCAACTTCTTCCCCAAAAAAATCTTCTAAAAAATCATTTAGTAAACCCTTTAGCTGAGAAAAAGAAGCACCCTCTTCTATCACCAATCCTTCGATTTGATGAAACATAGGGGTGTGAGTTAAATCAGAATCTTTTCTATAAACCTTACCAGGGCTAATTATTCTGTGAGGAGCCTTGCTCTTCTCCATTGTTCTAATTTGAACTGGTGAAGTGTGAGTTCTTAATAATCCAGAGTTATTCAAGTAAAAAGTATCGTGCATGTCCTTAGCTGGATGATCTTCAGGGACATTTAAGGCTTCAAAATTATAATAATCTATTTCAGCTTCTGGACCCGATTCAATATCAAAACCCATTCTTTCAAAAAAACTACAAATATCTTGTATTGTTCTTGTAACTGGATGTAGAGAACCTTTTTTTGATTGAAGTCCTGGGAGAGTTATATCTACCTTTTCATTTGCTAGCTTGTCTTGGTTAGCTATCTTAGTTAAAGAAGAAGTAAGTTTTAGGTAATCCGCTTCAATGTCCGATTTTAAAATATTTAGAAGCTTTCCAGCCTCCTTTCGTTTATCAGGTTGCATCGAACCTAATGATTTTAGAAGTAGATTAACCTCCCCTTTTTTTCCTAAAAAAGAGCGGTACAAATCATCTAATTCCGACTGTTGAGTAGCTCGATTAAGTTGACTCTTAGATAGAGATTTTAAGTCAGAGATTGTATTTTTGAGGGCTTCTAAGTTCATGATCTAACAATAATTTAGATCATTATACCCACAATATACACATGCAAATTGAAGGAAATAAAATTTAAGCAGCTAGCTGAGACTTGGCTTGTTCAGCAATCATTGAGAATGCTTCCTTATCATTCACGGCAAGACTAGCAAGAACTTTCCTATCTAAATCTATATTTGCTTTTTTTAGTCCGGCTATTAGTTGACTATAAGTAAGGCCATTATCTCTTGCAGCAGCATTAATCCTGATAATCCACAAAGAGCGGAAGACTCTCTTCTTTACTCTTCTATCCCTGTAAGCATATTGTCCTGCTCGCATAACTGCTTGTTTTGCAACCTTGAAAGTCCTGCTTCTTGCACCTCTGAAACCCTTAGCTTGTTTAAGAACTTTCTTATGTCTAGCTTTTGCCTGGACGCCTCTTTTTACTCTTGCCATCTTTCTCTCTCTAGGTTTTAATCTTTAGCATCTTGTCAACCAACACCTGATCTCCTTTGGCTATCTCAGTTGTGCCTCTAAGTTGCCTTTTTCTTTTAGTCGTCATTTTTGTAAGTATATGACTCTTATTAGACTTCTTTCTTTTTAATCCAGATCCTGTTTTTTTGAATCTTTTGCTTGCTCCACTATGTACTTTTAATTTACTCATAATCAGTTCTTTTTATTAGGTGCCATCATCATGACAAGTTGTCTACCTTCTAAAGTAGGAAACTGCTCTACGCTTGCTAAACTTTCTAAATCGGCTTCAACACGCTTCAGTAGCTCCATTCCTATTTGTTGATGTGCCATTTCTCTACCCCTGAATCTCAATGTAATCTTTGCTTTATCTCCA
>MDTG01218640.1_pt1 | contig 11461 bp, 15 predicted proteins | sample 811421 | NCBI WGS metagenome assembly MDTG01 (sample SAMN05326645, study PRJNA326480) | marine metagenome | isolation source: seawater | place: Pacific Ocean: South East | collected 2011
AAGAGTTGGTGGAGCCAGACGGGATCGAACCGACGACCTCATGCTTGCAAAGCACGCGCTCTCCCAGCTGAGCTATGGCCCCCTTAACTCTTACCTCTTACGATAGCCGAAAGACTATCTTTTCAGATTAGAGGTGTTTATTCATTAAATGCCCTTTCAGGTCAAGCCTCTTTTGACCTAACAGCACAGTTTTTTTTGATATCAAGGTATCAGCACGTGCTTTCAAGCAGTAGATAAAGTTCCCAGCGCGTCGATAACCGCTGGATGCATCAATTTTCCGCCGCGAACATTCAGTCCATTTGCCAAATGCGGATCCTTATCTAGGGCGGCAATACCATTATTTGCCAGTGACAAAACAAACGGCAAAGTGGCATTATTAAGCGCCTGTGATGAGGTTAGCGGCACCGCCCCTGGCATATTTGCTACACAATAATGTACCACGTCATTAACGATATAAGTCGGCTTTTCATGGGTAGTAGGTCTAGAAGTTTCGAAACAACCGCCTTGATCAATAGCAACATCCACTATTACTGCACCAGACTTCATTTCTTTCAGCTGAGCCTTTGATACAAGCTTTGGCGCGCTTGCCCCTGGGATAAGCACTGCACCAATGACGATATCTGCCTCGCGCAAGGCTTCAGCTAATGCAACATGGGAAGAATAGCGGGTAGCGACAGACGTACCAAAAATATCCGACAAAGCACGCAAACAAGGCAAAGAGCGATCAAATATGGTCACATCAGCACCCAGACCAACAGCCATTTTAGCGGCATTTTTCCCAACAACACCGCCGCCTATCACGACGATTTTAGCGGCCTCCGTGCCGGGTACACCAGACACCAGTAAACCGCGCCCGCCATTCACAGCTTTAAGATGAGCTACTCCTTCAATAGCGGAGAGCCGGCCCGCTACTTCGGACATAGGGGCAAGTAGGGGCAATCCCTTTGAATCATCGGTAATGGTCTCATACGCAATTGCCGTGCAACCGGAGCGCATCAAACCTTGCGTTTGCGCCATATCGGCGGCCAGATGCAAATAAGTGAAGAGAATCTGATTTGGTGATAATTGCACCCATTCCTCTTTTTGCGGTTCTTTAACCTTAACAATCATCTCTGCATTTTGGAAAACTTGCTCAGCAGTTGGGCTAATCATTGCGCCAGCAGCCTGATAAGCGTCATCTGTTGCACCGATGCCAGCGCCTGCACCTGACTGCACCAGAACTTGATGGCCTGATTTCACCAGCTCTAACACTGATGTTGGAATAAGCCCAACACGGAATTCATTATTTTTTATTTCCTTTGGCAACCCAATAAGCATCTCGAACCTTCCTTTTCAAAGCGGCATAACAGCAATTCTTGACTATTTGAACCAAGTTTAAATCCATTTATTCAGGGTATTAGGTTTCAAAAAAAATTTGTAAGCTTATTTATGCTCAAAAACCTTACTTTTCACTATTTAATTTCGTAATAATTAATAATTAATAAAATTTATTGTGTAATTTATCTGAAAGTGGCAACATTATCTTATATAGATGTAGGAATTTTCAGTATGGATAAGATTGATAGGTCTATCCTGTCTATTTTGCAGGAAAATGCCCGTATTCCAAATGTTGAGCTTGCAGACAGGGTTGGCTTATCAGCATCTGCGTGCTTGCGCCGTGTTGCCCAATTAGAGCAATCTGGCCTTATAACTGGCTATAATGCAAAGCTTAGCCATGAAAAGCTTGGCCATTCAGTATTGGTATTGGTCCATATAACGCTTCATGGCCAGTCTGCTGACATGCTATCTGATTTTGAACAGGCGGTTAGAAAAGTGCCACAAGTTCTGGCCTGTTTCCTACTCGCGGGTGAGAGCGATTATTTGTTGCGGATAGCTGCCCGGGATGTCACTGATTACGGGCGCATCCACAGTGAATATCTCTCTGGATTGCCACATGTTTTGCGCATGGAAAGTAATTTTGCTCTGCGCGAAGTTGTCAATCGCGGTCTTTCAGCAGAAGAGCTTTAAAGTGTTTCCTACGGCTCTTTTAAAGCAGAGCCATGCGCACGAATAGAGGCAAGCGCAACTTCAAAGGGGTGCCAGTCATCTTTTTCAGCAATTGGCGACCACAACCCTTCCATGGCTGATATTTCCATTGTTACAAGTGGCCGTTGTTTAATTTGGGTTATTGCTTGCTGATTTTTCTGGCGCGATGGAAATTTGACGGCATGCTTCGCAAGAGTTTGAAGCGCGCTATGTTCCTCCCAGAGATTGACAGACACCGCATCTGGCAGAAGTTGACCCCCATAAAGGTCTTTAAATAGCTGATCCCAGCCGATATGGCCCTGCCCTGCTACCTGAAATAAGTGAGAAGTAATTTCCTGGGCTCCTTTATCATCTGCTTTAATACCAAGACGCCAGCAAATTGCTCGCGCAATCTCTACCTCCACTTCTGGCCAGTAATTACCCAGCGCAGCACCCAAAACTTCGTTATCCAGCACATGCTGGAAACAATCTGCTAGCCGGCAAAGCGCCCATAAGGCCGCCTCTGGTTGGCGTCCATAAGCATAGCGTTGCTGATGGTCAAAATAAGCAGCGGTAAAGTCTGGCTGCATTACTGGTAAGAACCGCCACGGGCCGTAGTCGAAACTCTCTCCCGTGATGTTGAAATTGTCGGTATTTAAGACACCGTGTACAAATCCAGCAGCCATCCACCCTGCCACCATTTTTGCGATTTTAGAAGCAAGTTTAGATAGAAAGGCCGGAACTAATTCTACGATTGGTGCCTGCACATCCAACTCTGTATAATGATATTCTATGGCGTGCCGCAACAGAATTTCCAGATTGTCTGTCTGCTGAAGGTAGGCAAGGCGCTGGAAGCTACCTATCCTTATATGGCTATGCATTAAACGCGTTAAAACTGCTGAACGTGTGGGAGACGGCTCATCATGCCGCTCTAGTGCCTCCCCTGTTTCGATAACACAAAATGTTCTAGAGCTCGGCACATTCAGAGCAGAAAGCATTTCGGTTGCCAAAATTTCTCGCAACGCTCCTTTTAAGGTAAGTCGGCCATCTGCTGTGCGGGCATAAGGAGTGCGCCCGGAGCCTTTCGTGCCCAAGTCTAAAATGCGCCCTGTTTTTGCTTCCTCACATTGCGCAAACAAAAAACCTCGCCCATCTCCAATCTCAGGGTTATAAACACCAAATTGGTGACCATGATATCGCAAGGCTATAGGCTCAGGGATATTATCTTCAAGCGGCTTAAACGCGCCAAAATGCCGAATAAAACCATCATCGGAAAGTGCCTGCAAACCGATACTACCTGCCGCAACATTATTACGGTAACGCAAAATGTGTTTGGGAAATTTAGCTGGCTTAACAGGGTCATAGAAAGCAGAGCCAAGGAGTAAATGAATTGGTTTTGGCTTATATGCAAACATTAAACTACCCTAAATTTCGATGCGTTATTATTAACCGCATCGGTATTAACTAAGTTCACCTTAACAGATTCCGGAACTGAAAGTTTATAACCTTGTCAAAAGTCGACTTTTTGGGCGCAAAAGGGACAGACACAAAAATCTTTCTTCTTTTAATCTCTCACTGAATTCGGTGACTCCGTCAAGCCCAGACAGGTAGTCTGCTCAGATAGATTGTTAGGAATGCGAAGCTAGAAGGAACTGCTAAATGGATAATTTAGAGTCAGTATTACAGCCCATTGAAAACGCTCACGGCCTGCCAAATGCCTGTTATATCGACAGTGATATGCATACTAAAGAAGCAGACGCAATTTTCAAAAAAGGCTGGGCAGCAATAGGTTTTGGCTGTGATGTGCCAAAGGCGGGATGTGTATACCCTCTAGATATGATGGGCATTCCGTTGCTGATGGTGCGTGCAAAAAATGATACGGTACATGTTTTTGAAAATGTCTGCCGTCATCGCGGCATGATACTTGTGGATGAACCCGCAAAACTAAACGGGCCAATAACCTGTCCCTATCATGCTTGGTCTTATGATTTGGAAGGTCATCTGAAAGCTACTCCCCATGTTGGTGGCCCCCAAATTCACAAAGATAAGACAGTGATTTGTGAAAGGCTATCTCTCAACCGTGTAAGGTCTTTTGTCTGGCGCGATGTGGTGTTTGTGAATCTCTCTAGCAAGGCACCTTCATTCGACTTAGTTGTGCAACCCTTGCGCGATAGATGGGAGGAGTTTGAAAAACCCATATTTGGTGGTGGCACGGATAGTATGTTTAGTTTAGAGGTTGATTGTAATTGGAAACTGGCAGTGGAAAACTTCTGCGAGGCTTATCACCTGCCTTTTATCCATCCGGGCCTTAACAGCTATTCGCGCCTAGAAGATCACTATAATATTTTGGATGAAAAAATTTATGCAGGGCAAGGCTCTTATGTCTACAAACCACAGCTGGATGAAAAAGGTCGCTATTTCCCTGCCTTTGAAGGTCTAACAAATAAATGGGATACTGCTGCTGAATATTGTGCCTTTTTTCCCAATGTTTTGTTTGGCGTGCATAAAGATCACTGTTATGCCATCTTGCTTTCGCCGAATGGTCAAGGCAAAACAACCGAGCGTATCAGCATCTATTACGCCAGTGAAGAGGCGGCCTATGGCCCTTCTTTTGCAGATATGCGAAGTACTAACACCCGCTTATGGAAAGGCATCTTTATCGAAGATATCGGTGTTGTTGAAGGAATGCAACGGGGCCGCTATGCACCTTCTTATGACGGGGGTAAATTCTCGCCAAAGATGGATACGCCAACCCACCATTTCCATAAGTGGGTTGCCAGCCAAATGCAGGGCTAGAAATAATTTGTACTTTATGTCTTAGCATCATACATCAGGTTTAAGCGGCCAGAGAGCACATAGTCATTAATAAAATCCCCTAGGCGCTGAAATTCATCATAAAAGCGTGTGCCTTTGGCTGGCTCCAAGCCTCTAAACTCGGCAGACATATGGCGAACCACGGACAAATCAGATAAAGGCGGTGCGACCACCACATTTAGATCCTTGAGGTTTTCACTCAACATGGACATATCACGCTGCGATGGTGGCACTTTGTTCGGCACAATAATCAAATGCGGGTTAACCGTATCCAGACTTTGTTTGCGCTCATCCATCTCACGAACAAATTCAATTGTAGGGCGCAAATCTGCCCAAGACAATGTTGTTGGTATGATAATGCACTCGCACAACATGGCTATTTGCCAAACATTTCCAGGCCAACCTGCTCCGGTATCAACAATGGTCAATGTATCAGGATTGGAACGCATCCGCCTCAATATGCTATCTAATGTTACCAGCGAAAGCCCATCAAAACGGTCAGACACAGGCACATGGCGGATATTGTCGCCACTAGCCAGCGGTTCTAGGAGCTCAAAAGAGGTACCTTGCCTGTCAGCATCTACCATCTGAACTTTGCGCTCTCCTCTTTTTTTCATAAAATAGTCAAAAAGCAGACTGGTAATCGTACTTTTACCGACACCACCTTTGATATTTCCAACAAAAATAGACTGTCCTTGTTCCAATGATATGCCTGACTGTTTGAAAATTGAAAAAAGTTTGGGTTTTAGCCTAATCATCACACATTATGGTTATTTAATCGACACAATTCGCCATTTGGTTAATAAAACAGAGTATATTGTGCCCATTTTGTTCAACTACCATTCTGCGATAATTCATTTCCTCTAAAAAATAGATTTTTACCTACAAGCCGCTCATATCGCCCGCCTTGATTGCAGTATCCGGTAATTAGCTCTGTCTTATCATCCAATATTTTTCTATCCGCTGAAGGTACAGATAGCATTATCGTTCCCCGCCATGACTTGGGCTTACCATTAAACAGCCCTGATGCGGTGAATAGTGAAAAAGAATCTGACAGGCTGGAACAAGGGCTACCATTTTCTGGTAGGCCAACGTGACTATCAAAGACAGCAATTAACGATGCATTCCTGTTTTCTGGAAAAAAGGGGTTTTGAAGGCTTTTAAATATGGCGTTCTCTTGGATTAATTCCAGAATACAAGCCTTGCTGATCGGTCTTCCCTTTCCCATACAATAGCGATGCTCTTCTGTTTTCTCAGAAAGGTTTAAACTTGAATTCTTCAACCGATAGGCGGACTGTATCCATTGGCTTACAGCCATACCGCTTTGTTTGGTTTCGGTCAGCTTTGCCTCGGTAGATTGCGAATACCAGCTGATAATGAGGCCAAAAAATAGAGCGCCAAGCGTTAGGCAAATAAACAAATTTTCAATAAAGCTCAAGCCCGGAAAAGGAGACACACCCCGTCCGACTTGTTTATTTTTGGCCAGCTGTTTACTTATCTTTGCCACACTTGCGCCTACCCAAAATTCACTAACCCAAACTTCCCAGGCAAAACAAAACTTAAAACCGTCTTATTTGCGCAATTTCCAGTGTTAAGCAGACTTTATTTTAATGCAGATATTGCCTTAGCTTGATGATAAAGATTACGGGTTTCATCGACATATATGTCACGCGTAACATGCCCCTGCTTAAACATATCGCGCAATTTTATCATTTCACGCTCAATCAGCTGCAAATTATCCTCAATACTCAAACCTTCAGAGGTCGGCATTATTTCCTCTTTTCGCTGTGATGACTGTCGCTCGCCGCGCCTAAATATCATGAAATCATCTGTCTGCGGCATTTCAGTCTTCTGGTTATAATCACTTTCGGCATTTGAGGGTTTGTTTGGATCAAGAAAGGTTTCTTCTTGCGGAGCTATTTCAGGCTCGGGGCGTCTAGATGCAACCTCCTTTTCAGGCTCAGCTTGGCTCGGTAGTGTTTTACCTTTTCTGCCGATAACAGCAATACTGACCATCAGAACCAAGTTTAGCGCCAACGCGGCAGACAAACCTGCGATTATCATTGCCTGCGGATCGCCGCTTTGTGCGCCGCTAAGAATTTCCATCACCCAATCATGTATCTGCTTGTAGCCCATTATAACTCAAAGTTACCTGATGCGTTGCTATCGAGAATTTTTTTCTATGCCTCTCTCTTATATCAAAAATTTTATAGAAATGAACGTCCCGATTTAGTTTTGCCTAAATTTTTCAACTTAGCTGGATATTTTTTGGATAAAGTAGCAATGTTTTATAGACCCAACAAACAAGAGATTGCAAAACTCGACGAATAAGTGCAATGCCAGATCGCTTAACAGATTTATCAGCGAGTTACATATGAAAGTTATATCGCCGAAAAATACAGTTTCTTTCATCCGAATGGATGAGGGCACAGTGCAAGATTACGCCCTGCTTAAGAAACTGGAGAATGCCTATATTACCGCCCTGCCTGAACGCATTTTATTGGCTTTGAAAGCCCTAGACGATACTTTGGTGGGTTATCAGGTCACGCGTCTAGAGCATTCCTTGCAAACCGCAACCAGGGCACAAGAAGATGGGGCTGATATTGAGCTGATTGTGGCCGCACTTATTCATGATATTGGCGATGATTTAGCCCCAGAGAATCACTCCCAAATGGCAGCATCAATTATCCGGCCTTATGTGCGTGAGGAAGTTACTTGGGTGCTCGAACATCACGGTATCTTCCAGATGTATTATTACGCAGACAAAGTTGGACTAAATAAAAACGAGCGCGAGCGCTATCGTGGCCACGAATGGTTTAATATAACTGAAAAATTCTGCGGTGAATGGGATCAGGCCTCATTTGATCCAGACTTTCCAACCAAGCCGCTAACGCATTTTATGCCGATGGTTAAAGAAGTCTTTAGCCGGCCAGCATTTGATAAAAATATCCTTAGCAAAGGTGACATCTAAAGCCATCTCATGTTTAAACGTATCAGCCAACATTTATTTGAAAATTCAATCAGGTCTGCCTATACCAAACGGTTTAAGCAGAAAGGTGCCGAAGCAGAGGGGGTGTTTTGGGCATCTCGCTTGAGTCAAACCGCACGCTTTGACCACATCCTAGCGCAGATTACAGCGCGAGAAAAAGCAACGCATATTCGGCTAGCCGATATTGGCTGCGGATATGGCGCTTTGTGGAGTTTTATCCAAACAACAGAGCGCTTCCAGCATTTTTCTTATTCTGGCTATGATATTAATTCTGCGATGATCAATTATTGCAAACAGCATTTTTTGGACGGAAATCAACGTTTTCACTTGGGCCGTGAGCCTGCGGACAGGCCTGATTATGCAGTTTTTGTAGGAACTTTTAATTTATGTCACTGTAACGATTATAGTTTGTGGCAAGATTATATCCTGCGGCAAATGGATTTGAATTGGAAGCGGGTAAAAAAAGGCATGGCCATCAACATTACTAGCTGGCCAGAGGCTAGGATCCGCAATGATATTTTTTACATCCAACCTGAGAAATTTAAAAACCTGCTAGAGCATCATTTCGGCCGTACCACCGCTAGCCCGACCCGCTATGTCGATAATGATGCTACCTTTATTATTCAAATGTAGCTAAATTTTCAATCGCCGCATCGCCGTCACAGCCAATTGCCGTATGAGATGCGCACGGCGCGCACTGGATAGGGGGCGAAACGGGGCTGGTCGGGTGATCAGCGCATCAAACCCATCCGACACAATAATACCGCACATATTTTCACTTGGCAGAATTTCTTGCGGAAAATTCTCATCCACAGCAAAATAAAAATAATCTGCGAAAGCGATATATTCAGGCCACTTACGGTCTCTTGTAAAGTCGCTGCGAGAGGATTTTATCTCAATAATAGACAGCTTTTGTTTTGGGCTAAGCACAATTAGGTCAGCACGGCGGCTATTTTTCAGGGTGAATTCTTTTAAAACTGCTTCCCCTGCATCCAAAAATAGGTTTGCACTAGCTCTCGTAATTTTTTCTGCCGGCAGACAATTTTCCGACATTGCACCCCCTAATATTTGGACTTGGCAATTAACGCTAGCACGCTACTCTTAAACCTAACAAAATTAATCAAAGAAAGTGTATATCAAAATGACCTTTTCCATTATCGCTCGCGAGCCAGAAACAGGTCAACTTGGCGTTGCCGTTGCCAGTCGGTTTTTCGCAGTTGGCGCCATAATCCCTTTTATAACCCCATTTGGTGCTATTGCCAGCCAAGCTTTGGTAAATCCTGTTTGGGGCGTGGAAGGTGGCAAACTTTTAGCAGCCGGCGACTCGCCACAAACCGTGCTAAAAACCTTGAAGGGCAAAGATAGTGATCATCATCAAAGGCAAGTTCATCTGATGACAGCAGATGGGCAGAGCGCTGGTTTTACCGGACAGGCATGCATTGATTGGGCCGGTCATAAGGTAGCGGAAAACGTCTCTGTTGCAGGCAATATGCTGGCAGGAGAGTGTGTTTTAGAAAATATGCTAAAGTGCTACCTCGACACAAAAAGCACAACCTTTGCTGAGCGCCTATTGCTGGCAATGGAAGCTGGTGAGGCGGCAGGCGGCGATAAGCGTGGACGACAATCAGCTAGCCTAACTATTCATCGTGGCGAGGCATTTCCATGGATTGATCTACGCTGTGATGATGATGCGCAACCCCTAATAGAAATCCGTCGTCTGCTTGATGTAGCAGGCGAGCGGTATATCCATTTCACTGAAATGATGGGCAGTAGCGAGAATTTTAGCGGTCATGCGGATAGGGGTAAAATAGAGGCATTAATTAAGGCCGGTGAGGAAGCACGGGAGGCCAAAAACAAATCATCAGCCTCTCGCCAATTTAACAGGCAATAAAGCTGGGTAGCTTTGCCAGCTTAGGGGAGCAAGCGCCCTGCTCCCATTTCAGACAAGGCTGCTTTTAAAGGATCGCTGCTTGACGCAAAAGCCCGTAATTTTCCTTTCATAAGTGGCGACGGCTCGACAAGCCGCGAAACTTGCGGCGTTGTCAGGCCAAAATGGGTGTTAATTTTTGCTTTTAACTGTTGTAATTCAGGCTCAGCACCTAGCCGTTCTTGTACTTCATCAACAATCATTTTTGCCTTTAGCCATTCACCGCTAGCTATAGCCTTGCGAGCGGGCAACAAAAGCATCTCTGCTAGCGTAGGTGGCGGCGGGGTTTCATCATCCGCCTTAGAAGCATCATCTGGTTCCGCAGAAGTTGCGCTAGTTGGTTTTGGCGGCGACGAATCAAAACCTGGAGTAGAGGGCACACTCGAGACTGATGGGGCATCTGGCGTGATAGTGGCGGCTGGCGGGTCATAACAACACGCAAGTGCAGTTATGCCCGCGCCTTGAAAAAGGAGTGGGAGCAAAAATAAGCCAAACATCGATACCAAATGGATGCCAGGCCCAAAAAATAGGCTCTTTATTTTAACTCTTCGCATAAATTCATCCATTACGGAGCCGTCCTAACCATCGCCGACCGCTTCCTTCTCCCGCCAAAACGACGGAATTAAAGAATTGCTTACTTTACTGTATGTCTCCCGAACTAGGCGCGCATGTAAATTTAATTTAGGTCATTCATGTAAAGATAGAAGGATGTTAGGCTAGCAAAGAGCATTTAAATCTAAATGGAGTGACAGCTATGAGCGATAAAGGTAAAAAGAATGTGAAAAAACTACAGATAAAAAAAAACAAACGTCAAACAGAAATGAAGGCGCTGATGGATATTAAGGCCAAGAATTTAGAAGATAAAATCGCCAGTTTGCGCACTGCCCACCACCTAGATAAGGGGCGCATTCAATCAGCTTTATCTGAAATGATGAAATCTAAATAATGCTGGTCATATATGCGAAGAAAAAAAGCTTAGAAATGTTACTTAAAAAATTCATATTATTGTTTTTTTTGTCGTTTTGGCCGTCTATTAGCGATGCTTTAAGTCTTGAGGATTATGCTACCAACCCAGATGGTCATGTGTTATTTATTCGCCATGCACTCGCGCCGGGATCTGGTGATCCATCGCATTTCAAATTGAACGACTGCCAAACACAGCGCAACCTGAGTGAGGCCGGAAGAAATCAAGCACGCCAGATTGGTGCAAGGCTACGTGCTGCAAAATTAGAGATTTCTGAAATTCTAACTAGCCAATGGTGCCGGTGCAAAGACACCGCCACTGAAATGGGCCTAGGTCCTGTGAGCCTGGCTCCCGGTCTTAATTCCTTTTATCAAGGAATTGTGCAAAGAAAAGAGACCCTTGCCAGATTAAACAAAAGATTGGATAACCTAGATGGACGTGAGGGCATCACCATCATGGTTACCCATTTTGTAACTATTTCGGCCATTACAGGAATTGGTGTTTCTAGTGGTGGCATGGTTAGCTATAACCCACAAACAGGAGTTGCAAAATTAATAGGGGATTAAGCAAATTATGCGAATTGCAGGCAAAATATTGATTACATTTTTAGTGTTAGCTGTGCTTATATTTGGGTTGATAAAAATTCAGCCCTATTTAAAGCTAAACAATACAGCGTTTGCGCCAGAAACACCGTCACAAGCCACATCGCCGCGCTTGAAAGGTATTTTTCAAGGGTTAGGCAGCGGGTTTTCAAACTAACACC
>MDTG01263594.1_pt1 | contig 11461 bp, 6 predicted proteins | sample 811421 | NCBI WGS metagenome assembly MDTG01 (sample SAMN05326645, study PRJNA326480) | marine metagenome | isolation source: seawater | place: Pacific Ocean: South East | collected 2011
TGAGAAGTGTAGGTTATATGGCGCAAAGCAAGCAGTCTCAGATTAAACTCCTGATTGCAAAAGGTAAAGAGCAAGGTTACTTAACCTTTGCAGAAGTTAACGACCACCTGCCGCAAGATATTGTCGATTCTGATCAAATTGAAGATATTATCCGCATGATCAACGACATGGGAATTCAAGTTTCTGAATCTGCTCCAGATTCAGATGAACTTCTCATGCAAGAAGCAACCGCCGATGAAGACGCAGCTGAAGCTGCTGCTCAAGCGCTTGCTACAGTAGAAAGCGAAATTGGGCGTACCACCGACCCTGTGCGTATGTATATGCGTGAAATGGGTACGGTTGAGCTTCTTACTCGTGAAGGCGAAATTGAAATTGCCAAGCGTATAGAAGATGGAATCAATCAGGTTCAGTGCTCTGTTGCTGAATATCCTGAAGCCATCACCTATTTGCTCGATCAATGGGATTTGTACGAAGCAGAAGAAATTCGCATCAGCGACATTATTTCTGGTTTTGTTGATCCGAATGATGATCAAGATCTTGCTCCTACGGCCACGCATATCGGCTCTGAACTTTCAGAAGAAGAACTGGAAGATGAAGACGACGATGATGATGAAGAAGACGAAGATGAAGGTGGTGTAGATCCTGAACTAGCACGCGCTAAGTTTGGTGCCCTTCGTGATCAGTACATCAAAGCACGTGATGTCATCGAGAAGAAAGGTCGCTCCCATGCTGCCGCTCGTGAGCAAATCAATGCATTGAGTGAAGTCTTCAAAGAATTCCGACTAGTGCCTAAGCAATTTGATCGCATGGTTAAAAACATGCGTTCAATGATGGACAAAGTGCGTATCCAAGAACGTCTTGTTATGAAGTTCTGTGTTGTTAACGCCAAAATGCCTAAGAAAGATTTCATCAAGGCATTTGCAGGAAACGAAACGTCTTCTGCTTGGTTAACAAAAGCGATTAAAGCTAACGCTGCGTACTCTGATGCATTAGCCGTAAATAAAGAAGAAATTGAACGCTGTATTAGCAAAATGAACCAGGTTGAACAAGAAACTGGTTTGGTTATTGCTGATATCAAAGACATCAACCGTCGTATGTCAATTGGTGAAGCAAAAGCTCGCCGTGCGAAGAAAGAGATGGTTGAAGCTAACTTACGTTTGGTTATTTCAATTGCTAAGAAATACACTAACCGTGGTTTGCAGTTCCTTGATCTTATTCAGGAAGGTAACATCGGCCTGATGAAGGCGGTAGATAAGTTTGAATATCGCCGTGGTTATAAGTTCTCAACTTATGCTACTTGGTGGATTCGTCAGGCAATTACTCGTTCTATTGCCGACCAAGCGCGTACTATCCGTATTCCTGTACACATGATAGAAACGATTAACAAACTTAATCGTATTTCTCGTCAAATGTTGCAAGAAATGGGTCGCGAGCCAACACCTGAAGAATTGTCTGAACGCATGCTTATGCCAGAAGATAAAATTCGTAAAGTGTTGAAAATTGCTAAAGAGCCAATCTCAATGGAAACGCCAATTGGCGATGATGAAGATTCGCACTTAGGCGATTTTATCGAGGACAGCACCATTATTCAGCCCCTCGATTCTGCGACTGGCGGTAGCCTTAAAGACGCAACACAAGAAGTGTTGGCAGGGCTTACAGCACGTGAAGCGAAAGTACTTCGTATGCGTTTCGGTATCGACATGAATACTGACCACACACTTGAAGAAGTGGGTAAGCAGTTTGACGTTACCCGTGAGCGTATTCGTCAGATTGAAGCGAAGGCATTGCGTAAGCTACGTCATCCTAGCCGCTCTGAGCAACTACGAAGCTTCTTAGACGAGTAGAATACTCGCAAAAAGTAATAAAAAAATTAAAAATCCCCTGCTTCGTCAGGGGATTTTTTTATATTAAATTAGCGCTAAGCTTTGCTTAATACTTAGCGTGGATGCTTAGCTTGGATGCTTAGCTTGGATAAAACCCTAACGCTCTTAAATATAACGATGGCAGAGGTCATATGCGCTATAACGCTGATTTTTCTCAACCTGTGTTTGTTCACCCAGCAGATTACCAATGGCTTCCCTCACCGGCAAAAGGTGTGGAGCGGATGATGCTAGATCGTATTGGCGACGAAGTCGCAAGGGCCACCTCTATTGTTAGATACGCGCCCAATTCGCGCTTCCCAGAGCATGCACACGATGGTGGAGAAGAAATTCTGGTACTTGATGGCGTATTTGGAGATGAGCATGGTAAATACCCCAAAGGCACCTACTTACGAAACCCTGTTGGCACCTCTCATAGCCCAGCAATTGGCGCTGAAGGCGCGGTAATACTAGTCAAGCTGCACCAATTCGATAAGGATGACACAACGTCTTGTATCATTGATACAGCCGCCAGCGTTACCGATTCAGTCACCTGTGCTAGCGGCGTTAACGCCTGTGCTACTCAAACGGCTGAATGTAATACGCAGCATTTGCATCAATATGGTAATGAAATCGTTTGTATGCGGTTGATACCTGCCAATACGTCTCTTACGCCCTGTTCATACGAAGGTGGCGCAGAGTACTTTGTGGTAGAGGGAACATGCATCTATGATAAGGAACGCTACCCTGCGGGAAGCTGGCTGCGTTTTCCCTCGGGATTTAGTCATTCACTTTCAAGTGGCGAAAGCAGCGTTAAGCTGTGGCATAAAAATGGTCACTTGCCACAATAAGTGAGCTCTATTTGCAGCGGTTTAGTTTTACTCAGGTATATAGTTTTACTGCGATATAGCTTTACGATGGTGATGGTTTTACAGAGGTAATTAGCAACCGCTTCGCAACTTGCATTGCGCGTTGTCTACTTAATGCCAGCTACTTAATGCCAGATACAAAAACGCCCTCAATGGTGAGGGCGTTTTTAATATTGGGTTAGCGATTATACGCGGAACTGTTTCGCTATCAATTCTAGATGCTGTGCTAAATCCGCAAGCTCGTTACACATAACACCTAATTCGCCTGAGCGAGTAGAGGTTTGCTCTGTACGTTGATGAATTTCTTCAACGTGCTTCACAATGTCTACCGCCACTGTACGTTGATCTTCAGTGTTGTGTGCAATCTGTTCGTTCATTTGGTTAATGCGACCAATGGTGCTCGTAATCGTTTCTAAACTAACACCCGCTTTATTAGCCGTTTCAACACTATTCGTTGCTTGCTCGGTACCTCGAGACATCACTTCTACCGCTGAATGCGCTGCACTTTGTAGTTGTTCAATAGTGCTTTGAATTTCTTCAGTCGATTGTTGAGTACGTGATGCTAGTGTACGTACTTCATCAGCAACAACGGCGAAACCACGCCCTTGTTCGCCGGCCCTAGCAGCTTCAATAGCGGCATTAAGCGCAAGTAAGTTAGTTTGCTCTGCAATACCTTTAATCACGTCGAGTACCGAACCAACTTTGTTAGAATCTGACTCCAAACGGCCAATCACATCAGCGGTTTCACGCACGTTTTCGGCTAACTGCTGAATACTAGAAACGGTTTGTTGTACGATTTGACGACCTTCGCCAGCGGCGCTAGTAGCTTCGTTAGCATCACCAGCAGCTTGCGCAGCACTATGTGCTACACCATCTACCGAACCACTCATAGTATCAACCGCGAGTTTCGCGTTTTGAGCAGACTGCTGCTGAATATCAATAGTGCGTTGGGTTTCTTCAGTAAGACCGCGAAGGTTTTGCGCTAGATTTGATAACGGCAAACTTGCCTCAACCACATCTTTCACAACGCCTTGCAGTTTATCCATAAACTGGTTGAACCAATAAACCAACTCGCCAATTTCATCTTCACTTTTCGTTGCAATGCGAACGGTTAAATCACCATTTTCTTGCGCAATATCTTTAAGCGAGCGCACTACGTCATCAATGCTTTGCTTGATGCCACGAACGATGGGCACAGCAGTAGCAAATAGTAATAAAGTAACGACAATAGTCATTACCACACCGGTACTAATAAGCGAGGTGTTTGCTGCGTTTGTTCTTTCAAACGATTCAACAAAAGCGGCTTGTTGTTCATCTCTAAAGCTCGACATCGAGGCAATAACAGCGTCGTATGAACCATTCATCTGAGCCGATAGTTGCCCTAAACGGCTAAAATCAGCAGTACCATCAACCATAGATTGAGAAACACCGAAAGCCACCTCGAAGTAATCATCAAATCCTTGAGAAATCTTTGATATTGCAGGACCGAATTCAGGGCTAATCGCTTTAATCTCATCGAGCCCAGTTTTAGCATCTGTAGCCAACTCACTCGCAGCACTCAATGTATCTTGGTCGCCAGTGGTCACTGCACTGCTCAAAGTATCCCTAACTTTTTGCATATCTACTAAGGTAGAGGCAGACAATTGAAGTGCGGGGAACTGAACCTTCTCGACTTTCTCGAGGGTGTCGCCATTATTCAATGCAACGTAAACGGTAATTAAGAGGTAAATAATAAAGCTTAATGCAGCAATTCCCGGTATCAGAAAAATCTTTGTTGCGATGGGCATTTTTTTTAGAAAATTCATTTTTATCTCACCAATTACGTCACGTTACTTTAGGCACGGCCATAAAACATGGCTTTGTTATTCTATATCTTCACTTTCTCAAAAAACTTTAGAAATATCTTAGCCCTGCGCATTGCTGAACAGGGCTATCTAACATCTAATTGTAATACTACTTAGAATGTATAGTTTGCACCAACTCTAAGTAGAGTAGCATCGTTAGCGTCATTTAGGTCATCGCTGTACCAAGTAACGCCAGCTTTAACTGCAAATCCTGGCTCGATATCATAACGAAGACCTAAAGTAACAGCAGAAGTGTCCTGTTCTTGGTCGGCAGCAATACCTGAAGCCGCTTGATAGATTGCAGACCACGTTGCATCTGTTACTGCATCGCCAGTGTCAATCATGCTAGGCAACCCAGCAATAAGTGCTACTTGATCAGCGTTATCAGCTTCTTCTACTTCATAAGTAATATGAGGTGTGAACTTACCAAAACGCATTCCGGCTGTTACATACCACGCATCGTTTGATGCGATGATTGCATCATCAACTTCTGTTTTTGTAAACTCAGCGCCAATAAACCAGTCGTACTTATCAATATCCACAGCAACTTCAAAGAATGTACCTGTGTCTCCATTTACGCTGAAACCTTCTGCAGCAGCAGTTGCTGGTGGAATGAACGCACCAAATTGCCCCATGCCTGCAACAAACGTATCAAAATCTTCGTTCACTGCTGTGGTTTTACCGCGTGCTAGTAAAGTACGTGCACTAAACCAATCACGTGTCGCTTCAAAAGAAACGGCAACTACGTTTTCTAACTCAAGCTCAGCCGGTGTACCTGAAATAAAGGTATCAGCTTGAACTCGACCTACAGTAAACTGCGCGCCATATTCCCAATCGCCTGAGTATGTGCTGTAGTCAAGACGCACACCATCAATGTTGTTGAAATCGATTCCGTAAACAGAGTCAGGTGGCGTTAACCAGTGGTACGAATAACCCACATCTAATGACGCAGAGTATTTGAACAGTGGTAAACGGATTCTACCAGCACTAATGCTTACGTTGTTATTTACCACGTAAGTCATGTAAGCCCACTCGAAGCTTGCATCGTAGTCATCACTACCACGGCCTACTAACTGTGCCGTAGCAGAAAGCTTGTCGCTTACATCGCCACGTACTTGTAGTCCAAAAACACTTGCTGGATCAAAATTAAAGTCGCTGTCGTAATCGTATACTGCTTCGTCATCATCTAGTGTCATACCACCGATTAGGTTAGCGAAGCCGTTAATTTGAATTTCTGCAAATGCTGGCGCGGCTAAAAGGCTAGCAGCGGTCAAAAAGGCAAGTTTGGTTTTCATGCTCGTTCCTTAAAAATTCTTAAACTGTGTAATCAAAAAGTGGCAACTACGCGAACGCTTCCGTCGACGGAGCCAGCATCTACATAGCCAATTGCACCAGGGTCTGCAGCAACAGCTGAAACCACCTCGGCGTCGCTACCTAGTGCTTTAGGAGGCTGACCTTTCCCAGTAAAAACTAATTTAGACCAAAAAGCGGTAAGCTGTGACGCAGACTTATTTAAAACTTTGCCATTGAATTCATCTGTAGCGGCTTGTCCTTCAGCAAGTGCCAGAGGTACTGCATTCGTGCCGTTTGGAAAAGATTTCATTTTATTGAGGAAAAGTCGGCTGATTGAATCTTTATCTAACGCATCCCCATTGGATGGGTGAACTATCACTGCTACATCTGCAAAAGCCATGCTGCTGCACAAACTTGCTGCTAGTATCCATTGTTTCATTACATGTCCTCTAAGTCGTAGTTGTTTCGGTAGCGCAATCTAAGACCATTATTCTTTAATTTACAAATACCGATGTGCTTATTTATTATTCTTACTCATACAGATATCTTCCTGCTTCAAGATTAAGATAAGTATTAGCAAGGATTAGAAAAACTGCCAACTGAGATACGAAAATTTTCGTTTTAAATTTCGTTGTGTTCAGTCGGGCTTTAAAAAGTAAGCGCAGTTTAGGGAAGAGAGGCGTAGAAGCAACTATACTAAAGGATAATCGCACTAGAAGGGCTTAGAAATTCATACGTAAAAATAACAGAGGCGCAGCAAGAAAAAACATTTAATTATTTAAAATCAATAAGATAAGACATGTAACAACAAATTAACTTAGGAGTGCCGAACGATATTATTGTATAAAAATATATACCTTAATACCGCACGACTTTTTGAACTTTTTAGTACTTATCGGTCAAGCACTGAGCATAAATGTATGGAATAAGCGTTTAAAAAACACGCTCTTGCCCTTACTAATAGGGGCTCAATTTTCCTCCCCTTTACGGTAAGGAATTTCAACTTCTAAGCGTTCTATCTCATTGGTTCGCTGCTGCGGTGAACCTGTATTTCGGGCTAACCAACTGTAAGCGGTAGGCACTACGTATAAGGTCATGAAAGCTGAAACCAGCACGCCTGCCGCGATAACCATACCAATTACCATGCGACTTTCGGCACCAGGCCCAGAGGCAAACACTAGGGGTAAAGAACTAAATACCGTGGTAAACCCAGTCATAACGATAGGGCGAAGACGCTGAGCAGCGGCGCGTCGTAAGGCATCTTCAAAGTTCATACCTGCATCTCGAAGCTGGTTAGCGAACTCCACAATCAAAATACCATTTTTTGCAGCAAGGCCAATCAACATAACCAGCCCTATTTGGCTATAAATGTTAAGCGTCATGCCAGCAAAATAAAGACCTATAAATGCCCCCACCAGCGCGAGAGGTACGGTTAACATTATCACAAGTGGATGTACCCAACTTTCAAACTGTGCAGCCAAAATCAGGTACGTTACCGCTAGTGCCAGCATGAACACATAAACAAATGAATTCCCTTGCTCTTGGTAAAGTTGTGACTCGCCTTTGTAGTCGATAGACACATTGTCAGGCAGCTCTGTGCGTACGATATTTTCAAGGTAAGCTAAGCCTTCTCCTAACGTATAATCGCCGGCAAGGTTTGCTGAAATGGTGACAGCTCGCATGCGGTTATAGCGATTTAAGCGAGACGACGTCGCCTGCTCTTCGAAAGTAAGCAAGTTGTCCATGGGAATAAGCTCGCCGCTTCTTGAAGAGCGAACATAAAGATTATCGATACTATTTGGGCTTCTAAAATCAGCCTCGATACCCTCGATAATGACATCATACTCTTCGCCTCTATCTAAAAATGTAGATACCGTACGTTGCCCTAACATCACTTCTAAGGTACGGCCAATATCACTAATAGACACACCCAAATCAGCGGCTCTGTCTCTGTCTATATTGACCAGAAGCTGAGGTGATGTTTCTTTATAGTCAGAGTCGATACGAACTAAGTTTCTATTTTCTGATGCCTTTTCGATTAGGATGTCACGCCATTCAACTAAGTTCTCGTAGGTGTCACCTTGCAAGACGAATTGCACTGGGCGACCGAAGCCTGCTCCTGAAATACCACTTCGCATAATCGAAAATGCTCTCACATCCGGAACGGCATCAAGCTTTGCACTTATTTCATCCATCAATGTGAAGGTGCTAAAATCACGTTCATCCCAATCGGCAGAGCCGATAATAGCCATACCAGCATTATTGCCAAATCCAGGTGTACGCACTAGTAACCTGCCAATTTTACCGCTTTCACGGTAAGGCATTAGGATGTCTTCGATAAGTTTTAGGTTAGCGGCATTACTTTCGAAACTAGCCCCTTCTTGTGAGTTCATTAAGATATAAAAATTACCACGATCTTCTTTTGGCACGAATTCGCTGGGTAACTTTTCAGACATTTGCACTAATGCCACCACTGAAACAATCAGCAATAACACCATGATAAATGGCTGGTGAATAGTGCTTCCCAAGCTTTTGAAATAGCGGTTTTCGAGAGCATGAAAACGCTTATCCATCCAAGCGCCAAACCCTGCTGAACGGGTACGTTTTTTTAGAATTTTCGACGCCATCATGGGCGATAAGGTTAATGCGGTAAAACTCGAAAATGCCACAGCAGCAGCAATGGCGAGGGCAAACTCAGTAAACAAACGCCCTACGTTACCTTCTAAAAACACCAAGGGCACAAATACAGAAATCAGTACTAAGGTTGTTGCAATAACCGCAAAGCCAACTTCTCTCGCGCCTCGATAAGCGGCTAATATGGGTGGCTCCCCCATTTCTATTCGCCGGGAGATATTCTCAAGCACCACGATGGCATCATCTACCACCAGCCCAATTGCCAGCACCATGGCAAGTAAGGTAAGTAGGTTGATAGAAAAGCCTAACGCGTACATCACAATAAATGCAGCTACCAAAGACACCGGTACGGTGACCGCAGGAATAAGTGTGGCGCGTACATTGCCCAAGAAAAGGTAAATAACAATCACCACCATAAGCATGGCTATAGCGAGGGTTTCATAAACTTCGTTAATCGATGCTTCAATAAACACCGAGGAGTCATAACTGGGCACAATGAAAATATTGTCCGGCAAGGTTTCTTCAATTTTTCTGATTTGCGCTTTTGCTGAGCGTGCAACATCTAAGGTATTGGCTTTTGACTGCTTTATAATGCCCAAACCAATCATGTTAACGCCGTCGCCTCTGAACTCGGTTTCGTCGTCTTCAGCGGCCAATTCCACATTCGCAATTTCACCTAAGCGAACAAGGTATCCATCGTCTCCTACTGCAACCGTTAGGGCGGCAAAGTCTTCTGGCGATAAAAAAGTACGCGCTACACGCACTTCAAAGTTTCTATCTAGCGACTCAACTTCACCGGCAGGAAGTTCGACATTTTCAGAACTAATAACACTTTCAACATCGGTTACGGTAATTCCCCTAGCTGCCATCGCGTTTCTATCAAGAAATACTTTCATGGCATAGCGACGACCACCACCAATTTGAACCCGTGCGACCCCATCGGCTACCGATAAGCGGTCTACCAAGAAGCGTTCTGCGTAGTCGGTAAGCTCCATGGTGTTAAGATTCGTACTGCGTAAGTTGTACCAAACAATAGCACTTTGATCGGAATCGGCCTTTGACACTTCTGGGGGATCGGCCTGATCAGGCAGGTTATTTAACGCCCTACTCACTCGCTCTCGCACATCGTTGGCGGCAGCGTCGATATCTCGGGATAGTTTAAATTCTATGGTGATATCAGAACGGCCATTAGTGGACGCAGAGGTAATATTTTTAATTCCCTCAATACCCGAAATTCTATCTTCGAGTAATTGAGTAATGCGAGTTTCAACAATATTGGCCGATGCGCCCGTGTATTTGGTTGAAACCGATACAATAGGCGGGTCAATGTCTGGGTATTCACGAAGGGCCAGCATGGAAATGGCGACCACACCAAATATAATCAGCAGCAGGTTGATAACCGTTGCAAATACTGGCCTTTTTACTGAAATGTCAGATAACAACATGGCTTAACCCTCGTTGTTACGGTTAAGAACATTAACAGCAGACTGGTCGCGCACTCTAAGCGTGCCTTCTGTTATCACTTCGTCACCAGCTTTAAGGCCTGACACAATTTGAACAATACCAGGTCGGCGCTCGCCAATCACCACTTCACGCTGATGGGCAACGTCGTCTTCTACCACATACACATATTGAATATCTTGCACTGGCACCAAGGCTTTCTCAGGAAGAATAAGCGTATCAAGCACACGCTTTTCAACCACGATGGTAAGTAACATGCCTGGGCGCAATCGTTGGTCTTTGTTGTCAATAATTGCGCGTACGCTAATAGCGCGGCTGATGGGATCTAATCGGGTATCAATATGAGTGATTTTTCCGCTAAACACTTCATCAGGATAGGCCACCGATGTAGCAGAAACCTTTTGACCTTTCGCTACACTCGCCAATTGATTTTCGGCAATACTGAAATCAACTTTGACTACGCTAATATCATCAAGGGTAGTTATAACGCCAGCGGGCTGCACCAATGAGCCAATGCTGACTTGTCGTGCGCCCAGCACACCTGAAAATGGCGCGCGAATTTGCAAATCATCAACCTGTGCTTCAGCGATGTCTAATTGCGCTTCTAATCCTTTTACCCGTGCTTGTTGTTCATCAAGCAGTTGCTCAGATGCGGCGCTAGATTCACGTAAGTTAAAAATACGGGTGTATTGGCGCTTTGCTTCATCAATATTGGCGCGTAATTCAGCAACCCGAGCCAACTCTTCATTATTGTTTAGCTGAATAAGCACTTGGCCAGCTTTCACACTATCGCCATCTTCGAAGTTAACTGAGCGTACGGTTTCGGTAACTTGTGCAGTGACCGCTATCGATTCATTCGCTCTGGCAGTGCCAAGGGCTTCAATAGTAATCGCCATTGCGCCTTGCTCTACCAATATGGTTTTCACTGTTGTGGCTAAAGGACCGCCTTTTTTCACCTCTTTTTCTGCGGGCAAGTTTAAATAGACAACCACAGCCGCTAACAATAAAGCCCCTATTAATAATGGAGATAGTAATTTGCGTGAAGACATAACCTTTCCTATTGGTAAATAGGCACCACGTGATAAAGTAACCAAGTTGGTGCATTAACGAGATTCAGGGTCGCGTTCAAACCAAAACCTTTATCTACGTTTTTATTATTATTAATTTTTTCTGAATAGTATTTTACCCAAACTAATGAGTATCAATTTTCGCTTATCATCCATTTTGGTAGTTTTAACGCTTTTTGGATGTACAAAGACGGTGCCTGAAGCGCCTTTTTGCCGAAGCACGAATAACGATGAGCATACTCAAAGTGCCGCAGCATGCATCATTAAGGTGCAAAACAAAGCGCTTTTGATTAAACATCGCCTTTCAAATCGTCTAGATTTTCCCGGTGGTGGAAAAAAAGATGGCGAATCATTAGTTTGCGCAGCCCACAGAGAAACATGGGAAGAAACAGGTTTCAATGTCGAGGTCGGTGAAAAACTGGCCGTTACACAAA
>MDTG01428166.1_pt1 | contig 11461 bp, 11 predicted proteins | sample 811421 | NCBI WGS metagenome assembly MDTG01 (sample SAMN05326645, study PRJNA326480) | marine metagenome | isolation source: seawater | place: Pacific Ocean: South East | collected 2011
TATCCATTACTTAAACAAATAAATTATATAAAAAATACAAGAGTTGGTAAATGTAAAACATTATGTCTTGATGGATATTTTCAATCTGACTGGAATTGGAGAGAATACACAAATGAAATTAAACAGCTTTTTACACCGGATGAGGGAATAATTTCATATTTAAAAAATAATACAGATATTTTAAATAGATATCCTGAATTATCAAAGCCTCACGATTTTGCATTTTTAGGTGTAAGACGTGGAGATTATATCACATATGCAGATTTCCATAATCCCTGTGGAATGACATATTATTCTAAAGCATTACATAAAATGCAAAAAGATAGGTATTATATTATAACTGACGATACAGACTGGTGTAAAAAAAAATTTGTAGGAGATAAATATGTTTTTATGGATATAAAGGAAGACAAAAATATGTTACTTACGATGGCATTATTCAAAAATTATATTATTTCAAATTCAACATTTTATTGGTGGGGGTCATTCCTTTCAATATATGAAAATATACAAATTATAGCTCCTGATAAATGGGTTTTTGGCAATGCACCAAAAGATAAATATTGGTCAATTTATAGAGAAGGTATGGATATTATTGAAAGACCTGTTGAAATTAATTAGGTAATAACAACCATAATAAAACATGTTTTTATTTAAAGATAAAAATATGTTTAATTATAAATGCCTGCGCTAGAAATAGACGATTTAAATAAAATACAAATAGATGGTCTATTTGAAGTTGTTCCTACTTTTGTAGAGACAGGAACATTTTTGGGGGAAACCATTGCAAAAATGGAACCTTTTTTTGAAACACTTCATACAATTGAAATTAAACAAGAATTTTACTTAAGATTGGTTACATCTTATAAGGGTAATAAAATTAATTTCCATTTGGGAGATAGTTCAATAAAATTAAAAAAGGTATGCGAATTATTGAAAACGGATACTTTATTTTTCTTGGATGGGCACTGGAGTGCAGGAATAACCGGTAGAGGAGAAAAAGATTGTCCTTTATATGAAGAACTAGAAACTATAGTAAAATATTGCAAACACAATTGTATTATTATAATTGACGATGTTAGATTATTTGGCAAAGGTCCTAATAAGGGAAATGAAGTATGCAATTGGGAAGATATATCTGTTGATAAAATTTTAAAAATTGTGAATCATAGATTAACAAAACATTACTTTATCGATTCAAAATTAGATAAAAAAGATAGAATGATTTTACATTTATATAAGTAGAAATAAAGAAATTAACTTGATAATGAATATAAATAATAAATCTTACTAATATAAATAAAAAGGTATAGTCCCATAATTATTACATAATTTATAAAATAATTCTTTATTATCTTTGTAAATAAGGGTCCATATTACCTGGTCTGTCCAAATATCATTTTTATCTATCAAACTTAAATATTTTTTATAGATATCAACTAGTTTATTAATTAGATTTTTGTGAAACAAATAAGTCCCCGATATATGATGATGTAAATGATACTGCCCTTTTACAAATTTTTCATTATAGGTGAAATTATGTGTAGAAGAATAAATAAATTTATCTTTTGGCAATTTATTTAATTTATTTATATTTGGAAATGGCAGTTGGGTTGGTCTTCTTTTTCTAAATGAACAAATTCCCGCATCCATCCACATAAAATATTCACTTTTAAATGGATTTAATTCTATTGCTTTTTCAATTAAAAATATTTTTTCATTCCAAATTAAATTTAATTCTATAGAAGGACAATGCCTTGGATGTGTTATCATTCTATCTTTAAATTTATAAGTCTTAAAATCTTTTATATCACATTCAATATAATGTGTTGGTAAATCTCCCCGATATTTTTTTATTACCTCTATAGTTTCCTTATCAGAGAAAAACACATAAGGGCAGTTGAACTTTAATGTGTTATTAAACCAATCTTCAAATTTATTATTGTGTTTATTTTTTATTTTCCAATATCCTGATACGCAAGTTAATTTCATTTATAATAATAAATTTTAAATATCTTTATATTTTGTTATTTAAAAATATAATATAATAAATAGTATAATGAACAATAATAAATTATTTATAGACATTGTAATACCAACATATTTTGAAAATAAATCTAGAAGATATTTTCATACAGAAAAAATATTTAAATATATGAACAATCTGGCAAAAAGTTTAATAGGAGATAAAATTATTTTATCATTTACAGTAGTTGGTTGTAATACTGAATTATCTACAAATTTATTTAAGGATATATTTGGTCATAATTCAAATAATTCATATGTCATTTTTACGCAATTCGGTTCTGCTGAAAAAGGCGTCTATTGGTTAAATCCAAAAATTAAAGAAATGTTAAATAATAAATTTAAAATTGGCCTTATACATAGTATAAAAAAAAATAAAGATATTACTATGGTAATGGGCTCTAATGACCTAATATGTAAAGAATTTTATAAACAAATATATGAAAAATATAACAAGAATGAAAAACAATTTTATGGTATAAATAATCGTCATAATAACGCGGTAATATTTTTTGAGATAGACGACCAATTAAAACTAAATGATAAATCTTTATTAGGAATTTGGGATGGAAAATATCCCAACTGGTCTGAGTGGGCTAATAATAAATATGCTGGTGGGATATTTGGATTTAATAAGCACATATATGAAAAAATACATATATTTAATGAGTGGTCAAACGAGTGTCTGTCAGAAAAGTGGTGTAAACAAATATTAAACTGTAATTTAATTTTATTAGAATCAATTTATTATTTTAATATCAAAACTGGGTGCGATATTTCGAATTCAGAGTCATTTATAGACAAGCTAGAATCTATTAATACAATAAAAAATGAAACAATTTATAATTCAGTAATCGATGCTATTAACACTTATAATAGTATGTAAGTTTGAAATAGCAGAATTAATTTTATTATCTAAATACTATCATAATATTTAAATAATATAAGCAAAATAATTAGAAATGCTATAATGCAATGAATAATATTATCCACTATATGTTTTTTCCGGAACATATTGAATTAAATGGGCACATATAACTCGCATATTTCCATATTTTTTATACATATCAGTTAAAAATAATGTATCTGAGCGATAATCATAGTCTGGTCCTATTAAGTATTTATTCTCTTTTATTATATTTGTTTTAAATATTTGCATTCCATAATGTAAATTCGCCATAAATTTTGAAACACTATGAAGAGTTTTGTGGTATAAACCAGGCTTATAATAATATTGTTTATAGTAAAACCTAGGCACAGTATTACCTCTACCGTCATCTGGGTGATGTTTGGTTTCAATATTTATGTCAGTGATAGTAATAACTTCATTTAAATTAATTTTTTTAAATACATCAAAATTATAAGCTAGATTAGGATTTTTTTTTGTTAGTTTTGTTAATTCATCATCCCATAAATGACATAGAATATTTGGATTGTATTTATCCACTACATGAGATATAATTTCCAAATATTGTGGATGAAAAAAATCATCTGCTCCCCAAATCACTGCATAATCAGTTTCAACATATTTAAATGTATGATTCAAATTTTCCCCAGCGCCTGTTATTTTATTTTGAACTAAACATAATAAAAATGGGAATTTTTCTTCTAACCTTTTTTTTTCTTGGTTTAAATCTAATTTTAAATACTTTGGACTTAGAGAAATAATGACCTTATTTGGTTTGATTATATGATGTTCTAGAGACTCCAGTAACTTATAAACTTTTTCTATATGTTTATCTACACACGGTATGCATATCGTGAAAGTTTTCATATATATTTTAAAATGTTATATTATTTTTAAATAAAGTTTTTCACGAATTCATAAACATACATTCCTGCTATACTAGAAGGAATACTCCGTAAAACAGGATATTGAATGCCTTTATATAAATTTTTAAATGTAAAATTATTATTTTTGCTTATAATTTGATTTCTAATATTATCCAATGGGTATGTAATTGACCAAACACTTGTTGTGCCTCCAAATGCAGACAACCATAATGGCACATCGTTATTTTTTAACTCATTATAAGTATATAAAAATAACACAGACCCTAAATAACTCCTAGAATATTCTAACGGAATAGTTTTACTTAAATTTGACAAATTAAATTTAAATTTTTGATTTACGACTGATTTATTAACTATATAAAAATTATATGGTATTCCTATACAAGTAGATAAAGCACTTGCTTTTAAACTACTAACTAAATTTGAATCATTATTATTTTTAAAAAAATCATACAATCCAAACTGAATTCCTCTTTCAATACCACTCGCTAATAAAGAATAGTGTAAACCTTTGAAAAGAGGAACTTTTTTTTTTAAATTTAGTTGCGATTTAATTTTTAATATTTCAAATGGATGTGAAACTAAGGCTCTAGTTATACCCATTGAAAATCCGGGGACAAATGTTTTAATAGATATTTCGTTACTTGTCATTAATTTAACTATATTTTAATATTTAAATTAATAAATAAAATTATTTATTGTTTTATAAATATTTTTTGATACATTTATTCCATTAAAAATATCATTTGATTTATTTTTATATCTCTCTGATAGTATTCTAATTTCATTTTCATATTTATAAATATCAAAACTATCTGGTATTTTTTTGTCATTAAATCTTATATATTTATTACTTACTTGAATATAAAAAGGGAAGACATCCTTACTAGCATTATTACCAGCACCTATCATTGCATAATTACCCAATTTTTTTCGCTGTTGAATTGTTGAATAAAATCCCATAGAACTATCAGACATTATTATACTATAGCCACCCGTTATACATCTTGGATATAAAGTTACTCTATTTTGTATAATTGTATCATGTCCTATATGATTTTCGGCTAATAATTTATTATTATACCCTATTTTTGTAGGATTATCAGCACCTCCAAATATTACATTATTAATATGAAAAAAATTATTATTTCCAATAAGAACACCATTATCATAATTTTTTTCAAAATTAACAATATCATCATCAGCATTAACTGGGTGCTCTCCAATAATATTTCCATTTAAAATAATATTATTATCTCCTATAACTGTATTTGGATATAAAGTAACTCCATCATATATTTTATTATTATTTCCTATAATAACATTCTTGTAAATTTTTACATTTTTACCTATTTCATTATTAAAACCAATTTTTAATGATGAACATACTCTTGCAAATTTCGATATGGAATTCATATAATAACACATTTATAGTTATATTTATATCATAATTATAATAAAAATTCATCAAAATCATTAATACTTTTTGTCTTACTATATTCTTTATTTGCTAATACCATTACAATAGTATCTTTATTTATGGAACTAAAAGTAATCCAATGTTTTCTTTCAATTAAAATACCTTCATTTTTAAATAAATAAAATGTTTTTTTTTCATTATTTTTATTAACTATTTCTAATTTTAGATTTCCACTTAATATAAATAAATATTCATCTGTATTTATATTTGCGTGATTTCCTCTTGTTTCTCCTGTTTTAAACTTATCAATATAAAATACACGCTTTGTTTCAAAATTTAAATTATTAATACAATGTAAAATCCCATCTTTACTGTTAGTTATTTTTGATTTAAATCGTATTATATTTTTTTTTCTTTCTTCAAACATTTGTTTTATTATTTTACAAGTATATTCTATTTCTTCATTAGTTAGTTCAGGAAACATTGGTAATGATAATATCTCGCTTGATAAACTATTATCTAATTTCTCAAAATTTAATTTCTTAAAACACTCTAATTCATTACAACTTATTGGATAATGTATTAATGTAATAATATTGTTTTTTTTTAGATATTCCTGTAATTCATCTCTATGTTTAGTTTTTATAACAAATAAATGATACACAGGTTCTGTATCTTCTAACTCAATAGGTAATTCTATTTCCTCAACATCTTTTAATAATGATTTATATTTCTTAGCAACCTCTCTTCTTTTTTGATTATTTGAATCCAAATATTTTAATTTAACATCTAGTATTGCAGCTTGTATTGTATCTAACCTACTATTTCTTCCGATTAATTCGTGTTTATATTTTATAATACTTCCATTATTTCGTAACTTTCTTATTTTTAAATTTAATTCATCGTCATTTGTTGCGATACCTCCTCCATCTCCGTAAGCACCTAGATTTTTTCCCGGATAAAAACTAAAACACGAAATTTTTCCGAAACTACCAATTCTTTTATCCCTCCACTTAGCACCGTGAGCTTGTGCTGCGTCCTCAATTAATACTAAATTGTTTTCATTGCAAATTTGAACTATTTTATCCATATTTGGAACTAACCCATATAAAGGCACTACTATAATAGCACGAGTATTACTGGTTATTTTGTTTTTCATATCATCAATATTAATCTGGAAATTATCTCTATTGCATTTACATAATACTAATTTACAATTATTTGAAACAACACCCAAACAAGTTGCTACATATGTGTTGCATTGAACTATTATTTCGTCTGTGTCTTTTAAGTTTAAACTATTAATAGCTATTTCTAATGCATCTGTTCCATTTCCTACACCAATAAAATGTTTTACACCCAAATAACTAGAGAAATTTTTCTCAAAGATACTTAGCTCTTCCCCTAAGATGTAATTATTTTTATTTAAAACAGACTGTATTGAGGTATTAACCTCTTTTTTAATAGTATTATAATTTCTTTGTAAATCTAAAAATGGAATGTTCATTTTATATTAGTATATTAATATTTTTATATATTTTGTATAAAAATATAAAAACATAGCAAATTATAATTTATAATGAATCTTCTTGTAACCGGAGGATATGGATTTATAGCTTCAAATTTTATTAATTACTATTTTCCAAAAAATAAAAAAAATCTAAATGTTTTGGTAAATGTAGATTGTTTATATTATGCAGCAAATAAAAACAATATTAATGAAAAAATTAAAAAAGATGAAAAATATATTTTTATAAAATCCAATATAAATAATACTGATTTAATTTCATATTTATTGAATAAATATAATATAACACATATTATACATTTTGCTGCTCAAACAGCAGTTGACGCATCATTTTATAACTCATTACAATATACCAAGGATAATGTATTAGCAACACATAGTTTTCTCGAAGATTGCAGAGTATATGGAAAGATTGAAAAATTTATTCATGTTTCTACAGATGAAGTATATGGAGATTCAAATTTAGATGATAAAATACCTAAAAATGAACAATCTATTTTATGTCCTAATAATCCATATTCTGCTACAAAAGCTGCGGCAGAGATGATTGTTGGTTCATATGCAAGATGTTATAAAATGCCCATTATAATTACTAGGGGAAATAATGTATATGGACCAAATCAATATCCAGAAAAAATTATTCCCAAGTTTATAAAGTTGTTAAAATCTAATAAAAAAGTAACTGTTCACGGAGACGGAAGTTATGTAAGGGCTTTTCTCCATAGTTATGATACTGCAACTGCTTTTGAACTAATATTACATAAAGGAGTTATCGGAGAAACATATAATATCGGTTGTCACGACGAATATTCAATTATGGATATTACAAAAAAAATTATTAAATTGATTAAAAAAACAGATGATTATTCAAAATGGATAGAATATGTCGAAGACAGAGCATATAATGATATAAGATACTATATGGATAATACAAAATTAAAAAATCTAGGTTGGGTTATTGTAAAAAAATTTGATGAAGAATTAAAAAAAATCTGTGAATCTTAATTTGTAATTTAAATTAATATAAAAATAAATCATATAGTATAAATATTATGACTGATATACCTAAAATCATTCATCAATTATGGATTGGCCCAAAAACACCACCGGTTAAATTTATGGATACTTGGAAAAATATTCATGAAAAAGATGGTTTTGAATATATTAGATGGAATGAAGAAGAATTTAAAAAAAGAGGTTTTGTTTCAAACCTTGTTGATAAAATAAATGATATGATAGAAATTAATGGCAAAGCTGATATATTAAGATGGGAATTATTATATGAATATGGAGGGGTTTTTGTTGATGCCGATTCTTATTGTATTAAATCTATTGCACCTCTTTTAAAAAATAACAAATCATTTGCTGGTTTTGAAAATGAAGTTGTTAGAGGCGCAGGATGGAATAAAAATCCACAATATCAAGATGTTTTATCAGCAACACATCCACTTATTGCAACTGGTACTATGGCATTTCCTCCAAAACACGAATTACCTAGGTTAGCTATAGAATGGATTAAAAATAATGATATAAATGTTCAACGCACTGGTAAAAGAGCTTGGAGAACTGTTGGACCAGGACTTTTAACTAGATTATATCATTCTAGAAAATGGGATAATATTACAATTTTTCCTTCTTACTATTTTTTACCTATACATGTCTCTGGATGCACATATGTTGGTCATGATGTTGTTTATGCTAATCAAGAATGGGGTTCAACTAAACAATCATATCATAATATGAATAATATTGAATTACCCGATATTGTTAAAAGACCTCGACAATCTGTTTCAATATTAATGCCGTGTTACAATATTAATGCTAGTTATTTTTTAGAAACACTTCAATCTATAAAAGAACAACAGTATCCTGTTTTTATAAATTTAGTTTGCATAAATGATGGTAGTAATACAATATGCAGCGCTCTTTTAAAAAAAATGTTGCTAGATTTTGAAAAAAATTCTAGATGGATTAAAGTTTTATATATTGAAAATGAAAAAAATATTGGCATAGGTCCTACTTTACATAAGGGTGTTAAATTATGCCCCGATGAGATTATTTTTCGAATGGACAGTGATGATGTTATGACACCCGATAGAATGGAATTACAATTAAAATTTATGGAAAATAATAATAACTGTGTTGTTTGTGGTGGACAAGTAGTTACATTTAGAGATAATGTAAACAATATTGGGTATAAAACCAATCATCCCACAATAAAATTAGAAGAGTTTAAATCTAAACCAAGCCATTGGATGATGAATCATCCTACTATATGTTTTAGAAAATCAAAAATATTAGAAGTTGGTAACTATAATAAGAATACAAAAGAGATATATGAAGATTTTGAATTACAACTTAAGATTTTAAAAAAATATGGAATTATTCATAATTTACCAAACATAATATTATATTATAGAGACAGTCCTATGCAAATTACAAAAAAAATGAATGATAATCCAGCACATTGGAATAATATAAGAAATAAATTAATACAAGATATAATTTATTAATTTAAAATTGTTCAAATATACGCTTAAATCCTTCTAGTCTATTTTCCCAACTCCATTTTTTTTCTATAGCTTTTCTTCCATTTTTTCCATACTCGCGTATTATTTTTCTATTATTATACAAATTCATTAATGCATCCTTAAAAGCTTTTTCATTTTTTTTTATTATAATACCTGTTGGATTATTCTCAATAGTATTATATAATGAACTAACTATCCCAACATCTGTTGATATCCAACACCTACCACAACTTGAACCTTCTAAAATTTGATTTGGAGTTCCCTCACAAGTACTATAACAAACTATAATATCAATTCCGTGAATGTAATTTGGCACTTCTTCGTGTGGAATTAACTTTATTTGCCTATCTAATGGACAAAATTCAAAATTATTAGATAAATCATTAACATATTGTTTTATTTCTTTGAAGCCTTTTTGAACACCACTTTGTTTTGCATCACTATTTCCAATCCATCCTATTTTCAATTTTTTTTTTGTTAAAATATCTTCATCATACTTTTTATATTTAAATATTTCAATATCTACTCCATCCATACAAGAAGCATTTGGTTTTATAATTTTAAAACTTTCATACATATTATCCCTTATTTTGGGAGACGCCCAAAAATAACCATCACATGCATTCATCCATCTTGCCATAGTATTTTTTATCATTTCTGCTCGTCCGGGATGATAATCTGTGGGTATCCTCCATGTAAAGTTATCATACATACACCAAAAAACTTTAGAAGGTGAATTAAATTTATATTTTCCTACATTTTTAAGATGCATTATTTCATTCGTTTTAAATCCAGTAGACGGATAAAAAAAAACATAAATATGATAAGGATTTGCTAAAACATTTCGAATATTATTATAGAATTCTTTTATCATTAAAATATCAATTGTATATTCTGTAAGTTGTTTTTTTATTCTAGAAGCTATATTATAAAAACACCAGTCGTACAAATCTACCAGTAAAATTATTCTTTTTTTCTGATAATTTGATGACAAATTTCTAGATAATTTATTATCTCCAAATAAATTCAACATATAAAAATTAATTAAATTATTTTTTATATGTTAATCCGCATATTTGTTTATAATTACTTGAGGAATTAGTTCTTCCTTCATTTTTTCTAATTTCTTATAACATTTATTAATTGTTACTTCACTTATTTCACTTACTCTATTAACATTTTTTTTACTTACATTTAAATTGCAACTTTGTGCTACAAAATAAACTATTCCAGCTGCTACAGAATGTGGTGTATTTTCAGGAATAATATTATTTTGCTCTATTTTTCGTGCAACAAATTTACAAACCATTGTTAATTCCTTGTTTAAATTTAATCTACTACAATATCTTTCAATAAATGCAGTTGGTTTGGTTTGATGAAATTTTGTTTTATCTATTGTATTATTATCCTCTTCCATTTTATTTAATAGACTAACTGCATTTTTACATCCCTTTGTTGCACTTGTATTATCCAATACAAATACAGTAGCTATTTCTTTTGCTGTTCTTGGGTAATTATGAATTCTTCCCGCAATATAAACCGATGCTGCAATTATTCCATCTCTATTACACCCACGAAAAGTTTTCATCTCTGATAATTTTTTATGTTGTCTTAATGCCTCATCAATTATTATTTTTGGAATACCCGCTTGTCTAGAAAGCGCTTTAATTTTTTCAAATTCATCATATTGTGCTTTTTCCTTGTAAGGCATTGATTGCCATTCAGTGTATCTCCTTATTTTTCTCATTTCATATGATGAACGACCATTACATACAACCTTACATCCATATGATGATTCTCGCAAAAGTGGATTAATTGGCATACCACATCTTGTCGGGTCTACCATACTACTATCTTCCGCCCCGTAATATCTCCATTCAGCTGCTTGGTCTAATACATCCTTGTATATAATACCACATTGTGGATTTGTGCAAGTTAACAACTTATTTTCTTGATAAGCAACAGCTGATTTACACAAATCACAAAATTCTCTAGTTCTTACATCTGAGTTAGTGTAATGGAGTTCCAATTTTTTCGTTTTGTCCATTTCCTCATTGTCAAAAGCACCCCATAATTTTGATAAGTTTTTCTTCTTATTGGGTTTTCTTTTTGTTTGTCTAGTATTTGTCAAATTCATAGTAGTCATTTAATTTAATATATAAA
>MDTG01445523.1_pt1 | contig 11461 bp, 7 predicted proteins | sample 811421 | NCBI WGS metagenome assembly MDTG01 (sample SAMN05326645, study PRJNA326480) | marine metagenome | isolation source: seawater | place: Pacific Ocean: South East | collected 2011
ATGGGCGGCATGGGCGGTATGGGTGGCATGGGCGGCATGATGTAAGCCAGCCTTCACCTAGCGTCACAAAAACCCCGCGCTGGTCGCGGGGTTTTTTATTGCCTGCAAAAAAGCGGCGGGCACACCAGTGCGTTGGTCAGAAGGTAGAACCATTTAACGCAATTTTTACTTTGTCTGTAGGAGTATTCATGAAATAGTTTGAACTTAGCTGGCTGAAATGGGTTCACAGCTATCCATTTGCTAGGCCAGCCTCGTACGAGGTGCTGCTCTCGCCGTTGACTGTCATACCACTCGTCGCTTAGTTGGATGAGTGGCAAAGTTTTGATCTACGGTGAATTCACAGCGTTTGGCAGCGCTATCAAGAGGTTACGGATATGAAGTTAGAAATTGCTAGAGGTGTGTTTTTGGTTGGCGCGCTAGCTGTCGCCTCCGCCGCCTTTGCGGCCTGGCAAGAGCCGCAAGCAGAAGTCCTGACCCAAAACACCCTGGGCTATTGCCCTGCGCCTCCGCACGTGCGTCAAGCCGCCTCTGCGGTGCCGGACAAAGACCTGTTGTTGTTCATGTTTGGCATGTCTCAGGCCATGCGCGGCGACAGCTAAGCAGCCCCGCAGCGCCACTGTTAAATACGTTGGGTGTGGCGCGCATCTTGGTTTGCCCCATGCGCGCCATGCTCTGATTGCCTGGAGCTGACGATTCAGTTCAGCGCTGCTTTCTCCTGACGGTTTAGGCGCAAACGTCCTGTCTGCGCCTCAAGAGTCTGAGCCGACCAGTGGTCCTGGTTCTGACACTCAGTTGATTTCCATTTGATGAGATTTTCACAGCGGCACCGGAATAATCAGGTGATTATTTTCTGGGAGTGCCTCAATGAGTCGTTCTATCAAGCTGCCGTTTTCCGACAAGTACGATGAGCAGCACAGTCAGCAATATTTAACCAAACACAAGCAGGGCCTGTGGAGGCGCATGTCGCACCAGCGCGACATTGCCATCGGCCGCAAGGCGCTGGAGCGTGCCGGCAATCCGCAGTCGGTGCTGGACTTGCCCTGTGGTGCTGGGCGCTTCTGGCCCATGCTGGCGGAGCAACCGGGGCGCAGGATAATCGCCGCCGACAACTCGTCAGACATGCTTGCAACGGCGCGCAAGGCGCAACCTGCCGATGTTGTTGCACGTGTTACAACAATGCAGACGTCAGTGTTTGCGATCGACCTGGCGGACAAGGCGGTAGACAGTGTGTTTTGCATGCGCCTGCTGCATCACATCGGCAGCGCCGAGCACCGCATGGCCATGCTCAGCGAACTGCACCGGGTGTCGCGTGACAGTGTGATCGTGTCACTTTGGGTCGATGGCAACTTCAAGTCATGGCGGCGTAAGCGCCTCGAACGCAAACGTGACCAGGACCCGAGTTGGAAGGCTCAGCAAAACCGTTTTGTGTTGCCGGCAATCACTGCTGAGGCTGAGTTCAGGGCAGCAGGTTTTACCGTTCAGGATAAGTTGGACTTCTTGCCCGGGTACGCCATGTGGCGGGTTTATGTGTTGCGTAAGAGGTAAGCTGATCCTCGGCAAACGCTGCGCTGCGGGGTAAGAGTGAATTACCCCGCAGCCCAGTCAGCTCAGGCGCTCACTTCATTGCTGTGTGCATCCGGCGTTGCCAGATAGCTGTACACACACGGCAGCACGAACAGCGTGAACAGGGTGCCCACCGACATGCCGGTGGCGATGACCAGGCCGATATCAAAACGACTAACCGCACCAGCGCCGGTGGCCAAAAGCAGCGGCACCATGCCGAATACCATTGCGGCAGTGGTCATCAATACGGGTCGCAAGCGTATCGCTGCGGCTTCCTCGATAGCCTGACGACGACTCAAGCCTTGCTCGCGGCGCAGTTGGTTGGCGAACTCGACAATCAGAATGCCGTGTTTGGTGATCAGACCAATCAGGGTCACAAGGCCGACCTGGGTATAAATATTCATACTCGAAAAGCCCAAGAACAGCGGAATCAGCGCGCCGCAAATCGACAGCGGTACGGTCACCATGATCACCAGCGGATCGCGGAAGCTCTCAAACTGCGCGGCCAATACCAGAAAGATCAGCGCCAGTGCCAGGGCGAATGTTGCGTACAGCGCGTTGCCTTCCTGAATGAACTGGCGCGATGAGCCGGCGTAGTCGAACGTATAGCCGGGCGGTGCTTCTTCCTCGGCGATCTGGCGCACCGTGTCGATGGCCTCGCCCATGCTCACAATCGGGAAGCCCTGAATAATCGCCGAGTTGAGCTGCTGGAACTGGTTGAGCTGGGTCGGCCGCGCCCGATCACTCACGGTCACCAGTGTCGACAAGGGCAACATCTGGCCTCTGGCGTTCTTAACGTAGTAATTGTTCAGCCACACTTCACTGTCACGGAATTCGCGCTCCACCTGCGCGATCACCTTGTAGCTGCGGCCTTCGATGGTGAAACGGTTGATTTCACCTTCACCCAGCAGGCTGGACAGAGTAACGCCGATATCCTCCATGGAGACGCCCATTTGCGCGGCTTTCTCGCGGTCAATCTCGACCACGACTTCCGGCTTGTCGAACGCCAGATCCACATCGAGGAAGGCAAACTTGCCTGACTTTTCTGCGCGATCCTTGATGGTGTTGGTCAGCGCGAGGAGCGACTCATAGTCGTTCGGCGTATTGATCACGAATTGGAACGGCAAGCCAGATCCCGTGCCGGGCAAGGAGGGCAGGTTGAAGCCGAATACTTGCAGGCCAGGCACTTGATCAAGCTTGGCTTGTAGCTCCGGCAGAAGCTCCATCTGGCTGCGCGAGCGTTGATCCCAGGGTTTGAGCTGGAAGCCGCCGATACCGGATTGCACGCCGTTGAAGCCGTTAATCTGGAACCATGAGTTGTACTCCGGGATATCCTTGAAAATCGGCAGGAACTGATCGGTGTACTGGTTCAGATAATTGAGGTTGGTCGGCTGCGGGGCGTTGGAAAACATGAAGATGATGCTTTGGTCTTCCTCGGGCGCCAGTTCTGATTTAGTGAACTTGAGCAGCACCGGAATCAGGCACAGCACCAAAATGGCGAAGACCAAAACCACCGCCCGGGTTTCAAGTGTGCTGTGCAGCGCGCGTTGATAGCGGTTTTTCAAGGCGCCAAAAATGCTGTCGAGTTTGTTGGCGAGGCCAGACGGGTTCTCTTCATGGCGCAGCAGCTTGGAGCACATCATCGGCGACAAGGTGAGCGCGACGATACCCGAGATCACCACTGCACCCGCCAGCGTCAGGGCGAATTCCTTGAACAGTGCCCCGGTAAGGCCCTCAAGAAAACCGATTGGCGCGTACACCGCCGCAAGCGTGATGGTCATCGAAATGACCGGCACGGCAATTTCTCTGGCACCTTCTATCGCCGCATCGTGCGGGCTTTTGCCCTCTTCGAGATGGCGGTGAATGTTTTCCACCACCACAATCGCATCGTCCACCACCAGCCCGATCGCCAGCACCATGGCCAGCAATGTCAGCAGGTTGATCGAGTAGCCCATCAGTTGCATGAAGAACAACACGCCGATCATCGACAGGGGAATGGTCACTACGGGGATCAATACCGAGCGCAACGCGCCCAGGAACAGGAAGACCACGATCACCACAATGATCACGGCTTCGCCGAGGGTTTTCACCACCTCATCAATCGAGGCCTGAATGAACTGCGTGGCGTCGTAGGCAATCGACACCTTCAGGTTCGACGGCAGCTCTTTGGCAAGCTCCGGCATGACCTTGCGAACTTCCTTGATCACATCCAGCGGGTTGGCGCTTGGCGTGCCTTTGATGCCGATATAAACCGATGGAATACCGTCAAACGAGCTGATCGAGTCATAGTTCTCTGCGCCCATCTCAACCCGCGCTACATCACGCAGTAATACCCGTGAGTCGCCCTCGGTCTTGACTGGAATCGCGGCAAACGCAGCTTCCGATTTCAGGTCGGTTTCGGCATTGATACTGGTGACCACCAGCTCGCCCTTGACCTCGCCCGCCGCAGACAAATAGTTGTACTTGCGCACGGCATCGTTGATGTCTTTGGCGCTAACGCCGAATGCCGCCATTTTGCGCGGGTCCAGCCACAAACGCATGGCAAACACCTGATTTCCAAGAATCTCGGCTTCGGCCATGCCGGGCAGGGTGGCGAGTTTGGGTTGGATCACCCGCGACAGGTAATCGGTAATCTGCGGGTTGCTCAGCTCGTCACTGTAAAAGCTCACGTACATCAGCGCCGAAGAGTCGGCGGCTTCTTTCGACAGCACCGGATCTTCGGCAGCCGGTGGCAGTTGGTTCTTGACCTCATTGGCCTTGGCTAACAGCTCGGTAAACAGGCGGTCGCTGTCTTCGCCGATGCGGGCATAAATTGAGATGATCGAGAAGTTCTGCCGGCTCACCGAGGTCATGTAATCGATGCCCTCAGCGCTGGCCAGACTTTGCTGGAGCGGCTGAGTGATATAGCCCTGAATCGTTTCGGCGTTGGCCCCGGGATAAGCCGTAGTCACCGTAATCAGAGCGTTTTCGAGTTGTGGATATTCACGGATAGTGAGCTTACTGAACGCCTGAAAACCCAGCAGAATGATCAGCAGGCTGACAACAGTCGCCAGCACCGGGCGGCGTATGAATGGGTCGGTAAAAGCCATGGCTATTTCCCTTCGATCAGCATCGGCGTGCTGAAACGTAATGCGTAAAGCACCCGGAAATCCCCGGGTGCTTGGCTGCTTTTATTGTTTGGTGGCTTTGCTGGCAGGCTCGGTGACAATGCTCACATGGGCGCCGTTATCCAGCTTGAGCTGGCCGGTGGCGGCAACGCGCTCGCCCGGCTCAAGTCCGTCAAGGACAACCACTTGGCCGTCGCGGCGCTCGCCCGTCTCGACGATGCGACGTTCGACCACGAGTTTGGCCTGGCCGTTGTCATCGTTAACAACTTGGCCATCGTCATCTTTCTGCTCGCTGATCACGTAGACCGAGTTGCCGTACAACGTATAAACCACCGCTGTCTCGGGCAGCAGAACCAGATCCGGTGACTCGGGCAGCAATACATCGAGGCTGGCAAACATGCCGGGGAAGAGTTTATTGCCGGGGTTTTTCAACTGCGCGCGCACCAACACGTTGCGGGTGGTGTCTTCGACTTTGGGGTTGATCGCGGCAATCTCACCGGTGAAGTGCTCATCCGGGTAAGCGGCCACCTTGAACTGTACGGTTTCACCGAGATGCAGCTTGGGCACCGATTGCTCAGGCAAGTAGAAGTCCAGGTACAGCTGAGAGGTGTCTTGCAACGTGGCAATCAGGGTGCCGGAGGCGAGGAAGTTACCTACATCAATCTGGCGGACGCCAATGGTGCCGTTGAATGGCGCCAGAATACGTTTTTTATCGAGCAGGGCTTTGATCTGATCAACGCTGGCCTGCGAGGTTTGCAGTTGAGCCGCGAGGCGATCAAATTCACTTTTCGAGATATTCTGCCGGCCGACCAGTGTCTTGCCGCGGTTGTACTCGACACGGGCCAGATTGAGGTTGGCCTGGGCGGTGGCCAGATTGGCCTGCTCAACTTCGTTGTTGAGTTGCACCAGTGGCTGGTCTTTGTTGACGTGCTGGCCCGAGGTGAACAGAACATCACGCACGATCCCGCTCACTTCAACCGTGAGGTCGACGCCTTGAAACGCCTTGAGCGTACCAATGGCGGCCAAACGCTGCTGCCAAGGGCGCTTTTCGGCTGTGGCAGCCGTGATGCTGATGGCAGGCTTGGGTTTGGAAAATTGCTGAATCTGCTGATAAATCGAGTAGCCCTTGTAACCACCCAGTGCAAGTACAACGATTAAAACGGCGCCCAACATCATGAGCATACGGCGAAGCAGCATGTTTCTCGTCCCTGGCAGGTCAGGCACAGCCTGAAAAAATTACCAAAGACGAACAGTAGTGCCGGTCGTCAGGCAAGTCAAAGCCTGCCTGAAGGAATTGGTTTCGTGTTGCGTCACACGCCCAATTAATGTGTAAGAGGCTGACTCTTTACGCAATTCTAAATCGCTGTTGTAGCGTTTTCGGCGCAGTTGTGCACAAAGGGCGCGCAGTTGCAGGCGCCCCTTGCTTTTCGGTCAGGCGCTGAGGCGTTGGGTGACTTCGCCCAATCCGGCAGACAACTGGTGCAGGTTGTGGCTGGCACTTTCAGTGCGCTGCACGGTTTTCTCATTGGCGCTGGCGATGGTGGTGATTTCAGTCAGGTTGCGCGATATATCTTCTGCGACGGCCGTTTGCTCTTCTGCCGCCGTGGCAATCTGGCGGTTCATATCGCGGATGGCTTCAATCGCGGCGGTGATGTTTTGCAGCGCGCTGCCGGCCTCGATCACTTGCTCCAGACCACGGTCGCTGCGGCTACGGCCATTTTCAATGGCGCGCACGGCATTGCTTGCGCCGGTTTGTACGGTATCAATAATCTGATTGATCTCGGCAGTAGACTCGGCCGTGCGCTGGGCCAGCGTGCGCACTTCATCGGCGACCACGGCAAATCCGCGTCCGGCTTCACCTGCGCGCGCGGCTTCAATTGCTGCGTTCAGGGCCAGCAGATTGGTTTGTTCGGCAATTCCACGGATGACTTCAAGCACCTTGCTGATGCGGCCACAGTCGTCTTCGAGCTGACGGGTCACCTCGGCCGTGGTGGAGATTTCGCGGCTCATCAAGGTGATGGTTTCAATGGTTGCCTGCATCACTTCACCGCCTTGCTGCGCTGAGCGATCTGCATCGTCGGCGGCATTTGCAGCCTCGCCTGCATGGCGGGCGACTTCCTGCGAGGTTGCCGACATTTCGTGCATGGCGGTGGCGACTTGATCAGTGCGCGAGAACTGGTCACGCGTGCCTTGCGACATCTGCGCGGCGATAGAGCCGAGTTCACTGCTGGCGCTGTCGAGATTGCCGGTGCTGGATTTCAGTTGGCTGAACGTCTCGGCGAGGAAGTCACGCAGGGTATTGGCGGCCACCGCGAGCTTGCCCAGTTCGTCTTTGCGACTGGCATCGACGCGCTTGGCGAAATTGCCCCGGCTGAGCTGGGCGATGTACTCGACCAGTTGGCCGATCGGGTTGATCAGGCTGCGGTTGAGTAACCACAGGCAGGCCATGCCGATAACAACGCTGGCAATCAGCATGAAGGCGACGCCCAGCGTCAGGGTCTGATGGGCTTCATCGCTGATCAACTGCGAGCGTTTCTGGCTGGCTGTGCTGAGCTGTGCAACCAGTTGATCCATCTGCTCGCTGGCGGCGCGGTCGATGCCCTTTACGGCTGCATCACCTGCTGCCGGGTCGGCGCCGGCCTCACTGAACGCCTTAAAACCCTGACGATAGGCTTGGCCCATGTTCAGGTGTTCGCTGATGAGTTTGTCGGTTTGCGCGCGCAATGCCGGATCACCTTGCTCGCCAGCGCCCTGAGCCAGCTGCTTTAGGGTTTGCTGAACCTTGCTTTCCTGAGCCTGAAACTGCTGCCAGTACTTGTCGCGATCCGTTGGGTTCTTGCCGCGTAGCAATACGTTCTTCCATTCCTGCACCTGAATCTTGAACTCAACATTGGCCTCGTTCACCAGTCGCGATGAGAGGATCGGGCCGTCAATCAGGTCGCGGTAGGCTTGCATGCTGTTGGACATGAACGAGAAGCAGAACAGCGCGATCAGCAGAATCAGGATCAGGCTGGCGCCAAGCAATGACAGGATTTGTGCTCGCAAAGAATGCATCAGGGGCATGGTATGCGCCTCGGGTAGGAAATTAGGCAAAGTCTTCGGCGCGGGTCTAACTTCCGTGTTGTGCTGCAAGTGTCGCGAAGAGGTCGAGCCCAGTTGTCGGCCGTCAGGCCAGACTCTTTAATGCGCATGACCCGTCAGTCAGCGGGCGCCGACTGACGGTCATGTTGAGAGGTGAGCGTCAGGCCAGACGCAGGTGGTTGTCCCAAAGCCCGGCGGGAAGTTGCAGAGGTTGTACGGCGATTTTTGGCTGACGGCAGTCGTACAGACGGCAACGGCCCTGACCGGAGCTGACCACAAAACCCTGTTCGACTGCGCCGACGCCGGCGCAATCCGGCAGCGCTGCATCAAGGCGCACAGCGCCCGTGTCGAGGTCCCAGATAAACACCCTATTGCCGCGCGGCGCGGTCATGGCCAGCAAGCGCAGCTCGCTGTTGATCGCCACGCTGGCGGTGTATTGGTGCATGACCAGACGCTGTTCCTCGCCGAGCGGGAAGGGCTGGAAGGCTTCGCCCGGACGCTTGATCGCCACCAGTGGCGCCTTGTCAGTGATCTCGCCCATGTACTGCTGGCCGCTGACAATGGTGCCGTCGGCAGCAATAGCCAGATGGCGGATGCTGTTCATGCGCTCTGGCAGTTGCTCTTTGCTGATCAGCGTGCCGTCGCGCTTGAGCAACACCAGGCTGGGTTCCATCGAGTCGAGGTTCATCTCGACGCGGCTTTCGGCCTCGGTGCGGATGCCGCCGTTGGCAACCACCAGCGTTTCGTTGTCTGGCAGCCAGAGCAATTGATGCGGGCCAACGCCGTGGGTGGACAATTCGTGGTCGCGGATCAACTGCTTGCCTTGCAACCGGTAAGCACTGATCACCCCGCGGCCCGGCTCGGAGGTGTCATTTTCGGTGGCGTACAGCCACTGACCATCTGCATGGAACGCGCCGTGGCCGTAGAAGTGACGCTGGGCGGGCGAGGTCAGGGTCTGTAGCAATTCACCGGTTCGGGTGTCGATCAGATAGCTCTCGGTGCTGGGGCGACGTCCGACAAACAAGGCCATTGGCAACTGCGGGTGCGGCACTACATCGTGGCAGCGCTCATTCACCTGCGTGGCGAATACCTCGTTGCCGTCGAGTGTATAGCCGACAGCGTAATGTTTGCCGTCGGCGTTATTGCGCGCTGAAACCAGCAGCGGTTGCGGGCCGTTGTGTATCAGGGTCCAGCCACCCATTGCGGTCGCAGCGAGGGCCAAACCGCCCAGGCCGAGGAAAGCTCTGCGTTTCATTCAGTCTCCGTCGTTTGCGTTGAAGCCAAGTTGGATGCCAAGGGTTCGCGCCAGCTCGCCTTCGTGCAGGCGGTGCAAAATGTTCAGGGTTTCGTAGAAGTCGTTCAGCGACTTGCGGCCCTGTTCGTCCTTGAGCATTTCGCTCAGCGGTCGTTGCAGTGTTGCCAGTTGCGCGCGGGTCTCGGCATAGGCCGCGTCGATCTTGTCTTTCAGCGCCTTATTGTCATCGCCAAGCAAGGCCTGGATGCCATCGTTGTTGGCGCCATGCCAGATTTTCTCGGCACCGGCCAGCGTAGCCGAGACATTGCTCATGCTGGCATTACTACGCCAGGCTTCGGCTTGATACGGCTGCGGGGTGCCCTTGGACTGACGGCCCATTGGCGTGCCGAGCTTTTTCTTCAGGCCGTCGATGGCCGTGACCTGGGTGCGTAACAGTTCGGCAATGGCTTCGGTCGGCTCGGCGTAACGGTCATTCGGGAAGGTCTTGAGCTGCGCCGAAATCCCGTCCTCGGCTTGCCATTGCTCCAACACGTGAGTCGACAAGGCCTGCTGATGATCGCCAATGGCGGTGAGCAGCGGGCAGTAACGTGCCTTCTGCGCCGGGTCGTTAAGGTCAATCGAGGTGTCATACAGAACGTATTCATACGCCGTGAGGCCTTGCACCACGACGCTGGATTTGTCGAGGATGGCCGGGGTGACTTGCGGCGTCTTGTTGAGCAGCGCCGTGACCTGGCGCGCGACCAGATTCTTTTTGTCTGGCCAGAACTGCACCTGCCACGACAAATTGCCTTCGCCCATCGGCCCAACCAACATCGGCTGCAAACCCGCCCAGGCACTCTGTGCGCCGAGGAAGGCCTGACGCGCTGTGGCCAAATCCTGTTGGTCGGCGCAGAACGCCACGCCGCTGCTGGCCAGTTGGCGATTGGTTTCAACCCAGCTGCTGTAGGCAGGGACCAACACGCCTTCCGTCAACGCTGCACTGGTGGTCTGTTGCGGGTCGGTTTGCGAGCAGGCACTGAGCGCCAACCCCGCAAGGGCAATGGTGAATGGTGAACGCATCATGCGCAGCTCCTCACAGCGAGTTCAGGAAGGCCAGCAGCGCATCGCGCTCACCGGCAGAAAAGGTCAGTACGTGTTGCTTGGCATCGGCCGCTTCGCCGTCATGCCAGAGTATGGCTTCGAGCAGGTTGCGCGCGCGGCCATCGTGTAAAAACTGGGTGTGGCCGTTAACGGCTTCGGTCAGACCGATTCCCCAGAGTGGTGGCGTGCGCCATTCACTTCCAGAGGCGAGAAATTCCGGGCGGTTATCCGCCAGGCCCGGGCCCATGTCGTGCAGCAAAAGATCACTGTATGGGCGAATAGACTGATTCGCCAACTCCGCCTCTGCCGCGTCGCTGCGGGTGGTGAATGCGGGTGTATGGCAAACCTGGCAACCGGCTTGGAAAAACAGGTTCTTGCCGGCCAGTACTTCAGCTGAGTCGACATCGCGACGCGCCGGTACGGCGAGGTTGCGGCTGTAGAACAGAATACTGCCGAGCAGCTTGTCAGTGACCTCAGGCTCGCCACCGTTAACCGCGTCGAGGCAGTCCTGCTGCGCCACGGTGCAGTCATCGCGGGGAAGCAGGCTGGTGGTCAGGCCCATGTCACCGGCAAAGGCGTGGGCATTTTGCTGATTGAGTGAGGGTTGGCCGGCTTTCCAGCCGAAACGGCCCAGCACGGTTTTGCCCTGCACATCATCCCACACCTGATTGGCGCGCCCGGAAATACCATCGCCGTTGGCGTCGTCCGGGTCGGCATTGGCGAGAATGTCGTCATCGGCAATCGCCTCCAGCAGGCCAAGGCCGATCATCGGCGGGGCAACACGTGCCGACATCATGGTGTCGGGATGCATCGGCCCGTAGCCGAGTTGGGTAATCTGCAACGAGGGCTTGCGTAACTCGACCGTGAAACCGTCTTCGAAGCTGACCTGTTCATGGCTGTAGCTCATTCGAACCTTGCCTTCAGGTGCGACTCCGGGATTGGCCATGTCTTGCAACTGGCCGCCGTAAGTTGGCTCGGGCACCACGCCCATACGTTCGATGATTGCCGCCTGGTCCGCCTTGGGGCTGATCGACAGGCGTACCAGCATCGAGGTGGCGGTGACTGCTCCCGGGGCAGGCGGATGGCCGCGGCCGTCCTTGATGTGGCAGTTCTGGCAAGCATTGGTGTTGAACAGCGGGCCAAGGCCGTCACGGGCAATGGTCGTGGCCGGGGCGATGACCCAGGGATTGCGGAAGAAACTGTTGCCCACGCTGAAGTCGAGACGGCGCAGCGGCGAGAGATTGGCCGAGGGCAGCGAGAACGCATTGTGGTCGGTTTTGAACACGGTAGTGCTGCCGCCAGAAAGGGCTTCGCCGGGTTCAGCCTGGGTGAATTGTGGTGCTTGGTCACAGCCGCTCAGTCCCAGAGAAAGGCC
>MDTG01141957.1_pt1 | contig 11460 bp, 10 predicted proteins | sample 811421 | NCBI WGS metagenome assembly MDTG01 (sample SAMN05326645, study PRJNA326480) | marine metagenome | isolation source: seawater | place: Pacific Ocean: South East | collected 2011
ATTTATTTAAAATTCAAAAGATTTCTCATTGAGTAAAGACCAGGTTTTTTACCCATTAACCATTTTGCAGCAGCCAAAGCTCCTTCAGAATATAAAGCTCTATCGAATGACTCATGATTTAAGGTTACAATTTCTTTTCCACTAGAAAACATTACTTTATGTTCTCCAATAATTTCACCTTTTCTAATTGAATTAAAGTTTATCTTTTTGCCATAAGGAAATGATTTTTTGTTTAAATATTTTTGTCCAATTAAACCATTAAACTTTTCATTTTTACCAATAGCAATCCCTTTGCCAAGCATTAAAGCAGTGCCTGATGGGTAATCTTTCTTATGTCTATGGTGAACCTCATAAATTTTGCTCAAATATTTTTTACCTAGCGATCTGGAAGCTATTTCGGTTAAATACATTAATAAATTAACTCCTAGACTCATATTCCCTGCTTTTAAGATAGGAATTTTTTTTGAATAATTTCTTATAATTTTTTCTTGTTTTTTTGTAAAACCAGTTGTTCCGATTACGACTCTCTTTTTTTGTTTAGCTGCAATTTTTAAAACTTTTAAGGTACATTTTGGAACTGTAAAGTCGATAATTACATTTGCTTTTTTAAAAGCATTTATTGTATTTAAACTAGGCTTAATACCAGCTGTCTTTTTTTTTATTAATCTATTTTCAGTTAAAACTGCTAACTTAAAATCTTTATTTTTTTTTGAGGATTTAATGAGCTGTTGACCCATTTTCCCTTTATATCCAATTATTGCTAAATTAATTTTTTTCACTTATTCTAATTTTTTCTTGGATCTTTAATACTTTTTACTTTTTCTAGAACCCCGGTAATTTTAAGAGTTATATAAATTATGTATATAACGGCAAAACCTAAAGCCATTGAAGATAAAACTGTAAAAATGGCCGTTAATATTTTTTCCTCAAACCAATTTTCTACTCCAGAACTTGAGTGATAAAGTAAGTTCCAAAAAACAATAAAGATTATTTCGTATATAATTATTAGTTTATACATAAATTCAATTTTAATTTTTCCAAAATTTTTTTGCTTTATCGAAAAAATTTTTAATTAATGGATTAGATTTATTATCTTCCAATGATTGAAATTCTTTCAATATCTCTTTCTGTCTTTTTGAAAGAGAAGTTGGTATTTCTGTTACTATTCTAATATATAAATCTCCAAAATCATCTCTTTTCAAAATTGGCATACCTTTTCCTTTGAGTCTTAACTGTTTTCCGCTTTGAGTTCCAGATGGTATTTTGATTTTTGTTTTACCCCCATCAATTGATGGCACCTCAACAACAGCTCCTAAAGCTGCATCTGTAAAAGAAATAGGCAATTCATAATAAAGGTTTTCTTCAGATCTTTTAAAGATACTATGTGATTTAACAGATACAAAAAGATAAAGATCACCATTTGAGCCCCCTTTATTACCCGCTTCGCCCTTACCAGCTAATCTAATACGTGTGCCATCGTCAACCCCTTTTGGTATTTTTATCGAAATATTCTCTTTTGACTGTTCTTTACCCATACCACTACAACTTGAACAAGGACTAGTAATTTTTTCTCCCTCACCACCACACTCTGGGCAAGTTTGCTGTATTGTAAAAAAGCCTTGATTAGATCTAACTCTACCTTGTCCGCCGCAATAGGAACATGCAGAAGGTTTTGATCCAGGTTTTGCCCCACTACCTGAGCACGTTTTACATTTTTTATAAGTGGTGTAATTTATTTTTTTTTCTGTACCGGTAAATGCATCGTTTAAGTCAATTGTAATATCATATCTTAGATCATTTCCGCGATTTGTAGCTCTACCAGATCTGGATCTTCTTGGGCTTCCAAAACCAAAGTCACCAAAGTCACCAAAAACATCTTCAAAGATGTCAGAAAAAGATGATGAAAAATCAAAGTTTCCAAAACCACCTTGCCCACCACCTTGGAATGCAGCATGTCCAAACTGATCATAGTTAGTTTTCCTTTTTTCATCTGAAAGTACGTGATAGGCCTCACTGGCCTCTTTGAATTTTTCTTCTGCACCCTTATCTCCCTTATTTTTATCGGGATGGTATTTAAGAGCGAGTTTTCTATATGCTTTTTTGATTTCTTCTTTATTAGCAGATTTACCTACCCCTAAGACATCATAATAATCTCTTTTTCCCACAGGAATTCTCCTTATATAATACCTTAGGCGCTTTTCTCTTTATCTTCTTTTACATCTTCGAAGTCTGCATCGACAACATTTTCTTTTTCTTTATTTTCTTTGTTGTTTTCTTTACCTTTTTGATCTTTTCCTGGTTGTGATTTTTGTTGGCTTTTGTAAACAGCTTCACCCAATTTCATCGATGCTTGTATTAAATTTTGTGTTTTCTTCTTAATCTCTTCTACATTTGCATCTTTTAGCACCCCTTTTAAGTCAGAAACTGCTGTTTCAATGGCTTTCTTTTCTTCAACTGAAACTTTGTCACCGTGTTCTTTCAAACTTTTTTCGGTTGTATGAATAATACTGTCTGCTTGATTTCTAACATCTACAGCTTCCCTTTTTTTCTTGTCAGAATCCTTGTTAGATTCTGCATCTTTGACCATTTTTTTAATTTCTTCATCTGTCAAGCCACCTGATGCTTGGATTTGAATCTTTTGTTCTTTACCAGTACCTTTGTCTTTTGCTGACACGTTAACTATACCATTAGCGTCAATATCAAAAGTAACTTCTATTTGTGGAACACCTCTAGGTGCAGTTGGAATACCCACAAGCTCAAAATTTCCTAAAACTTTATTATCAGCTGCCATCTCTCTTTCACCTTGTAAAACCCTTATAGATACAGCTGGTTGATTATCTTCAGCTGTAGAGAAGACCTGACTCTTTTTTGTTGGTATAGTTGTATTTTTTTCAATTAATTTAGTAGATACGCCGCCTAACGTCTCAATACCCAATGAAAGAGGAGTAACATCTAAAAGCAACACATCTTTTACATCCCCCTGTAGCACACCAGCTTGAATAGCAGCACCCATAGCTACTACTTCATCAGGGTTAACACTCTTGTTTGGTTCTTTACCAAAAAAATTTTTAACAGTTTCTATAATCTTTGGCATTCTTGTCATTCCACCAACTAAAACAACTTCATTGATCTCAGCTGCAGAAAATCCAGAGTCTTTCAAAGCTGTTTTGCAAGGCGATAACGTTTTTTCAATTAAGTTTTCTACTAAAGCTTCAAGCTTAGCTCTCGTAAATTTTAAATTTACATGCTTAGGACCAGTTTTATCTGCTGTAATAAAAGGTAAATTGATTTCGGTTTGTGTTGCTGAAGATAATTCAATTTTAGCCTTTTCAGCAGACTCTTTTAATCTTTGTAATGCTAATTTGTCTGTTTTTAAGTCTATTCCGTTGTCTTTTTTAAATTCTGTTATTAGGTAGTCAACTATTGCATCGTCAAAATCTTCACCACCCAAAAAGGTATCCCCATTAGTAGATTTGACCTCAAATACTCCATCTCCAATTTCTAGGATAGACACATCAAATGTTCCACCGCCTAAATCGTAAACTGCAATTTTTTTTCCACCTTTTTTATCTAAACCATAAGCTAAAGATGCGGCTGTTGGTTCATTAATAATTCTTAAAACTTCTAAGCCTGCTATTTTTCCAGCATCTTTCGTAGCTTGTCTTTGAGCATCATTAAAGTAAGCAGGAACAGTTATCACAGCTTTTGTAACTGCTTGACCTAAATATTTTTCTGCTGTTTCTTTCATTTTCTGTAAAATAAAAGCTGAGATTTGTGAAGGTGAATATTTTTTTCCTTTTCCCTCTACCCAAGCCTCACCTTTTTCTGATCTTATGATTTTAAAGGGAACTTTTTCAACATCCTTTTTAACAGAGTTGTCATCAAAAGTTCTTCCAATTAATCTTTTAGCAGCAAAAATTGTATTTTCAGGATTAGTCACTGCCTGTCTTTTTGCAGGTTGCCCAACTAATTTTTCTTCATTCTCTAAAAAAGCAACTACAGAAGGAGTAGTTCTTGCGCCTTCTGCATTTTCTAAAACTTTAGCTTGCGAGCCTTCCATAATCGCAACGCATGAGTTAGTTGTGCCTAAATCTATTCCTATTACTCTGCTCATAGTTATTATTATCTCCTTATTTCAATTCTTATATGGGGTCTTTTTTTTGATCTACAAGTCATTTTATCTAATTTTTAGTCCTTTTTTTTATTGTCTTTGTGTGCTTTTTTCTTAGAAACAGCTACAAATGAAGGTCTAAGCAATCTATTCCCATACATATATCCTGGTTGAATTTCTTTAACTATATTTCCCTCTTCTATATTTTCATTTTCAATTTCTAACATTGCCTGATGCGAGTTAGGATCAAATTTCTTGTTCATACAATCAATTTTTTTTATGTTATTTTTTTCGAAGATAGAAATTAAATCTTTTTCTATAATTTCAAGATTACTTAAAAATTTTTCGAGATCCTTCGACTCTTGCAAAGACTGGTCACTCTTTAAAGATTGTTTTGCTCTTTGTAAATTATCTAGCAATGCTAAAGTTTCTCTAGCAAAATTAAAACCACCAAACTCAAAAGCTTCCTTTGTTTCCTTCTCAAACCTTCTTCTCTGATTTTCTAATTCAGCGAGAGTTCTTAAAAGTTTATCCTCTGTGTCTTTCAAACGGGTTTCTATTGTTTTTTCTTCTTTATTGGAATTTTCAACAATATTTTTTTTATCGTCTTTTTTAGATAAATCTTTTTCTGTTTTTTTATGGTCTTTTTGGTTTTCCATGATTGATATATAGGTGTTAAAAGATTAATTACTAGATAATTATGAAAAAAAAAAAAATTTTAATAGGCACCTTTAATAGGGGTAAATTTAAAGAAATAAGTTATCTTTTGCCCAAAAAATTTAAAAAAGTTTCCCCTGACTATTTAAACATTAAAGGGCCAAAAGAGACCGGAAAAACTTTTCTAGAAAATTCTAAAATAAAAGCAAGATATTTTTTTAAAAAATCTAATATAGTAACTATATCGGATGACTCTGGACTTTGTATTGATTGTTTAAGAGGTAAACCTGGTATTTTTTCAGCGAGATGGGCAAAAAAATATGGAAGTTTTAAAAAGGCAATGAAAAAAATTTTAATAATGGTTAAAAAAAAAAATAAAAATAAAAAATATAAAAATTTCAAAGCAAAATTTATATGTAGTCTTACAGTTTGTAACTATGGAAAAAAAACTTTTAGTTCTGTTGGAATTTTAGACGGAAAAATTTCTGAGAAGATTTTAGGAGATAAAGGTTTTGGATATGATCCGATTTTTATACCGAAAAATCATAAATTAACATTTGGTCAAATGCACAAGAAACAGAAAATATTTATTGATCATAGATTTATAGCCTTTAAGAAAATTAAAAGAAAACTTAAAACTTTGTGAACTTATTTTTATTTGTTTTATAGATTTCAAGTTTTTGAAAAACTACCCCATTATTAATACTAAAATTTCCTATTTTACCTTTTATTTTATCCTTTATTAAAAAATCATTTATTGATTTTATTCCATTATTTTTTTTCCAAACATAATAAATTAATCCTATAGCATCATAAGCTAAGATTGTAATTTCATTAGGTTTGAGCTTAAATGTCTCAAAATAACTTTTATTGTATTGTTTAAAATTTTTTAGATCGATCGATGGGTAGTAAAGATTTTTGACTGAATTTTCATAAAATATACTTTCATCAAACCATTGATTTACTGTAGTAAATAAAATTTCTTTATCATCTACATCTGTAAAAGCTAAAGACGCTAATACACTTTTTAAACTATTTCCAAAATCAATTATGATTATAGAGTCAAAGTTTACTTTTCCCAAGGTATACATTTGATCTAATTTTTTTAGCTCTCTTTCAGAGTCTTCATCATCCTTATCTTCCAGTATCTTTTTTCTATATTCTAAATTTTTTTTTCTTTGAGAATAGTTTGTAAGCTTTTCTATTTCTCCAGTTAAAACTTTTGGATCGGAATTGTATTTAAAAAGTTTATAATTTTTAAGTTTTAAGTTCTTTATTTTATTTTCAACAAAACTTGCGTATTCATTTTGTGGATACATTATAACCGTTTTTTTTTTATTTTGATTTAAAATAAAATTTTCTATTGCATCTAATTGCGATTCCAAACTTATACCTATACTTATGATGTTGTTTTTGATTTTTGGTTGTTTGTTTGAAAGGGAAATAAAAATCAAATCGTTATATTTTTCAAGAATATTAAAATATTTTGAATCTGGTGGTCCAATAATTATTTTTGCACCTCTATCTATTATCTCTTTCAAAGCATTCTCAAACTTTTCTTTATTGTCTGATCCAGTGTCTTTAGGGATAATTACAATTCTGTTATCTCCTATTTCACTAAGAGCAAGTTGAGTAGATAAAAGCAATGAATTTCCTAAATTTTCATAATCTCCAGAAAAAGGTGCTAACAATCCAATTTTCAGATTATTCAAATTATCATTTGATGATAAACTGCTATTATAAATAAGCAAAAAATAAAATAAAAATATAAAAATTAATTTTTTCATTTAATGAGTATCTTTAAACCAGGTTTATACATCGTGTCTACTCCAATAGGAAATCTTAATGATATAACATTTAGAAGTTTGGATGTATTAAAAAATTCAGATATCATCTTATGTGAGGATACCAGAAGATCTTTAAAAATATTGAACCATTTTGACATAAAAAAAAAACTAATTTCTTATCATAAGTTTAATGAAAAAAAGGAATTAGTAAAAATCATAGAATATCTAAAAAAAGGCAAAATTTTGTCTCTGATTTCAGACGCGGGAACCCCAACACTATCTGATCCAGGACATTACTTAATAAGAGAATGTGTAAAAGAAAATATAAATATTATACCGATACCTGGACCGTCATCTATCACTACAGCAATGAGCATTTCTGGTTTTGAGGATCGCTTTATTTTTTATGGCTTTTTGCCAAAAAAACAAAATGACTTAATAAAAGTTTTAGAAAGTTTATCAAATCTTAATTTTTCTTTAATTTTTTTTATACCTGCAATCAAAATTAATTTTTATATCAACAATTTTAGAAAATACTTTTTAGACAGAGATTTACTAATTGCGAGAGAAATGACAAAATTACATGAAACATTTTATAGGGATAAAATTGACAAAATTAAAAATTTTAGTACTAGATTAAAAGGTGAACTCACTGTCATTATCTCTAAAAAGAAAAAAAATAAAAACCAAATCAAAAAAGAGCCCAATGTGAAGGCACAAGCAAAAAAATTGTTGAAAAAATACAGTTTAAAAGATGTAGCAGAACTGATATCTAGAAAAGAAAAAATTTCAAAAAAGAAAGTTTATAAGATTTGTTTAGAATTAAAGTATGAAGAAAATATTTAACTATTTCATTATTTTTTTTTTCTTAAGTAATTGTGGTTCATCTGTTGGAACCTTTAAACAGTTTGGCTCTGGAGTGAATATTTCATTTGATCCAAGAACTGTTGGTATGCAAATAGACGACACAATAATGCAAAAAAACTTGGTGGCAAGACTCACTTTAAGTGAGAAAAAATACTTTCTTAGCATCCAAGTAGAGGTTCTTGATGGTCATATTTTTGTAACTGGAAAAGTTGATGAACCTGAGGAAAAATTAAAAATTACAAAATTAGCATGGGAAACAAAAGGTGTTAGATCAGTAAAGAATGCTGTTGAGATTAAAGGTGAAGCTTCTTTTAAAAGTACGGCAAAGGATATTTTAATTACATCTCAATTAAGAACGGCAATGATTTTCAATAAAGTAATAAGTTCGTCTAATTATTCATTAGAAACAATTAATAAAAAAATTTATATTTTTGGAATAGCAATGGACAAAGATGAAAAAACTGAAGTTATTGATGAAGCAAATAAAATTTATGATGTAAAAAAAATTATACCGACAATTTATTTAGTTTCTGATTTAAGTCGCAGTAAAAACTAATCATTTTCATAATCTATAATATCTGAAGAATAAGCAGCAACCGATGCCAAATTCAAAATATCTGATGTTGATGATCTTAGAGGGGCAACCTCGATAGGAAGACCTAATCCAATTAATAGAGGACCTACTAATTTTGCATCCCCAAAAGATTTCATCATTTTTGTTGAGATTGCAGCACTATGGAGAGCTGGCATTATAAGTATGTTGGCATTACCTACAATTTTAGAAAAAGGATATACTTCTTTGTAAACAGGATTCAAAGCCACATCTGGCTGCATCTCACCATCAAAATCAAAATCTACTTTCTTTTTTTTTAACATTTCAATAGCATCTCTGACGTGTTTTGTGTTTCTTGAAACTGGTTTACCAAAAGTTGAGTGAGACAAGAATGCAACTTTAGGATCAAAACCAAATAGTCTTGCAACTCTCACACAAGAAATTGCAATTTCTACTAATCTCTCTGCTTTAGGAAAATCCTCGACATTTGTGTCAGCTACCAAAACCGTTTTTCCTTTTGCTATTATCATAGTTAATCCAAATATTGCTTCACCAGGTCTTGGATCAACAACTTTTTTTAGCATTTCCACTGAAGCTGCATAATGTCTTACGTTTCCTGTGACCATAGCATCTGCATCCTTACAAGCTATCATCGAGGAACCCCAAGCTATTCTGTCATTTCTTACAAGTCGATCCACATCTCTCTCTAGTTGACCAAATCTTTGAAGTTTTTTGTAAAGATATTTTACATACTTTTCTCTTTTGTCTTTAAAAGTAGAGTTAATTATCTCAATTTTGTAATTTTCATCTAATCCAATTTTTTTTAATTGCTCTCTTATTCTTTTTTCAGCTCCAATAAGTATTGGTGTACCTAATTTATTTTTCCCAAATTCTACAGCAGCTTTAAGCATATTTTTATCTTCACCTTCTGCAAATATGACTTTTTTGGGATTTTTTCTTATCTTAGCATTTATTCCCTGCATAACTGACATCGATGGATCTAAACGATTTTTTAATTCATCTGCATAGATATCTAAATCGCTAATTTTTTTTCTAGCTACTCCAGTTTTCATTGCAGCTTTAGCTACAGCAGATGGTATTACACTTATTAATCTAGGATCAAAAGTTGACGGTATGATATATTCTCTACCATAACTAGGTCGTTCTCCACCATAAGCAGCAACAACTTCATCTGGGACATCTTCTCTTGCCAACATTGCAATTGCTTTAGCAGCTGCTATTTTCATTTCTTCATTAATTACTTTAGCTCTGACATCTAGTGCTCCTCTAAAAATATATGGAAAGCCAATTAAATTATTTACTTGATTAGGGTAATCTGATCTACCAGTAGCAATTATTGCGTCAGATCTAACTTCTTGGATTATTTCTGGTTTGATTTCTGGATCAGGATTTGCGCAAGCAAAAATTATTGGATTTTTTGACATTGATTTTACCATTTCTTTACTAACAACATCTTTGGCAGATAAGCCTAAAAAAACATCTGAATTTTTTATAGCATCGCTTAAGGATCTTAATTTAGTTTCTATTGCATGCGAAGACTTAAACTTATCGATATTTTTTCTTCCTTTATAAATTACACCCTTCGTATCACACATTACAATATTGTTTGATTTTGCTCCGAGACTTTTGAATAAATTTGCACAAGCTTGTGCCGAAGCCCCAGCTCCATTTATTACAATCTTAACTTTATCGATTTTCTTTTTTGTTATATCTAGAGCATTAATTAAAGCTGCAGAAGTTATAATAGCTGTGCCGTGCTGGTCATCATGAAAAATGGGAATATCTAAAATATCGTTTAACTCTCGTTCTATAATAAAACAATCAGGTGCAGCAATATCCTCTAAGTTTATACCACCAAAAGTTTTCCCAATATTCTTTATAGTGTTTATAATTTCTTTTGGATCTGAGTTATCAATCTCAATATCTATTGAGTCTATATCTGCAAATCTTTTAAAGAGAACAGCCTTTCCCTCCATGACTGGTTTCGAGGCTAATGCACCTAAATTTCCTAAACCTAAAATTGCTGAACCGTTACTAATAACTGCAACTAAATTGCCTTTACTAGTGTAGTCATAGACAGTGTCTGGTTTATTAGCAATTTCCTTGACTGGTGCAGCAACTCCTGGTGAATAAGCTAGGGATAAGTCACGCTTGGTAGTTAGAGGTTTTGATGATCTTACCTCAATTTTGCCTGACTTTCCTTTATTATGAAAATCTAATGCTTCTTTATCAGAATAATGATCAATTTTAGATTTTTTTGTCATTTAAATATTGAATGTATTATAAATAACAGCAAATCACTATAAATTTGTGGCTTAATTTAGAACATTTATGAATTTATTATCTTCAACATCTGTCTTTACTTTTTATACGCTTATAAGCAGATTGCTCGGCTATTTAAGAGATATATTAATAGCTATTTTTTTAGGAGCATCCATATATGCAGACGCTTTTTTTGTAGCATTTAGATTTCCAAACACCTTTAGACGGCTTTTTGCTGAGGGAACTTTTAACGCTGCTTTTATACCTAGTTTCGCAAATGAAAAAATAAAAGGAAAGATTAAAGGTAAAAAATTTGCTGATGAGGTTTTGTCATTGTTAATTTTAATTCTACTTTTTATTATATTTATTATTGAAATATTTACCCCATTTTTTGTTTATCTTATTGCACCTGGATTCTATGAAAATTCTGAAAAGTTTAATTTAGCTGTTGAATTTACAAGAATAACATTGCCTTTTTTATTTTTTGTTAGTCTTTCTTCTTTTTTTTCTGGAATCTTAAACTCTTACAATAAATTTGCTGCCTCAGCAGCTGCACCAATAATTCTTAACATTATTTTAATTATATCGTTAATTTTATCACATTTTTTTAAGCTTAACTTTGCAAAAAATCTTTCATACGCAGTCACTTTATCGGGTATTATCCAATTAATCTTTTTGATTTATTTTACTAAAAGGTTTTATTCTCCAAGCTTAGAGTTTAGATCAAAAATTTCAAATAAGGTTAAATTTTTTCTTAAAAAACTTTTACCGAGCGTTTTTTCTTCTGGGGTGACTCAAATAAATATTTTAGTGGGTACAATTATAGCTTCGTTTCAGGCTGGAGCAGTATCTTACTTATACTATGCTGACAGAGTATATCAAATTAATTTAGCTATTGCAGGAATTGCAGTAGGAGCAGTTTCTTTACCAATTTTGTCTAATTACGTAAAAAAAAAACAATATGAAAAAATAAAAAAAATACAAAATCAATCTATTGAATTAAGTTTATTACTTTCAATACCTGCTTGCTTTGGACTGTTAATTGCTTCTGAAGAAATAATCAGTGCCTTATTTGGTTATGGATCTTTTAAAGAAGAAGATGTTGTTCTTACAAGTCAGGCGTTAAAATATTTTGGATACGGCATACCAGCTTTTGCATTAATAAAAATACTTTCAAATTTTTTCTTTGCAAATGATAATAC
>MDTG01422703.1_pt1 | contig 11460 bp, 6 predicted proteins | sample 811421 | NCBI WGS metagenome assembly MDTG01 (sample SAMN05326645, study PRJNA326480) | marine metagenome | isolation source: seawater | place: Pacific Ocean: South East | collected 2011
CCACGACGATCCGCGAATTCGAGGATCACGGTGTCGCAGGGGTTGAGACCGTTCAGCGAGAAGCTGACCGGGCCGCTGTTGTCCCAGTTGGAGAAGAAGTGGTCACCGGTCAGGGCCTGCGGGCTGCTGTCAGGGACGCCGTCGGTGTTGTTCCAGCCGGTGACGTTCGTGAAGCTGAAGCTCGCGCCGTTTCCGAGATCGTAGGAGACGTCGATCTGCTGACCGCAGTCCTGGATCTCCATGGCCTGGAAGTTGCCGGTGGCGTCGAAGATGCCGCTGTAGACCGGGGTCGGCCCACCGCAGTTGGCCCCGACCATGCCGAAGTCGATCGCGGCCACCTGGATGTTGGTGGTGCCGTCGCAACCGTTGCAGATGTCGATGGCCATCTCGGCGCAGTCCGCGTCCCACAGCAGGAGGCAGCAGTCGGGATCGATGACGCAGACGGCGTTGGCGCATTCGACGTCGAGGCACGAAGGAAGTTCACCCTCGACGCAGCATTCCAGGAGTTCCGGGGGCAGGCAGCTGCTCGCATCGCAGACCGAGCCCTCGCCGCCGAACTCGCCGCCGGCCGCGACGCAGTCGTTGCCGCCGACGTCCCAGCAGCTTTCGCCGAAGCAGCAGGCGCCGGTCGGGCCGCTGCCCTTGCCGGCCCGGATCACCGTGATTCGAGCGGCGCTGAGGTTGCCCTCGCCGTCGCCGTTGGGGCCGGTGAAGGAACCGCTGTAGCTCGAGGAGCCGGTCACGACGCCGACGTTGGTGAACACCCCGTCGTCACCGACGACGCCGTCGACCATGGTGTCGACGCCTTCGAAGGTGACGAGGGCCCGCTCGCCGCCCTTGCGATCGGCGAAGTCGACGACGAGGATGTCGCTCGGGTCGAGTCCGTCGAAGGCGAAGCTGACCGGACCGCTGCCCGCCCAGTTGGAGAAGAAGTGATCACCCGTGAGGGCACGGACGTCGTTGACGTCGTTGGTGTCGGTGTTGTTCCAACCGGTGACGTTGGTGAAGGAGAACGTCGCACCGCCGCCGATGTCGACGCTCACGTCGACCTGATCGCCGCAGTTGCCGATCTCCATGCCGATGAAGCCGCTGGTGCCGTCGAAGGTTCCGGCGTAGACGGGGCTCGGGCCGCAGTTGTCGCCGGTCATGCCGAAGTCGACGGCGGTCGTGGTGGTGTCCGCGACGGCCTGGCCGGCGAAGAGCCCGACGGCCAGTCCCGCGGCCATGGTGAGGCCCCGGAACATGGTTCCAAACTTGGTGTTGCGTGTCATTTCTCTGACTCTCCAATTCGATACGGGGGGGGTTCCGGAGGCATCCGGAATCTGGAAGGTGTGGGAAGAGGAACGGTGGCGGCGGACCAGCGTGGTCCCCACCGGTGAAATCGTGGTCCCGGTCGGACGGATCGACCACCGACGATGGTGGAGGCGGTCCGGCCGGACGGGCGATGATGTCGGGAGACTTCTCGGAGGATCCGCGTTCGCGCGATCTGCGAATCTCGAACCTCGTGGATGAATTCGGTCTTTTCTCCTGGTTGAACGAAGAAGCAGAAGGAATCAGGGGATCCCGCCCTCGATCCACCCGCGCCGTCCGACGGGCGCGGATCGAGTGGACGGTCTCACGTTCGAGTCACGGCGCATCACCCTCGCAGCCGTTGCATTGGTCCTCCGCGATCGAGGCGCAGACCGTGTCCCATCCGAACTCGCAGCAGATCGGATCGACCTGGCACACGGCCGCGGTGCAGGCCGCGTCGGAGCAGCTGGTGTTGCCGTTGGCCTCGCAGCAGTCGCAGTCGGGGCAGTCACCATCGCCCCCACCCCCGCCGCCGGGATTGCCACCCTCGCCGAAGACGAGGATTCGGGCCCCGGAGAGGTTGCCCTCCCCCGAGCCGTCGCCACCGGTGAACCAGCCGATGTAGCTGGACGAACCGGTCACGCCGCCGCCGGAGACGTCCGTGAAGACCGTGTCGTTGTCGACCAGCGTGGTCAGGCCGTCGAAGGTGACCAGCGCCCGCTCCGTACCGGCGCGGTCCACGAACTCCAGGACGACCGTCTGGTCCGGATCGAGCCCCGTGATCTCGAAGCCGACCGGATCGTCCGCATCGAGCGCCGCCGAGAAGAAGTGGTCGCCGAGGAGGGTGTTGATGTCGTTCACCTCGCTGTTGCTGTTGTTCCAGCCACTGACGTTGGTGAAGCTCAGGGTGACGCCGCCGCCGATTTCGATCGAAGGACTCTCGACCACGCCGTTCTCGCTGATCTCGAAGCCTTCGAACCCCTTCGCGCCATCGAACATCCCCGCGTACACCGGTCCGTTTCCGCCACCGGTGCCGAAGTCGAGGGCGGCCACCGTCGCGGCGGTCGTCCCGTCGCAACCGTTGCACTCGGTCTCGGCGATCTTCACGCAACCGGCGTCCCAGCCGTCGGTGCAGCAGGCGGGATCGATGAAGCAGACGAGGTTGGAGCACTCGGCGTCGGAGCAGCCGATGTTCCCGGTCGCGTCGCAGCAGTCGCACGCGGGACAGTCCTCGGGGACGGTGCATTCGGTGTCGACGCAGCTGGTCCCCTCCCCGGCGAAGGTGCCGCCGAGGGTCGCGCAGTCGCCGGCGCTCACGTCGAAGCACGCCGTGCCGACGCAGCAGGCCCCGGAGTCACCCGCGGGCGGACACTCGCCCCAGACGACGAGGAACCCGCCGATGTCGGCGCCGTTGACGAAGCCGTCCCCGTTCATGTCCTCCGGGCATCCGCCGCACGCTCCCCAGGCGCCCAGGAGGAATCCGAAGTCGGCACCGTCGACGATGCCGTCCCCGTTGAAGTCGCCGGGGCAACCTCCTCCGCCGCCTCCGCCGTCCGAGATGATGGTGATTCGAGCCGCCGCGAGATTGCCTTCGCCCGATCCGGAGGCGCCGGTGAAGGAACCGCCGTAACTCTCCGATCCGGTGACGCCGCCGCCCGAGACGTCGACGAAGCCGAGTCCGTTCGCGTCGACGAGCGTGTCCATGCCTCCGAAGGTCACCAACGCGGAGCCGTCGGCCTTGTCCAGGAATTCGAGGACGACGAGGTCGTCGGGGTCGAGGCCGGCGAGTTCGAACGACACGGAATCGTCGGCGCCGACGCTCGCGGAGAAGATGTGGTCCCAGAGCAGGGTGTCGACGTCCGAGGTGTCGTTGTTGCTGTTGTTCCAACCACTGACGTTGGTGAAGCTGAGGGTCACGCCGTTGCCGATGTCCATGGAGGGACTCTCGACGACGCCGTCGGCGGTGATTCCGAAGCCGATGAAGCCACCGGTCCCGTCGAACTCACCCGTGTAGACGGGCGCGGCGTTCTTGCCCGCGCCGAAGTCGAGCGCGATGATGTCCACGTCGGCCACGCTCGAGGCGGAGGCCGCGAGTGCGGTGGTGATCGCCAGGGTGGCGAGGCTTCGCGTGTCGGTTGGGCGGTGGTTCATCTGCGTGTGGGTCTCGTTGATGTTTGAAGGTGGGCGAATCGGGGAATCGCTGGTCGGTCAGCCCTGTTCCATCGGCGGGGCCGTGGAATCGAGGGGTTCGAAGCCGCATTCGAGCCGCAGGCGTCGTGGCTCGGTCGTCTTGGTGATGATGTCGAGCAGGTGCTGGATCGCGGTCCGGCCGAGGAGATCGGTGTTCTGGCAGATCGAGGAGATCCGCGGAAAGGTGGTGAATCGTCGATTCGAGTCGTCGAATCCGACCACCGAGAGATCTCGCGGGATCCTCACCCCCATCCGCAGTGCTTCGACCGCGAGTCCCTCGCCGAGGGCCGGATCCGTGACGAAGATGGCGGTCGGACGATCGGGAAGCGACATGACCTGCCGAAGCGTCGCGCCGCCGCTGGAGGTGTAGGCGGGTCCGCGCACGACCCACTGGGGTTCGATCGAGATGCCCGCGGCGTGCAGGACCCGCCGGTACACGGCGAGACGCTCCGCATGATCGAAGTCGTCCACCTCGTTGAGACCGATCGCGATCTTCCGGTGTCCGAGGTGGACCAGGTGGTTCAGGCCCCGCTCGATCGCGGAAGCCGCGGACGCCCGGACGCTCCCCACGTAGGGACTGTCGAACTCGTCGGCGATGAGGACCGTCGGAAAACGGGCGTCGGCCAGCTCCCGGCACATGTCCCGGGTCGAGCTCGTGGTCCGCAGCAGCGCTCCGGCCACGCCTCGGCGCAGCAGCATCTGGGCGAGTGATTCACCCGATTCCCGCCGTCGCCCGGCATTGATCAGCACGAGATCGTGATGGGTCTGCTCGAGTTCGGTGACGACGCCGTGCAGGATGGCCGCATCGAATTCCGAGTAGAGCGAGGATTCGCCCCGGTAGACCAGGGCGATCGCGGTCGCGGTCTTGCGACTGCCGGCCACGAGATCATCACGGATCGCGTTGGCCGCCTTGAGGACCTTCGCCCGCGACTTCTCGCTGACGTGCGGACGGTTGTTGAGAACTCGCGACACCGTTCCGATCGAAACGTTGGCGATTTCCGCGATTTCACGAACACTGGGCATCGAGCGTTCTCGGTACGGAAGCGATGAGACCTGGGCGCATGATCACGACCGAAGGCGTTCCAGATCGTTCCAAACAGTTCGAAATTATCAGGATGCCCCGACTCGACCAAAGACATTCTGCCCAATTTCGGACGCCTGATAATAGGCCTTGGCGCGCGTGCAACGCGATGCCGTTTCGCCGAGAACCGCAATCAACGAAATCCGCATCCTTATCTCTTCTTCACGGAGCTGGAACACCCTGAAACAATCGCGTTCCAATCGGGCCTCCCGCGACCGATGCCGGGCGAGAAGATCCTCGACCGTTGCCACCCGCTCGGAATCCGTGTTGACGGGACACCACCGCCCCCCAAGAATCGCCGTCATGAATCACACCTTCCCCCTGCTGTCGGCCGTCCTCCTGCTCGCACTCGCCGAACCGGCCGCCCGGTCCGCGGTGCCGCGACCCGGCGAGGACGACGCCCGTCCCGAACCTCCGGTGGCCGTCGTTCCCGCCCCGCGAACCGATGAATGGGCCATCGCGAGGCAGGCGGAACTCCTCCGGCGGGCTCGGGAATCCGCGCCGCATGACGTGCTGTTCGTCGGCGACTCGATCACCCAGGCCTGGGAGGGCCCCGGAGCGGGAACCTGGAAGGCTCGGATCGCACCACTGAACGCCTTGAACCTCGGTAATTCCGGGGACCGGACCGAACACGTCCTCTGGCGTCTCCAGGAGGCCCCGCTGACCCGCCTCGATGCGAAGCACGTCGTCCTGCTCATCGGCACCAACAACCTCGGCCACGGCACGAGCGACGCCGCGGAGACGCTCGCGGGCGTGACCAGGGTCGCCGAGACGCTGGCCGAGCAGTGCCCCGATGCCACCATCCACATCCTCGAGATCTTCCCCCGCGGCGAGCGGATGAACCCGATGCGGGGCGACATCTGTCAGATCAACCAGGCGCTCCGCGCGATGGTCGCCGGGGAACGGGCCGCGGCGACGACGGCCGGTCGCCGGCCTCGCTTCACGATCCTGCCGCTCGGCGACGCCTTCATGCGGCCGGACGGCACGATCCCGAAGGAGATCATGCCGGACCACCTCCACCTGACGCCGGACGCCTACCGGATGTGGGCCGATGCGATCGTCCCCGTCATCCGTTGACGAACCGGCGGGAACGCGGATCGCATCACCGGACGTCGCATCGCCGCGGCACGCCCGGTCGGCGTCTCACTTCGAACGCTTCGACCGGTCGAGCAGGTCCAGCATCGCGACGCCCATCGCCTCGCCGATGAGGTAGTAGGTCTCGGCGTTCGAGTTCCAGTGATACTGCTGTCCCGACGGCGACTGCTCGGGCGGGCGGTAGAACGCCCGGGTGCCCACGAACGCGACGTCGTCCCGGAATTCGGGTCTCTTCGCGACCGCGGCCTGGGCGGCCATCAGCGACAAGGCGCGTGGATGCTTCTCGTCCGGACCGCTCATGCCGGTCTCGGCGATGACGAACGGAAGGCCCGGCGCATCCAGGTCGCGACGGATGTCGCGGATGAAGTGGGCGAGGTTCGTCTCGTAGGCGTCGTTGAACTCCTGGTTCACCCGGTCGTTCCATCCCTGGTGCCAGCCGATGCCCGCGAGTTCGAAGGTGCGACCCGCCAGTTCGGGGAAGTGCCTCGCGGCATCCTGCAGAACCTCCCTCGTGAGGTCCACGAGGATCCGGTATTCCGGCCCCACCTCGCCGCCGGCGCTCGGTGGTCGGAAGTCCTTGCCGATGCTCTTCCCGCCCCAGGCGATCTTGATGAGAAGCACGGGTTCGTCGAGGGCCTCCCCCACCACCGTGCCGAACCCGAGTTCCGGCCCGATGTTCCCGGGGTTCGATCCGTAGCCGGGCTTGAGTCCGCCCGTTCGTCCGAAGTTCCAGATCAGGACGTCCTCGCGTTCGACCCACTCCCCGGAGGAATCCCGCAGTCCTCGAACCTTCGCCCCGAGCGGCGAGGACTCCACCATCCACTCGAGCGACCCTCGCCCTTCGTTGCGATCGGGGTTCGCCTCGATGCGTCCGGCACCCACCATGTTCGACTGCCCGGCGAGCAGGAACACCTTCACGGGGCCTTCACGTGGAACCTCGGCCGCACCGGGGCGCGAGACGCAGAGGACCAGCAGGACGACGGCGGCGAGTCGGAGCTCGAGACGGACGATCGGACGGGTCGGCATGGGACTGGGCTCCTCGGCTCGTGGGGTCCGCGATCCGCGGAGCCCGGCGCCCCACGCGATCGTCGCCTCCATCCTCGACCCGAACGAGCACCGATGCAACCTGGCGCGGACGCCCGCTCGGGAACCACCACCCGGCCGGATCGAGCGCTCAGCCCCGGATTCGTCGGAACGCCGATCGCCAGAGCAGTCCCGCGAGAATCACTCCCAGACCGACCAGCCAGATCCGCCATTCGACCCAGAAGGCGAGGAATCCGCATCCCGCGACTCCGAGCCACGCGAGTCCGCGCGGCAGGAAGCGGTCCTTCGGTGCCAGCCGGAGCGCCGCGAGGTTCGTGATCCCGTAGTAGACGAGCACGGTGAAGGCGCTGAACGACCAGGCGATCCGCACGCTTCCGAGCGTCACCAGTCCCACGATGATCGCACCGACGAGGATCACCGCCACGACCGGGGTTCCGGTGGTCTCGCGGACGCTCCCGACGCTCGCCGGAAGATCCCCACGCCGTCCCATCGCGAACGCCACCCGCGACAGCCCGAGGACGAGATTGAGAAGCACCCCGAGCATCGCGGTGACCGCGGCGATCGCGACCACCCAGCGGATCCAGGGCGTCTCGAGCATCGCCGCCGCGACCTCCAGCGGGGCCGCGGTGGCCTTCGTCACCTCGGCGATTCCGTCGGACCCGAGCAGACCGATCGAAACCACCGCGACCAGCAGGTAGAGCGTCGCGGAGACCGCCAGCGTGATGCCGATCGCCCGGGGGATCGTCCGACGCGGCGACCGAACCTCCTCGCCGAGCGTCGCGATCCTTCCGTATCCCGTGTACGCGACGAACATCAGCGCCGTCGCCTCGAGCAGGCCGGCCCCGTCGCGGGCGAACGAGAAGGATCCCATGTCGTCGACCATCGGATCGAACCACTCGCCGTTCGGACCGGACAGCCACCGCAAGCCGCCGATCACGAATGCGAGCAATCCACCGATCGTGACCGCGACGATCACCCCGTTCACGAGATTCGCGCGGCGGATCCCCATCGCGACGACGATCACCATCGTCGCCACCGCGGCGATCGCCACGGGAATCACCCACTGCTCGTTCCGGATCACCGAGGCATGGAAGAGGTGGCTCGCGAATCCGAGCGCGGCCGTCGCCGCCGAGGCCGACTTCGCGCAGAGGAACATCCAGCCCGCGGTGAAACCGATTCGAGGCCCCAGCAACAGGATCCCGTATTCGTAGGTGCCCCCGCTCACGGGATGCTTCGCGGCCAGCTGGGCGCTGCTGGCGGCGTTGCAGAACGCAAGCCCCCCGGCGAGCACGATCGCGACGACCACCATCGATCCCGCGATCCCGCCCGCGATCCCGACACCGACGAACACCCCGGTTCCGAGGATCGAACCGAGCCCCAGCAGGACGGCCCCCCCGAGGCCGACCTCGCGTCGCAGCATCGGCGTCGATTCCCCGCTCATGAGGCCCGCCCACCCGACGCGACGGCTCCGACGGACGGATCCGTCGCGAAGATTCGATCCGAAGTCGTCTCCCGCCTCGAGAACCACGACGCCGGCCAACGCCGGCGTTCGGGGATCCCCGGGCCGTCGGGCGAGGGACCACGGGCCGCATCCCGGGCCGCCGTGTCGGAATGCCGTGCGTCTTCGTTCATCGCGAACCGAAGAATAACCGGTGGACGGGGACCGCCGTCTCGGGTCATTTTGAAGTGAGCGTCTCGACCCGGCAGGAACAACCGTTTAACCTCGATGCGGTCCGTTCTTCACTCGGAGTCCCTTTCATGATCAAGGCCACGCTCTGCACCATCCTCGTCGTCCTCTCGACGACGATCCCCGGTCATGCCGCCGCGCCCCCGTCGAAGGTGGCGAACCCCGACTTCACGAAGGGCGAGCCGATCCCGGAGGGCGCGACCCACGACTGGAACCTCGGTCCGACCGGCGCGAGGGGCTGGATGTACAGCAACAAGCTGGAGACCAGTGAAGCCAGGCAGGTCATGGTGACGACCGTGGAGCCGGGATCGCCGGCGGACGGCGTGCTCGAACCCGGCGACGTGATTCTCGGAGCCGGTGCCCGACTCTTCAAGAACGATCCCCGCACCGAGCTGGGACGCGCGATCGGCCTCGCCGAACGGACGAGCGGACGCCTCGTCCTGATCCGATGGCGCGACGGGAGACGCACCCGCGTCGCCGTGAAGCTCCCCACCCTCGGCCGGTATGCCGCGACCGCCCCCTTCGACTGCCCGAAGTCGGCGAAGATCCTGGAGCGGGGCTGCGAGGGGCTCGCTCGAACGATGGCGGCGAATCCGAAGAAGGGCACGCCGATCGAACGGTGCTACAACGCCCTCGCCCTCCTCGCGAGCGGCGACCCCGACTACCTGCCGCTGGTCCGGCAGCAGGTCGAGGCTTTCTCCACCTATTCCGATCTCGAACGCCGAAGCCTGCACTCGTGGTGGTACGGCCCGATCAACCTCCTGATGGCCGAATACGTGCTCGCGACCGGCGACCGGACGTTCATGCCCGAACTCGAGCGGATCACGATGGAGATCGTCAACGGCCAGAGCGAGGTGGGCTCCTGGGGTCACCGGATGGTGCAGCCCAACGGCCGGCTTTCCGGCTACGGCATGATGAACGCGCCCGGGCTCCCGATGACGATCTCACTGGTCCTCGCGCGCGAGGCGGGCGTCGAGAATGCCGAGCTCGACGAGGCGATCGAGAAGACCGCCCGTCTGACGCGGTTCTACGTCGGGAAGGGAAGCATCCCGTACGGCGACCACCACCCGTGGATCGAGACGCATGACGACAACGGCAAGAACGGTGCCGCCGCGGTGCTGTTCAACCTGCTCGGCGACGCGGAGGCCACCGAGTACTTCTCCCGGATGAGCGTGGCGTCGCATGGCAACGAGCGCGACAACGGTCACACCGGCAACTACTTCAACATGCTCTGGGCGATGCCCGGCGTCGCCCTTTCGGGTCCGGAAGCGAGCGGGGCGTGGATGGAGGAGTTCGGCTGGTACTACGACCTCGCCCGCCGCTGGGACGGGACCTTCCGTCATCAGGGCCCTCCGCAGGCGAAGCCCGACAGCTACCGGAACTGGGATGCCACCGGTGCGATGCTCCTCGCCTACGCGCAGCCCCTTCGTGGAATCCACCTCACCGGCCGCACCCCCGCGACGGCGCCCGAGGTCGATCGTCGCACCGCCGAGGACCTCGTCGCCGACGGACGGGACTGGGGATCTCGGACCCGGCTGGAGACCTGGTCCGAACGATCGATCCGGCAGTTGCTTCGCAACCTCGAGAGCTGGTCTCCGGTGGTGCGGGAGCGTGCCGCGATCGAACTCGCCCGGCGCGACGGCGATCCCACCGCGAACCTGCGGAAGATGCTCCGACGCGACGATCCGCACGGCCGGCTCGGCGCGTGCCAGGCCGCGATCATGCTGAAGGGCCGGGCCGCACCGCTGGTCGACGATCTGCGAACCACCCTCGAATCCGAGGATCTCTGGCTTCGTGTGAAGGCCGCCGAGGCCATCGCGGCGATCGGCGGTCCCGCGATGACGGCCCTGCCCGACCTGCTCGCGATGCTCGCGGCGCCGGCCGACGCGGCGGATCCACGTCGCATGGAACAGCGATACCTCTGCTTCGCCCTGTTCGACCGGCGCGACGGGATGCTCGGGAAGTCGCTTGAAGGCGTCGATCGGGATGCACTCCTCGCGGCCGTGGCGGCCGGACTCGAGAACGAGGACGGCCGGGCCCGCGGCGCGGTCGGATCCGTCTACCGGAACCTCTCCTTCGAAGCGATCAAGCCGCTCCTGCCCGCGATCCACGACGCCCTCGTCGAACCTGCCCCGAGCGGCATCATGTTCGCCGACGGCATCCGCCTCGCCGGACTCGACCTCTTCGCCGAGCACGGGATCGAGGAGGGACTTCCCTGGTGCGTCACGATGATCGACCCGGAACGGTGGGGCATGGGCAACCGGATCGAGCGGTGCCTGGACGCACTCCGGGTCTACGGCGGCGCCGCGCGCTCGCAGATCCCTCGGTTGAAGGCCCTGCAGGCCGAGCTCGTCGAACGCAAATGGAATCCGGAACGACTGGAGAAGGTCGACATTCCGGGCCGGATTCTCGAGATCGAGAACGACCGAACGGCCCGCGAACTCCGGAGCATCGACGAATTGACGCCCGATCCGTCCGCGTGAGGACGGGAGGCGACCGGATTCGGATCCTTCATCGGGATACGGACCCCTCGGACATCGAGATCCGGGCGGACGGAGCCGTGGGCGGTACACTCGCGGATCCGCCGTTCGCACCTCCGACGTCGATCGCCGCACGATCCCGGCGGCGCCGATCACCCCGCTGAAACGAATCATGCCCTCCACCGACGCTCCCATTCCAAACACGTTGTTCATCGAGGTATCCGGCGCCGGCATTCCGGAGATCGACGGTCTCTTCGTGCCCTCGACCGCACCATCGGCGGCGAGCGAGTCGGGGACGGTCTCGAGCCTCGGCTACTGGAATGGGAAGATGGCCTGGGACCGTGCGGACGGCAAGGGCGAGCGACGCCCGTCCCTCTCCTACTCGAACAGCTACCGCTCCTGGCGGATCGCCCGCCTCGACGGCCATCTCGCCTACGACATCACGTGCGAGGACGACCTGCCGCCGACCGATCGGGAATGGCACGTCTACAAGAAGGGCGTCGCCCCCGCCCCGACCGTCACGATCCACCACTGCGATCCCCGGCAGCCCTGCCCCGAGCCCAACGTGGTCTTCGTGCTCGGCGGACCCGGCG
>MDTG01075987.1_pt1 | contig 11459 bp, 10 predicted proteins | sample 811421 | NCBI WGS metagenome assembly MDTG01 (sample SAMN05326645, study PRJNA326480) | marine metagenome | isolation source: seawater | place: Pacific Ocean: South East | collected 2011
GGCGGCACTCAGGTGTTGATATGCCGCCCGGAAGATTCTGCTCAAACATTGTCGAAAGCTCTTTCTGCTTTAGGCGCTGACTGCTACACATTTCCAACCTTGGATATTATTGAATTAGAGCTATCAGATGCAAACAAACAGTCGATTTTATCATTAGACCTATACGACATTATCATTGTAACTAGCCAGCATGCTGCAAAAATCGGTTTAGAATTAATAGATAGTTATTGGCCTCAATTCCCCGTTCAACAAACGTGGTTCGCTATCGGACAAAAAACCGCTAGTTTATTAGTAAATGAAAATATTAAGCTAATATCTCCTGAAAAAGACTTAACGAGTGAAGATCTTTTAAAACTACCTTTACTGCAAAAAGTAAAAGACCAAAAAATTCTTATACTTAAAGGGAAAGGCGGTCGGAATACCATCTCTCAGGTTCTTTCAAAACGAGGGGCAATCGTCAATGAGCTTAACGTGTACGAAAGAGTTTGCCCTCACTATTCTGAACAGCAAATTGATGCAGCACTGACCAACTTTAACGCTCAGTACATAACAACACTCAGCGGTGAAACACTACTTAATCTAATATCACTTTGCGAAGAACACCATATAGACCTATCATCAAAGACATTTATTGTTCCAAGCCATCGAGTTGCTAATATTGCCTATGAACATGGCTTTAAATCAGTGTTAATTCCTGCTAATTTAAATCCTATTAGCCTGATTAAATGCATAACTGCCCATAAAAAAAACATTAATTAGCTGCGTTAGCAACAGCGATAAATAAACATTGCTGTTGGCTTCACAATTGAAAACAGCTGAACAACCAAGTGGAATTTAATGTGACGGAACCTAATACAAACTTACCTCCAGCAGATAAAAAAACAGTAGCTACCCCAAAAGCAGGTAAAAACCGTTTTTCACTATTTTTATCGGTGCTTACCTTACTACTGCTTTGCGCATCAATTTTCTATTTTTGGCAACAACAAAATCTACAAACACGTGAAATACAACAACTGACACTCAACACTCAGAGTGCATCACAAAAGTTGAGCTCTTTTCAACAGGGTATTCAAAAACAGGTCATATCACTTAGTGAATTAAACGAGAAACAACAAACACTGCTTAACTCACTCGCCCAAGAGAGCTATTTTCATACGCAAAAACTGACAGATTTAGGTGCCCGAAGTAGAAATGACTGGTTACTTGCAGAAGCTGAATATTTAATGCACTTAGCAAATCAAAGGCTAACTCTAGAACAGGACATAAAAAGCGCTGAAGCAATGCTAACCAGTGCAGACAAAGTCATTGCGGAAATAAATGACCCTGGCTTAATAGATATTAGGCAAGCGCTCGCAACTGAAATAGTAAGCCTTCAACAAGTGAATCATTTAGATTACCAAGGCTTATACCTAAAGCTTAACGCCATGATCAATTCGCTAGATAACTTACACCAAAGTGCTTTTTTGCGAAAAGACTCGCCAACAAAAGTTTCTCAAGAAAGTCCCCATCTGAAAAATGAAAACACCAATCAATTTAGCGCTATTTGGTCAAGTATATGGAATGACTTAAAGCAAGCTGTTTTAATTAGACGTTTAGACGCCCCCGTCGAACCCTTGCTTGCGCCTGAACAAGATTATTACTTAAAACAAAACTTGCGCTTAATGCTCGAACAGGCAAGCCTAGCACTTATCGATAAAAATACAGCTATTTACCAATCTAGTCTTAATAAATCCTTGTCTTGGTTAGAGCGCTACTTCATTCAAAATGACAAACACGTTGATGAACTCAAACGTGCTTTAGCTGATATGACGGCACTCAAAATAGACCAAACCCTACCAGATATTTCTAAGTCATTACGCTTAACAAAAATGAAAATAGAGCGCTTCTATCAACAACATTCTATCACTAAACTCAGCACACCAGATTCAGATAACAAGGCCACTAAGCTTAATAAAAATAGTGAAAAAGGGCCTACGTTATGAAAAAGTTAATCAGCCTTATTATTATTGCGCTGGGCATATCATTATTATTATCTTTTGCCATTCAATTAGATCCCGGCTATGTCAGGATTTCATTTGGTCACTGGCTAGTTGAAAGTAATCTCTGGGTTTTACTTGCTCTCAATATTGCCGTTTTCCTTGTCTTATTTTTGACATTTACAGCAATCAAAGGCTCTGCCCGTTTTAGTAAGAAGATCACTACGCTATTTGGAAAATCTTCCCAAGAGCGCGCAAAAGATACTACTGAAAAAGGGATTATTGCCTTTTTAGAAGGAAACTGGGACACCGCGAAAAAACTATTAACACGCGCTGCACGTAAAAATACCAAACCAATAATTAATTATTTAGCTGCCGCACATGCAAGCAATGAACTAGGCCAAATAAAAGAAGCTGAAGCTTTATTAAAGAAAGCCTATGAAAGCACGCCTGAGTCAGACTTCGCAGTTGGTATTGCTCAAACGCGTATCCAAATTCAACAAGAAAAATTTGAAGCTGCACTTGCGACATTAGTCAGACTAAAAAAACTTCAACCTCATCACCCATTCGTATTACGTCAGTTAAAAATCGTTTATTTAAAACTAGAAGACTGGCAACAAGTTTTAAAACTCATTCCTCTTCTAAGAAAAGAGCTTAAAGAAGATGAAACTGAGTTAAAAAATCTAGAACTTCTTGCTTGGAATAAAATTTTTGATCAAAAAACAGAAGAGATACTCAACCGCAACCAGGTAGAGAGTGCGACCGAGGTATTAGCAGAGCTTTGGAAGACTGTTCCAGATAAACTTTGCTCAAATGTCGACTTAGTGAAAACCTATGCAGAACAGCTTATTAGAGTGGATCAATCTGCCGAGTCAGAAACGTTATTGCGAATCACACTAAACCAGCATTGGCATACTGACTTAATTGCATTATATGGGACAGTAAAAGGGGCAAACCCTTCTGAACAATTATTACATGCAGAAAATTGGCTTAAAGAGCGCCCCAACAACGCCACACTACTTTTGGCACTTGGTAGGCTTTCCCTTCAAAACGAATTATGGGGAAAAGCGTTAGAATACTTTGAAGCAAGCAAACGCCTGCACCTGACCAAAGAAAGCATGGCAGAGCTATGTAGGCTGAAACTTAGAATGAAAAAGCCTCAAGAAAACTTAAGCCCTTTATTGGAAGAATTAATTCAAATCATCGAGCTTCCGAAGTTACCTCTACCAAAATAACCGATATTTTTGAACGTCTACACAATCAAGAAGTTAGGATTCTCTTTGTGCATAAGCTAGAACGTCTGAAAAGAACTGTTTCTCTGGTAGTCCAGACTCGACGAGTGCATCCATTGCAGAGAACACCAACCTCGGTGATCCACTAACAAAAACCTTTGCATCAGCAAGGTCATGCTTATCTGCCAACACAGCATCACTTAACTGATTATGATGATCTGTTGCATCAATATCTTCAACATCGGCAAATAACGGGACAAACGTAAAGTTTGCATAATCTTGCGCCCATTTTTTAGCAAGGTCTAGAAGATACATATCTTCTTCCTTCCTCACCCCCCAATATAAAGAAATAGCCTGACTAAAACGATGTTCAAATAGATATTCAATAATGCTTTTCATTTGAGCAAACCCAGTTCCTGCCGCCATTAAAATTAATGGTTCGTCAGGAATCGAGCTCAAGCATGCTTCGCCGTAAGGCAACGACAAAGAAACAGACTGTTTACGCTCTATACACATTTCAAGGTAGGCAATAATTTCTATTGCAGAAAGTAAATGCGGATCTGCTTGGATATGTAGCGTTATCTCGCGAATACCGGGACGACTCGCTATAGAAAAATAACTCGCATCTTCCTTTTCTGGAAGCTGTAGTGATAAATATTGACCTGGAAAAAAATCAGGTTGTTTGCCAGCAGGCAGTTGAAAGTTAACTTGATAAACATGGCCTTTCAACCGGTCAACGGTTAACACCTGACACTTCACTTTCTTCACGGGTAATTCTCCTGGCCCTAATAGATGTTTAATTTCAATTTCACTTTGGCCATTAGGCCATGCTTGGCAAAGCATAATTTCTGTCGGCCTTTGCGCTTCAGCATACTGATCAATTAATCTTTTTGACACGCCCGACAAAACGCTTCCTGACAACAACTTAGCGCGGCAAATATGACATACACCATTTGAGCAACTTATCGGTATTCTAAACCCTTGCCTCTCAGCGGCCTCATAAATCGTTTCATTCTCTGAACATCTTAATTCATAACGCTTTGCATCTGATTCACTGCTATCCACTAGCGTCAGAATATGTTCAGACTGATTTAACCTTTCTGACACGTAGACCTCGAATAGACATTTATTTGCTGAAAGTTTTATCAAAGATGCCTAAGCTTTCCCACTTGTCATCGACTTTTTGTTTAATTGAAGCATCCATTTCAATAGGAATACCCCATTCACGATCTGTTTCGCCTGGCCATTTATTGGTGGCATCCATTCCCATTTTAGAACCTAGCCCCGATACAGGTGAAGCAAAGTCTAGGTAGTCAATGGGAGTGTTTTCTACCAAGGTAATATCTCTGGCGGGATCCATTCTTGTTGTCATGGCCCAAATAACATCTTCCCAATTACGAGCATTTACATCATCATCAAGAACGATTACAAACTTGGTATACATAAATTGTCGTAAAAATGACCAAACGCCCATCATGACGCGCTTTGCATGACCTGGATATTGTTTTTTCATCGTTACGACGGCTAAACGATACGAGCAGCCTTCCGGTGGTAAATAGAAGTCCTGAATCTCAGGAAATTGCTTCTGTAGAATTGGTACAAATACTTCGTTCAGAGCAACACCTAAAATGGCAGGTTCATCTGGTGGCCTTCCCGTGTAGGTCGAATGATAAATAGCGTGTTTACGCTGTGTCACGCACTCTACTGTAAACACAGGAAACTCATCTACTTCATTGTAATAACCAGTATGATCCCCAAACGGTCCTTCGGGCGCCATATCATCTGGATAAATAAACCCCTCTAAAACAATTTCTGCATTTGCTGGAACAGATAAATCACTTAACTTTGCCTTAGCCACTTCAGTTTTGCTGCCTCGAAGTAAACCAGCAAAAGCATACTCTGACAAACTATCTGGAACGGGTGTGACCGCACCTAAAATAGTGGCTGGGTCTGCCCCTAAAGCAACCGCAACAGGAAATGGTTTACCTGGATTCGCTTTCTGCCACTCTCTAAAATCTAATGCACCACCACGATGAGACAACCAACGCATAATTAGCCGGTTTTTACCTATAAGCTGCTGCCGATAAATTCCTAAATTTTGCCTCTTTTTTTCAGGCCCACGTGTAATAACTAAGGGCCAAGTAACCAGAGGCCCTGCATCACCAGGCCAACAAGTCTGGATAGGCAGCGTGTATAAATTTACCTCATCTTTCTCGATCACAACCTGCTGACAGGCTGGATTTCTTATCTCTTTGGGCCCCATACTCATGACTTTCTTGAAGATGGGCAATTTTTGCCAAGCATCTCTCATCCCTTGAGGAGGCTCGGGTTCTTTTAAAAACGCAAGTAGTTCTCCAACACCTCTTAGTGCCTCAACATCCGTTTGGCCCATCCCTAAGGCAACACGCTTTGGCGTTCCAAACAAGTTACCTAAAACTGGCATTTCAAACCCCTTAGGGTTCTCAAAAAGCAATGCGGGACCACCCACTCGCAGCGTTCTATCGCAAATTTCTGTCATTTCAAGATAAGGGTCAACTTCATGTGTGATACGTTTGAGCTCACCAAGTTTTTCAAGCTGGTCGATAAAATCCCTTAAATCTTTATATTTCATTTAGGTCACTCTTAAGAAAGTTTATTTCGAGGCAAATAACAATGTTTGCAAAAAAGAATGCAGTATATGGATAAAGTTTGAAGCTAACAAAAAGCCGGTTAATAAACCGGCTCTTTTTTCGATATAAGCTCTGTATGCTTATCGTTTTTTCATCGACAGGAAGAAATCATCATTGGTTTTCGAGTCTTTCAACTTATCTAATAAAAACTCTAGTGCAGCCAAATCGTCGTCCATGCTGTGCAGAAGCTTCCTCAAAATCCAAACACGTTGAAGTTCATCTTCAGCCATCAACAAGTCTTCACGACGCGTACCAGAACGACGAATATTAATTGCAGGATACACACGTTTTTCAGCACAACGACGATCTAAGTGTACTTCCATGTTACCTGTACCTTTGAACTCCTCGTAGATAACCTCGTCCATTTTTGAACCAGTATCCACCAAAGCTGTCGCGATAATCGTTAAGCTTCCACCTTCTTCTACATTACGCGCAGCACCAAAGAATCGCTTAGGTCGTTCTAAGGCATGGGCATCAACACCACCCGTTAACACTTTTCCCGACGAAGGAATAATCGTGTTATAAGCTCTGGCCAATCGTGTAATCGAATCAAGAATAATGACCACATCTTTTTTGTGTTCAACCAGTCGTTTTGATTTTTCAATCACCATCTCTGCCACTTGAACGTGACGAGCAGGAGGCTCATCAAAGGTACTTGCAACAACTTCACCACGAACAGAACGTTGCATTTCGGTCACTTCTTCTGGACGCTCATCGATAAGCAGAACCATTAAATGGCACTCTGGGTTATTCCGAGCGATAGACTGTGCAATATTCTGCATCATCAGAGTTTTACCCGCTTTAGGCGGAGAAACAACAAGACCACGCTGTCCCTTGCCTATCGGCGCGACAAGATCAAGAATACGTGCAGACAAATCTTCCGTACTACCGTTACCGGCTTCAAGGAATAAGCGTTCATTTGGAAATAAAGGGGTAAGGTTTTCAAATAGAATTTTATTTTTAGAATTTTCAGGTTTATCAAAGTTAATTTCGCTAACTTTTAGTAATGCAAAATAGCGCTCGCCTTCTTTAGGGGGGCGAATTTTCCCTGCGATAGTATCCCCTGTTCTAAGGTTAAATCGCCTAATTTGGCTCGGTGATACATAAATATCATCGGGCCCAGCTAAATAAGAGCCTTCGGCAGAGCGGAGAAAACCGAAGCCATCTTGTAATATTTCCAGAACACCATCGCCAAAAATGTCTTCACCACTTTTGGCATGACGCTTCAAGATAGTAAATATAACGGCTTGTTTTCTAGAGCGGGCGAGATTATCTAGGCCCATTTCGGCTGCGATTGCTAAAAGTTCGGGAACGCTTTTTTTCTTAAGTTCGGTAAGATTCATAGTTCAATATTTTATGATTAGATACAGTGGAATACTGCAAAAAAGGAAGTTGTTATAGGATTAATAGGCAGACTTGCCAGAACCTGCTAAAACACAAGTTCATATAAGATAGAACAGATTATACACAATATCCAGAAATATTCTAATTTTTATTACAAGCTAGTAAGATCTACATTAAATAAAGAGAAAACTACCTACAATGAATTTCTTTGTCTTACCGGAATTGACAGGCATCAAGGAAAAGTAGACATCATTATTTTATGGTTCTGCCAACTTACCATCTAATTATTTACGAGAAATGTTATGACTAACGCGTGCTGTGATCAATCGCAAAAAAACACACTAAAAAATTTAGACGATGCCATCACAGAGTTGCAAGCCATCGCGAGCACGGCGCCTGATACTAAGCCTACTGACACTGAAGTTATACATTTGTCAGAAGCATTAAATAGAGTTTTATCGAAAGATATTCATTCAAACAATAACGTTCCTCCAGCAGATAACAGTGCTGTGGATGGATATGCATTGAATCTAGACGACTATGACGCTAACTCTGAGTTATTAATTTCACAGCGCATTCCCGCTGGGAGCGTCCCTCAACCCTTAGCAAAAAATACAGCAGCTCGAATATTCACTGGCGCGCACATTCCTGATGGGGCAAATTGTGTTGTGATGCAAGAAAATACGACCCTTAGTACTGATAAAAAAAATATCCTTATTTCAGATTCACCTAACTTAAATCAAAATATTCGCCCCATGGGGCAGGATATTAAAATTGGAGATTGTATTCTTAGCAAAGGCGATGTTTTGACACCACAACGACTTGGCCTAGTCGCATCTATAGGTATTGCTGAAATTGAAGTATTTAAACCATTAACGATTGCGATACTTTCAACAGGTGACGAATTGGTTGAACCCGGCACGCCAGTCAATGAAGGCCAAATATACAACTCTAATCGTTATTTACTAAATGGCTTTCTAAAAAGCCTACATTTCAATATTTTAGATATAGGCGTCGTACCAGACAATCTTGAAAGCACCCTATCAGCACTCCGCAATGCATCTTCAAAAGCCGATGTCATTATTACAACGGGTGGTGCATCTGTTGGAGAGGAAGATTACGTTCAAACCGCGATTAGCAAACTCGGCAAAGTAGACTTTTGGAAGGTAGCGATTAAGCCAGGTAAACCTGTCATGCTGGGTAACATAAATAGCACGCCAGTTTTAGGGCTACCTGGAAACCCCGGAGCAGTGTTTGTTACCTTTATGATATTAGCGAGACCATTTTTATTACATAAACAAGGTTTAACAAATACCCAATCTAAAGCGTACCCATTAGCAATTAACTTTGATATTAAAAAAGCAGGTATTCGTCGAGAATTCCTGAGAGTTATCCGAAAAGACAACGCACTTGAGTTACATTCGAACCAAAGCTCCGGCATGCTTAGTTCGGCTAGTTGGGCAGAAGGGCTCGCGATTATTAAGGAGGGCACGGCACCTAAAAAAGGCGATCTTGTTGATTTTCTAGCGTTCGATTCTCTTCTCAACGTTAACAATTAAGAAAAAGCAACCAAGTTAAAAAAAGGCTAAAGACATGAATATATTATTTTTTGCCAACCTTAGAGAAACCCTAAACACTGATGCAGAGTCGTGGACAGAGATGCACGGTATAAACACAACAAAACAACTGATTGAACACCTAAAAGGGCGAGGTGCACCTTGGGATAGCGCACTAAGCAATCCGCAATTAATTATTTCAGTCAATCAAGAAGTCTCAAATCTAGACACCCCAATTAAACTCGGCGATGAAGTTGCACTATTCCCACCCGTAACAGGAGGCTAAGCATTGTGAAGAGCACAAAGGCAAGCGTCATCATACAAAACGACGACTTTTCTATCGAAGAGGAATATCAATCACTTCGCTCAAAAGCGCCACACCAAACCGGTGCTATTTGCACCTTCACAGGCCTAGTGCGAGAGTTTGGTGACCGTCCAAACATTCAAGGCATGTTCTTAGAACACTACCCCGGAATGACAGAAAAGTGCTTATATAAGCTCATTAACCAAGCACAAGAAAAATGGCATATACATTTTGCCAAAGTAATACATAGAGTTGGCACATTGAAGCTTACAGACCAAATAGTATTTGTTGGGGTTAGTTCAGCCCATAGGGCTGATGCTTTCTCTGCCTGTGAGTATATTATGGATTACTTAAAGACTGATGCGCCCTTTTGGAAAAAAGAAGTCTCGAAAGACAAAAGTCTTTGGGTGGAAGCAAAGTCAAGCGACCAAGAACGAAAAAACAAATGGCTAGATGATAATTAACCCATGATAGATAGACTTAACTTTCTTTTTGAACAAGTATCAACACCGCAACTCCCTCTCGTTAAAAAGTTTTATAAATCGGCAAATTATTTTAGCCAAGTAGGCAAAAAAGATGAGGTTTATATTTTAAGGGACATATCTGAAGGCAATAAAATTATTGCTGCTGCACGCCTTGTTAAAACAGCGGATTATTTGATCTTAAGAAGCATGGTTGTTTCACCCGATCGACAACGACAAGGTTTAGGCCAATATTTTTTAGAGCAAATAAAGCCCCACCTAAGCCAGCGAAACTGTTGGTGCTTTCCGTTTGAGTGGTTAAAATCTTACTACGCAAGCGTGGGTTTTGAAGACATTCCTCCAGAGCAAGCGCCGACGTTAATAAGAAATAAGTTCACTCAATACACAGAACAAGGTAGAAAGATATTAATCATGGGCTACCCTTAAAAAATAATATAATAACAACATTTAATCTGTCATTATCCATCAAGTAATTTTTCACTTTTTAAAACAAACAATGGTTAAACATTAATGTTCATACCATTATTTGTCTGACATTCATATGGAGTTGGAAACGTGCATTCAGTAAAAATAAAAGATTATATGAGCACTCAAATAATTGCCTTCAAACCCGAAGAAAGCATTATTTCTGCGCTTAGAAGGCTTGTTCAAAAAGGTCGTTCGGGCGGGCCTGTTCTCGACAATGAAGGCAAACTAATCGGCATTCTGTCAGAAATTGATTGCCTGAAAGAAGCGCTTATGGATGGATATTATCAGCAAGTAGGCGACAGAGTCGCCGACCATATGTCGACAGACTTAGATGTTGTTAAACAAGACGATGATATTATTAAGTGTGCCGATTTCTTTTACAAAGGCAGACGCCGCCTTCCTGTTTTAGACGGTGATAAGCTGGTGGGTATTATAACTCGAAAAGACTTTGCTAGAGCTTTAATTAATCGAATTGACCACCCCCACCACGGCAATAATTAAGACTTCTTAGCAGGACTTACTTTACTTACTTCAGCCGACTCTGGTGCTGGTTGAATCAAACTAATAATTTCCCACCCCTCTTGAGGCATAACTTTGTCATCCTGCCCGAGAGGGACAAGCGTTTTGTCTGGCTGAAGTGCAAATAAAAGGCTTAGTCGGTTTCCATGCTTTTTAAGATAATCCTCAAAAGAAAATTCTTGAGATAACTGGGTAATTTTAATGCTAGCCCCCTTACTCATCAGACTCGCTAGTTTAGCGAAAGTCGCTTTCTCATCAAATTTGTTACGCGTCTGCACATACTTTTCAGACGACTGATGGCTAGCCCTAACATCCTGATCACCTTCAGGTAAGCCAAGCACATTACCTGCGCCAAATAAGTCTAAATAATGGTAGGTAGACAGTGTATTTAGTTGTTTATAAGGAGAAATAGCCAACATATTCCCAATACCGGCTAAGTCTAAATTATTTTCTGCATGCTCAGATACAGGATTCCCATAATACACAGATAGATTTTCCATCCTAGCAGCTCTAACATTTTCCCAGCTAGTATCTGATAAAATCACTTTGATGTTTTTAGATACCAAAGCTTTAGCTAAGCTCCTAGCAACAGAATTAGCACCGATAAAAACATAACCATTGCTATCTGGCTCATTGACATCCAAAACTCGTGCTAAGGCTTTAGAGGTCACGCTTTGCACAATTACTGTTACCATGATGACTAAGAACACCATAGACACGAGCGCACTGGCATCTGTATAACCAGCATTTTCTAATTTAAAAGCAAATAATGCCGATACCGCAGCAGCAACTATACCCCGTGGCGCAATCCACCCTAAAAATGTTTTTTCTTGCCAAGTAAGATCTGTCTTAATTGCCGCAATCCATACAGCTAAAGGCCGTGCGACAAACATAAGAATTAGAATAACC
>MDTG01369274.1_pt1 | contig 11459 bp, 9 predicted proteins | sample 811421 | NCBI WGS metagenome assembly MDTG01 (sample SAMN05326645, study PRJNA326480) | marine metagenome | isolation source: seawater | place: Pacific Ocean: South East | collected 2011
TACGCGCATTTAACGAATATGGTTACCGGCAATGTTTTGCCGCCCCGAGAGATATAGGCTTCATGTTGCCAAATTAAGGGAGTGTGAGGGGATTTAGCTGGTCAAATTTCTATTTTCAGCCGGTTGATCGGAGAGTCTCTGTTTTTAAGAGAAAAAAAAGCGCCCGATTGGGCGCTTCTGCGTTTTTCAATGACCTCACTGCAGCAGCGAAAGCACCGTTTGAGGCAGTTGGTTGGCCTGCGCCAGCATCGCGGTACCCGCCTGCTGGATGATCTGTGTTCTGGCAAGCTCGGAGGTCTCCAGCGCATAATCCGTGTCAAGAATCCGGCTGCGAGAAGCTTCCGCATTAACTTTAACACTAGCTAGATTGTCAACTGCGTAAGTAAGTTGGTTAATAGCGGCACCGAAAGTCGATCGCTGCGTATTTACTGCGGTAATAGCAGAGTCGATCGATGTGATGGCCGCTGATCCAGTTGTAATCGCGGACGCAGTTGTGCCAGCCGCAATACTGCCATTTGCCGAGTTCACGTTCTGCATAACGCCTGAGGCCCCAGTGTTATTGAAGTCTCCAAAGTCCACAGCAATTGTTTGGCCACCGTTCGCTCCGACTTGATACTTATATGTGCTGCTAGCCGTAGTCGTATGGTTAAGGATCGCTCCACCGTTCCACTGTGTGTTTTGTGCAATGCGGTCGATTTCAGTAATCAGGTTCTGGTACTCGGAGTTAAGGAAAGTGCGGTCATCTTCTGTAGTAGTCCCATTGGACGCCTGTACCGCAAGTTCGCGCATCCGCTGCAGCATATTGGTAACTTCAACCAGCGCTCCATCTGCGGTGCTAATCATGCTGATAGCATCATTTGCATTTCTAATGCCCGCTTCCAGGCCCAGAATTTGTGAAGTCATGCGAGATGAAATCGCCAAACCTGCCGCATCGTCCTTTGCGCCATTGATTCTTTGGCCTGTTGACAGCCGCTCCATAGCGGTATTCATTTGACGCTCGTTGCGAATCAATGCGTTCTGCGCAACCGTAGCGTTCACGTTGGTATTAACTACTGCCATCACGGCCTCCTACTTATTAGTCACTTTGACGCGGCATGTCCTAACTTTTGCCTGCGACAACCTCATTCAATAGTTCTATCGGAGGATTAAGGGCATCCTTTAGTTTCCAAGCGCTTTATTTTGGCCCAATTTTTGCAGGCGGAAACAACGTGTTGATTAAGGCACCGCTTCATTTTGAAAATGCGGGGCATTATTGGAGATTTCGGAATGTTCTCGGCTACTTTAGAACCGCTGCTTGACCAATGTAACGAAGCTATCGAAATGGCTAAATCCGGCGCCATCGATGAGGCACGGGTATGTCTCGACCGGATCCGTTTTTTAAGGAGCTTACTGGTTCAGAGCCGAGGTACAGGAGAAATCAGCCATAGCGAACAGGCAAAAACTATGGCAGAAAGGCCTGATCAATTAATGCGGTATAGTGAAATCGCCTCGTCGGTAAATCAGCGCCTACAGACAATTCACCAATGGATTACCGAATCTCGAGCGTCATTTTCTGTCGAAGAATTGCGGCAATCTCGTGCCGGTATGAATCTTTTTGTAGACGACGCATTGCCTGGCATATGGGATTTTAATCAAGATATTGTGCTACTCACTGACGCAGATGGTGAGGTCATTCGGGATGTGTTGCGGACTCGTGGGCAATCCAAATTTATATGGATGACGCGAAATATCCCCGAGATAGGCGACAGCGCGACCGCTCTTCTTGATAGCGACACGCTTTTTGTTTTGGAAGGCCACTATCCCGGAAATACTCACCTCGAACTGTTTCTTAACCAATTCTCTGTGCCACGAGCGGCATTGATTGCAACCCATGCTAATGCCTAGGATGAGCAAAATTTCCACACCGTAGCGCGCGCGATTGGCTCAGCTGTTATTGCGGGGTCCACAACACAATGGTTACCCCAGACAACCGCAGAGCAATGGCTAGCCTCTGCGCCTACTCTGGCTAAATTACCCTCGATAATGGAGTTAAAGTCAGAGTTCGATGGTGCTGACGTGTTGGTTGTCTCGCCGGGCCCTTCCTTAGAAAAGGATTTGGAATTGTTGGCCGAAGTACAGGACCAATTTTTGATCTTTGCTAGCGTGAAGGCTTTGGCGGCACTATTTGACGCCGGCATCAAGCCAGATTTGGCGATCTGGCAAGATCCCCGTGATCATAGCTACGCCATACCAGATCGACAGGAAATTGCTGAAGTGGGATTGGTTCTGAATGAGGGCTGTCATCCCGCATTTTATGGGGCTGGCTTTGCCACGCACTTCCCCTACCCAGATCCTGGCTTTTTAGGGACTGAGCTTTCTTCCACGCTTCACGGCGGCATGTCACCTAAATTCGGTGGTACCTCTGTATCCACGCTATCTGCAGTTATGGCGATCGAGTTTAATGCGCGCTCCGTCACCCTGTTGGGCCAGGACCTAAGTATTGGCGGCGGCCTATATGTGACAGGGGGTTCGCCAACAGAAGAGGAGGCCCTGTCTCAGGACGGCTATTTGACTTGTGAAGGTATAAATGGGGAACATCTCCCAACTCTACCAAATTACTACGCTTTTATCAGGGAGTTCCAAAACATAGCGAATTACTATCAGGGTCGTATGCCGCTCCATAATTCTACGGCATCCGGTGCTTACCTGCGGGGTTGGGAGCATATTCCGTTTGCTCAACACCCTTTGGTTGAGCAGCGGTCGGTTAAAAAGCCGAAAAAAAATCTTGTCTTAGCTTTTAGGGATTATAGGCCGCGTTACCAGGCTGTGAGTGATGCACTGAGCAGCATGGTCGTTCGGCTGGATCATGCTGCGAGGATTTGCGACGAGATACAAAAAGAGTGTCTTGAAAAAATCGAGTCTCGCAGCAATGATTGCACGGTAATCGATCTTTTGGAGCAACGTCTGAAGCGAATATTCGACGAGGAATGCCCGCTTCTTAAATACTACACCTCGCGGGAATCAATGGCTCTGAACGCAGCCACGGAATCGGTCCAGAATCTAGAGCAAAATCTTCGCGTGTCGGCGGACTACTATGACTCGATTACTCAGGCATCCAGACAATTGATTACACTGTGCGAGGCAGCAATGAACGACCTCGGTCGTGCGCAGGAGATATCGGGGGCGTAAGGCATGGCGCAGGAGTGCGCGGTATGTAAGATCATTCGCACGTATCTTTTGTTCGCAGTACCGTTGTTGGCACTGGTGGGTGCCAGCACAATGGGCGGTGGTCTGGGTTCGGAGGCCCCGTGGTTTGCCCGTGTTGAATTGATCGATCTTTTATCCTGGGGCTGTTTGGCGGCACTGATATTGATCGTCGCTTATCGTGCCCACGAGGAATATTATTTGCCGCGCAAGCGAGAGAGGGCACTAGCAGAAGCCAAGGCTAAGTTTGATGAGGCGGCGGAGCAATACAGCGAGTGTGAGACCTCTGAGCCAGCTCAAAAGTCGCGATCCGACCATGAATAGACAGGCTAATTGCTGGAAATGCCGGCATTTTCAGATAACTCACCATAAGGCGTTCCCATACGCTTGCGCAGTGATGGGGTTTAAATCTCGCCAGCTACCGTGTCTGGAAGTTTTGAGAGCCGATGGCGCCGCTTGTAAACGCTGTGAGCCAAAGCACCACCTAAAGCCAGTGCGTTAGGCCCTGATTAGTTACCTTTCACCAGTAAAAAAGGTTGAGCAATATCTCGTACCTGTCTGCAGAAAACCCTGCCTTGATAGGAATAAATCGAACAGCGAAATTTATCTTGGTGAAGCCCCTTCGATGCCGTCCAAAAATTCGCCACCTCTAGCCCTGGGAATACGAACGGGTTAGCGGCAGGGTTAATGCATTTATTTTCGAGGATTTTTGGTATTTCATCTTTCTCCGGCAACCGCCATGCTTCACCCGTTTTTTCTGCCACTTCACTGGCGTAGGCCATAGCGTCATCCCAGCTCAGCTTTAGTGAGTTCCCCCGACAGCGGAAGTTGCTCATCCGTTGACCAACGGCACATTGCGTAACCGTAAGGCCTGTAGGTCTATGAAGCGCGATGCCACCATCAAGTACGTCGAAGTCATTTTCATCAATGCGGCTTTTATAAACGTCGCTGCAATCGGGTTGATTGCGTTGGTCATTGCAACCAGCAAGTACTGTAAGGAGCATTAGGCTCGATAAAAGTACCCGGTTACTATGCTTTCCTATCGCTCCCATAAACTGCACCCCCTGAGTTCACCAGACCTTATCCAACGCGTTTGGTGGTTTGCGTCACTATTGCAGCGTCTTCATATAGCGCGATACATCTGTGATGATTGAGTCTCGACCAGATTTACCCGGCGGCTTTCTGTGCCTCAAACCACCCCGATAACAAGGTTCGACGTTCCCAACATACTATCGGATTCGGCGCATTTACCTTTAAAAATCGACGCTAACACAACGCCTTTTTGAGGCCCTAGTATTTATTTGCAGAGAGTCCGACGTCAAAATCAAGCTTTCGTCTAAAAAGCCGATATTTGGGAAGAAAATAGGCGCTAGGTAACTTTTCGCACCGCTTTGGTCTCGTGGGAGGCAATGCGCTAATTGTTACCTATGACCTATGTAATTGGTGTTGCTATATTAGGTGGAGAGACTTCACCTGTTCAATGTTGAGGAGCGGTTCATGGATATTGCAACGATTGTAGGTTTGCTAGCGGCGTTTGGCCTTATTTTCATGGCTATATCTGAAAACGCTCCTGCGTTCGTGGACACCGCCTCCCTGCTGATCGTGGTCGCAGGTTCGATAGCCGTGGTGATGGCGCGGTGTTCCCTTGGAGAGTTCTTGGGCGCAATGGGTGTGATGGGTAAGGCTTTTTCTCGAAAGATTGATGACCCTGTTGAGCTCATTACCCAAATCGTTGAGCTTGCCAACATCGCGCGCAAAGACGGCATGATCGCGCTGGAGGGCCAGGATATTGCCAATCCCTTTCTAGCCAAGGCGGTTTCTATGCTGGTTGATGGCACCGATGGCGAAATAATAAAGAGCTCACTCAATCGCGACAACGACATGATGAAGCTGCGTCACGAAATGGGGGCAAAGATTTTTAGTGCATGGGGAGAAATTGCGCCGGCAATGGGGATGATCGGAACCCTGGCCGGGTTGGTAATTATGCTGGGCAACATGTCGGACCCCAAAGCTATTGGGCCAGCGATGGCGGTTGCGCTTTTAACAACAATGTACGGTGCAATTCTGGCCAACGTGATCTGTTTACCTATCGCGCAAAAGCTTGAAAATGCCTCTGCGCTAGAGTCAGCCAACAACGAGTTGGTGATTGAGGGCGTGTTGTTTATGCAGGAGGGAGGTAACCCCAGAGTGCTGGGCGACATGCTGGCTTCGTTTGTCTCACCAAAAGCCCGCGAGAAGATTGCAGCAGCGTAATACAGCTTCGTGCACAAATTGAGATAACGCAACGTGGCTGATGATGACATCAAATCCGGAGCCGAGGGCCAGAATACTGACGTTCAGGCACCCTCTGATGTTATGAGCGCGGGCCAGACAGATTCTGTAGAGAATGCTGCTGATGGCGCGGATGAAGCAGCTCTGACACCTGCGTCAGAATCTGATGGAACGGACTCCGACTATCGCGGGCCTGATGCAGCTGACGAGAATGGTGAAATTTCCCTCGACGCCGCGGCTCAGAATGAAGCTGACGATCTTGCTGACCCTTCTGAGACTCCAGAAGATGAAACTGTTGAGGACGAGTCTCCAGCAGAGGATGATGGCGATGCTGCGGTGGAAGATGCTCAGGAGGGCGATGCAGAAGAAGAGCTCGAAGAGACCGATCTTCCTCCACTCGGACCACCCCCTCCGGAAGAGCCCAAAGACGATTGCCCGAAGTGCGCTGGTGGTGGCGCGCCTGCCTGGATGGCGACCTTCGCCGATATGGCAACCTTGCTAATGGCTTTTTTCGTTTTGCTGCTGAGCTTCGCTGAGACAGAGGTTCCCAAGTTCAAGCAGGTTGCCGGTTCGTTGAAGCAGGCGTTTGGTATCGAAAAAATTGTGCCCAAAGTCACTATCCCAATGGCCCGAAGTATCGTGGTGGAAAACTTTACCCCGGCCGTTGCAGAGCGCTCAGTGCTGGATGTGAAGGAGCAGCGATCTGACTTCGTGCGTGGCGACTTCATCGAGAAAAAAACCGAGGAGGGCGAATACGAAGATCCGATCGAGAGCGATTTTCAGCAGGTGCAAGAAGCGCTAGAGCAAGAGCTCAATAAAGGCATGGCAGACGTCCGTATCGAAAACGGGGAGATCAAGGTGACCCTTGTCGACCCCGCCTCTGCAGGCGGCAAGGTGGGCTCGGCAGGCGAAGGCAAGGGTGGACAAGTGGCACAGGAGACGCTGGATGCGGTCGCCAAAGTTGCTGAAGTCTCCACCACGCTCAATTCTAACGTCGGTGTGCACCTGGCGGACAAGGCTCAAGGAAACCAAGCAGGCGCAAATGCGAACCGGAGACAGTCGCAGGGCGCTGACGCTTCCGGCATGTCAAAATATGACCGCTTGCGTGCTGACCTGTCGGACGAGATTGCAGCAGGCCTTGCTGAGGTGGAGAAAGATGGTGACAAGATCATCGTCAGACTCGCCAGTCAGGGCAGTTTCACCTCCGGATCTTCCGATTTGCGGCAGGCGTTTACGCCGACTTTGACACGTCTTGGCAACAGCCTCGCCCAATATCCCGGTAGTGTGATGGTTGAGGGGCATACCGATAACGTGCCCGTTGCCTTCAGCGAGCGATTTAAATCAAATTGGGATTTGTCCGCAGCTCGTGCTGCATCCATCGCCGACTTTTTGCTTAACTCGACTAACCTCGAGGGTGGCAATGTGCAAATCGCAGGGTTCGCCGATACGCGGCCACTCAACAGCAACGATACTGCGACGGGCCGTGCCCGAAATCGCCGTATTGAAGTGATCGTGGACGATAACTGAGTGATTCTGAGGGCCTAGTCGTGGCAGAAGACGAAAATGTTGAGCTTGAAACGCCTGGGGGCGAGGTCGCCGAGGTTGTTGATGCGGAAACCGCTGATGCACCCGAGGCGCAGGCATCTGCAGTGCCCGAGGAACCAGTACCAGAGGGTCCACCCCCTGAACCACCCGAGGAACTGCCGCCGGTTGAATGCCCCAAGTGTGCGGGTGGCGGTGCCCCAGCCTGGATGGCGACTTTTGCCGACATGGCAACGCTCCTGATGGCATTTTTTGTATTGCTACTGTCATTTGCGCAGATGAATGTGCCGAAGTTCAAAGAGGTCAGTGGTTCTATGAATGACAGCATGGGTGTGCAGCGCGTGGTGCCGGTGGTTGAACCCCCTACGGCCGATAATATTATTGCTGATCAGTTTATGCAGGCTAAGGTTGAGCCCACGGCGCTCAGCACTATTAGTGAGCAAACCACAGACGAGGAGCAGCCGCCGGATCCCGAGTTAAAGATCACTACTAAACCCTCCAACGACCCCAACTCGTCTGACCTTGAAAAGGTGAGAAGCGCGCTTGAGGACGAGATTACGCGCGGCCAGATCTCAGTTACTGAGGCGGATGGCAAGATCAGCGTTGTTATGACCGCCGATCAGAAAAATGGTGAAAATCAGGGTGCAGAAGGATTGGAAACTGGACAGCGTCTAGACGAAGATACTGTGGCGCTGTTCGCAAAGGTCGCGCAAGCACAGGCGGAGGTGGTATCCGAGGTGCAAGTACTGCGCTCACCCTCTACCGAACAGCAGTCCTTCGACAACGCGCAAGGATCTGATTTAAAAGAAGGTGAGGATGTCGCTCAAAGTGAGTACGAGCAGATTCGCAGCCGGCTCACAACAGAAATTGCCAATGGCCAGGTAGCTGTTGAACGCATAGACGACGAGGTAAGGATCAGCCTCGCTGATCAGGGCGCTTTTGTCAGCGGGAGCGCAGACCTTCGCACCAGCTTCTACAGCGTATTGTCCAGTGTCGGACAGGCCCTGGTAGATAGTCCTGGCCAAGTCACCGTCGCTGGCCATACTGATAATGTGCCTGTCGCATTCAGCGAGCGTTTCCAGTCGAATTGGGATTTGTCTGCGGCGCGTTCCGCTTCGGTGGCCGATTATCTCGTAGGGGAGGGTTTTATTGAGCCCGGAGCAGTTTCGGTTACCGGCTTTGCCGATACGGTGCCGATTGCTTCCAACGATACGGCTGTGGGGCGAGCACAAAACCGACGCATAGAAATTACGGTCAAAGGGGGAGCGGGATGATGTCACGTTATACGTCAAAGCTGCTTGCAGTCATTATTCTGGCATCGCTGAGCGTAGCCGCTGGTAACGCTGCGGCCCAAACCAAATCTCAGAAGGCGTTTCTTGATCGAGTCAAATCGGTTTCTACTATCGACGACGCCAGGCTGTCTAAAGATGCCTTAGTTATCTGGCCGTCACCCGACGTGCAGTCAGGCCTCAATTACGAAACTATGGGTGAACAGCTCTGCCAGGAGTATAAGACCTACGGATACCTTGTCATCTGGTTTATGGATTCGTCAAAGTACCGGCGTGATCAAGAGATGGTGATGTTGCAAAGCCATATCTGCGTGGAGGGCGCCTAGTGCGCTTTTACCGGATGGGAAGGTGGTTTTTAAGAGGGCACTGCCGCCAGCAACATTTTTGCTTTGCTGTTCTTTTAGCGCTGTTAGCCGGATGCGGCATCGGCTCGGGTGGCGATGAGGCCGGCTCCGGCGCAGGTACAGATGGCGGAGCGTTATCACCTGCTGATGAGCTATCAATCGAGCTGACCGGGCAAACAAAATATCGTGCAGATGAAGGCGTCTCGCTCAGTTACAGTGTGACGGGTACGAGTGCAGACAGCGCATCGGTCACTTACGATGGCCCTGTTGAGCTCACTCATGATGGAACCGCTAAAACCATCTCAGGGACAGCGCTGCTTGCAGGCACGTATGATGTGAAGGTGACGGCCACCTCAGGAAGTGCATCTGCCGAGGATGAGATTTCTCTGTTTATCGACGCCAATTTTGGTGGAAGGTATGGAGGTGGTGCGGAGAGCGAGTATTCACTAACAATTGGGCGCAGCCAAGTAACAGAGATCGATGAAAACAATTTCGTCCTCACCCGCGCCGGGACGCTTTTTTGGTATTCTCAGGCCACCGATGATACTGCATTCATTAATTTACTGTGCGTAGCAGATGTAGAGGTCAATGGTGTTGAGGCAACGGGATCCGGTCAGTGTAAAGAGAGAGTAGATGACCAGCTTCAAGTAAGGACTGTGGTAGGGCTTCTAGTTACTTATCAGCAGACCGGACCGCTGGGACTAACCTACTCATATGAAGAGACCGGTGACACGTTCGATATTGATTTTGCCGTGGCTGGTGAGGCTTATGTTTCACCTGATCTGGACATCACAGGCATTTATAGATCGTCTCTCCTTGAGAATCTGGATTATCTGAACGTCTCACAGGACGAAATGGTGGGAGACAGTTATAACCTTGAAACTCCCCGCTGCGGGATCTCAGCAACCCTTGCGCGATACGACACTGATTTCATTACTGCTACTGAAGGAGACGGCTCGATTATCCCGGCTGAGTCAATCACCGTTGACAATTGCGATTTGTCGGACCAGGCCGGTTACGCCGTGTCCGTCGGTGAAGCCACTGGCTCGGGTCAATCAGGCCTGATGTTGATATTGCAAAGTGGTATCAGTGATAGTGTCGTTCGTTTTGACTTGTATACTCGGCGTGGGAGCGAGTATAGCGACCCTCTCAGCAAGTTGCGCTATGTTCGCGTATGCTATGGGTCGGTGCCGACCTCTCAAGCCGCGCAATACGATATCACCGAGGCTGACTGCGAGGCGTTGACACTGTAAAGCAGGCCTCGCCTGTACTTTTCTCTCTTATTGCCATTTGCCTGTATTGTAGGCTGGGTTCTATGATGTCCTATAAGCAGACTGTGAGGCACTGTCTGGGGGGTCTGGCGCGCGATGAAGCTCTTTGGTTTTTTTGGTAAATCGTATGATGACGAAGAGCTCACCAACGCTGAAGAGGCGACGAGGCTTGATGCACCAAACGAATCTGATCCGCCCGAGCAAGCACCCTCCTCACAGTCCCCAGTAGTAGCTGATAGGGGGGCAACCATGAGTGATGTGATCAAGGCCGTGACCGATCAGTTTGCACTGATCAATGTTGATAGCAATGCCGACTTGCGAGCAGTTGGCGCAGCCCTATGCCAAATTCCCGAGGGCATGTCACCGCTCTCTGAGGGCTTCACCTCCTTCCGTCACGAGGTGCTGCATGCGATTTTAATGACTGGTGAGGCGGACGGTCTCACTGAGCGTGCTGTAGTTTTGAATAAATGCCTTACCTCTATCGAGGATTCTCCAGATCTCGCTGAGCAGGGCATTGCGCTTCAAATTCTGGTCGAGGAGCTTCAGGAAGGCCTCATAACCAGCGAGGCTGCCAACAGTGATGATAACGCTGATTCAAAAACAGGTGGCAATAGTGAAGACAATTTAGCGGTGCCCTCAGAGGTGGTCGATGGGTCTCAAACCGCAGAGAGCGGCTCTGAGGAGCCAACCGGTGCAGCGGATGACAGCGAGGTGAGTGGGCGTGATGACACAGATGGAGTTCATGCCGACGCGATAACTTTGACGGAGCAGTTGATTGGGAATCTTGCTCATGCTGATCAGCTCATCAGCGCGGTAGGTGAGGCCCGCGCCGGGTTGCAAAGTGAACGCGCAGTCGATGCGTCTGAGCATTTTGCTGGGTATGGCGACGATATGAACGAATTTATCGACGTTCTGGGTGGTGTGACATCCAGCTGCTTGCAGGCGCTCGACGGCTGTTTCTCCCAAGAGCTCGATACTTTGTCACACTATCGGGATGTCTGCGTAGAGTTAGAGCAAGGCGCGGGCCGGCTGGCGGACTCCCGAAGATGCATTGCGTTCATTGATGCCGGGTTGAGAGGTGAGCCGAATGGCGATGATCTGTCAGGTACTCAAAACCAGTGGCTTTGCTCGCTATCTTCTGAACTGACCGATGTGATTCGGGAGCAGACTGCAATTGCTGCCCAAAAGGGTCAGCAGATAAAAGGCCAGATAGCTGAGATTCAGCTTGAGGCAGATCAGGCAAACGAATTGATCAAGAAACTGGGCGCTGAGACCCTCGAGCCGCCCGCGACGGTCCTGCAATCATTGACGAGCAGCGATTTTGCCTCTGAAGAAAGCGACACTGAGCATGAGGTGGATTATGAGGATTCTATTGATCAATACATTGAATGGATGAAGAAACAGCGAGAGGCGATTCGGGAGCAGCGCGCAAGAATCGAAGAGCTGGATCAGAAAATGGCGGACGCCGAGAGAGACGCGGATCGTCAATATGCAGGGCACCTTGAGCCAGTGCAGCGCCGTAAAGAGGAGCTGACCCGGAATCTCGAGGATGCATTACA
>MDTG01371207.1_pt1 | contig 11459 bp, 8 predicted proteins | sample 811421 | NCBI WGS metagenome assembly MDTG01 (sample SAMN05326645, study PRJNA326480) | marine metagenome | isolation source: seawater | place: Pacific Ocean: South East | collected 2011
CCGCGGCGACACCTACCTGATGCCGCTGCCGGACGTCCCCCTCAAGGCCGGCGACCGCATCCGGGTGCGCGGCACCCCGCAGAAACTCAAGGAGTTCGAGGAGACCCTCCGCGCCAAGCTGTTCTCAGGGGATCAGCGGGTCGACGCCGAGCACCCGCTGCGGGCGGAGAATCAGATTCTGGCCGAGATCGCCGTCGTGCAGGGGTCGAGCCTCGACCGCGCCAACCTGAGGTTCGCCCGGTTCCTGGATCGCTATCAGCTCGCCGTGCTGGCCCTGCACCGGGCCGGCCGGGACATCTGGCGGGCCAAGGAGGACATCCAGGACGTGATCCTGCGCCAGGGCGACATCCTGCTGGTGCAGGGGCCCAGGGAGCAGATCGCCGTGCTCAAGCAGACGACGGATTTCCTGGTGCTGGACGCGACCGTGTCCCTGCCGACCACCAGCCGCGCGCCGCTGGCCCTGGGGATCCTGATGGCGGTGGTGACTCTCGCCGCGCTCGGCGTCATGCCCATCGCGGTGTCAGCCATCGCCGGCGCGGTGCTGCTGGTGCTCACCCGCTGCCTGGACATGGGTTCCGCGATCCGTGCCGTGAGCCCGTCGGTGTTCTTCGTGGTGGCGGCGAGCCTGGCGCTGGGTCAGGCGCTGATCGCCACCGACGCCACGGAATTCATCACGCGGACGTTTCTGGCGGTGACCCTGGATGCGGGGCCGACGGTGATTCTATCGGGGCTCATGCTGCTGCTGGCGCTGCTGACCAACGTGGTGTCGAACAACGCCGCCGCGGTGATCGGCACGCCCATCGCCATGGGCATCGCGGCCGAGCTGGGGGCGCCGCCGGAGCCGTTCGTGCTGGCGGTGCTGTTCGGCGCCAACATGAGCTACGCGACGCCGATGGCCTATCAGACCAATCTGCTGGTGATGAGCGCGGGCGGCTACGCCTTCAGCGATTTCCTGAAGGTGGGCGTGCCGCTCACGCTGCTCATGTGGCTGACGCTGACCTGGGTCCTGAGCGCGATGTATCTTTGACCGGCACCGGGCCGGCGTGGCTGGGTCGCGGGTTCCTTCTCGAACGGGCAGCCTGATTACGACGCTCCAGGGCGATGAGCCTGGATTCGCTGCGGTTGATCACGTTTTCCTCGGCAGAGCTTCTGGTACGACTCGGTACTTCTTTCTTACTTCCGGGGCCCTGAATTCAGAGACCCCCGTCTCGCTTTCGCGGCTGCAATCTCCTTCATGTCAAGGGTTGCAACGGGCGCGAATTATATGCAGGTCAGATTAGACCTCAAGGGAAAAGTTCATTTCTGCGCCCTCGTTAACAAAACGAAACACGTCGAAACGCTCTGGAAAGGAAAAGTGTCGCCGAACGGCGACAGATGGGGGGATTTGGGGGCCTCAGGGGCCGCCATGTATGTGGGAGCGGTCTCCTGACCGCGATTGGCCGGCGGAGACCCGATCGCGGTCAGGAGACCGCTCCCACAAGCGGGAGGGCGGCGGCTCAGCCTACGCCGCGTCCACCAGGTTATTGAGCACGTACTGGAGGATACCGCCGCTCTTGAAGTAGGCGATTTCGTTGTCCGTATCCAGCCGGCTCATCACCGTGACCTCGCGCTTGCTGCCGTCGGCGCCGGTGATCACCACCACCAGATCCTGGCGGGGCTTCACCTCGGTGACGCCCTTGGGCAGCCGGATGTCGACGGTCTCCTCGCCGGTCAGGCCCAGCGAGGCGCGGCCGTCACCGTCCTTGAACTGCAAGGGCAGCACGCCCATGCCGATCAGGTTGGAGCGGTGGATGCGCTCGAAGCTCTCGGCCACCACGGCCTTCACGCCCAGCAGCCGGGTGCCCTTGGCGGCCCAGTCCCGGCTCGAGCCGGTGCCGTATTCCTTGCCCGCGAAGATCACCAGCGGCGTGCCTTCGCCCTGGTAGCGCATCGCGGCGTCGTAGATGGAGAGCTGCTCCCCGGACGGCACGTGCTTGGTGTAGCCGCCCTCCACGCCCGGCACCATCTCGTTCTTGATGCGGATGTTGGCGAAGGTGCCCCGCATCATCACCTCGTGATTGCCGCGGCGGGAACCATAGGAGTTGAAGTCGGCCACGTCCACGGCGTGCTGCTGCAGGTACTGGCCCGCCGGGCTGTCCGGCTGAATGGCCCCGGCCGGCGAGATGTGGTCGGTGGTGACGGAATCGCCCAGCAGGGCCAGGATGCGTGCGCCGCCCACTTCGACTTCCTGGTCGAGGTCGCCGCCGACGCTGAAGAACGGCGGCTGCTTGATGTAGGTCGACTCCTCCCAGCTGTAGGTGCCCGAGTCGGTGACGTCGATGTCCTGCCAGGCCTTCGGGCCGGTGAACACGTCGGCGTACTGCTCGGCGAACATGTCCGAGGTCACCTTGCTCACCACGTCGGCGATCTCGGCATTGCTCGGCCAGATGTCCTTGAGGAACACGTCCTTGCCGTCGGCGTCCTGGCCGATCGGGTCCTTCGACAGGTCGATGCGGCAGGTGCCGGCGATGGCGTAGGCCACCACCAGCGGCGGCGACGCCAGCCAGTTGGTGCGCACTTCCTGGTGCACCCGGCCTTCGAAGTTGCGGTTGCCCGACAGCACCGAGGACACCACCAGGTCACCGTCGTTGATGGCGGCGGAGATCGGGTCCGGCAGCGGGCCGGAGTTGCCGATGCAGGTCGTGCAGCCGTAGCCCACCAGGTTGAAGCCGAGGGCGTCGAGATCGTCCTGCAGCTCCGCCTTTTCCAGATACTCGGTCACCACCTTGGAGCCGGGCGCCAGGGAGGTCTTGACCCAGGGCTTCACCTTGAGGCCGCGGGCCAGGGCGTTGCGGGCCACCAGACCCGCGCCCAGCATCACCGCCGGGTTGGAGGTGTTGGTGCAGGAGGTGATGGCGGCGATCACCACGTCGCCGTGACCGAGGTCGTAGTCGGTGCCCGGCACCGGCACGCGCACGTCCTTGGTGTCCGCCCGGCCCTGCAGCTCCAGCGCCTCGTCGAAGGCCTGGCGCATGTCGCTCATGGCCACCCGGTCCTGGGGCCGCTTCGGGCCCGCCAGGCTCGGCACCACGTCGCCGAGGTCGAGGCTCAGGGTGTCGGTGTAGACCGGGTCCGGAGAGCCGCTGTCCCGCCACATGTCGTTGGCCTTGGCATAGGCCTCCACCAGGTCCACCACTTCCTGGGGCCGGCTCGACAGCTTCAGGTAGTTGATCGTCTCCTGGTCGATGGGGAAGAAGCCGCAGGTGGCGCCGTACTCGGGGGCCATGTTCGCGATGGTGGCGCGGTCCGCCAGCGGCAAGTCGTCCAGGCCGTCGCCGTAGAACTCGACGAACTTGCCCACCACGCCCTTCTTGCGCAGCATCTCCACCACGGTCAGCACCAGGTCGGTGGCGGTGATGCCTTCCTTCATCCGGCCGGACAGCTTGAAGCCGATCACCTCGGGAATGAGCATGGAGATCGGCTGGCCCAGCATGGCCGCCTCGGCCTCGATGCCGCCGACGCCCCAGCCCAGCACGCCGAGGCCGTTGATCATGGTGGTGTGGCTGTCGGTGCCGACCAGCGTGTCGGGATAGGCCACCGTGCGGCCGTTCTCGTCCTTGGTCCACACGGTCCTGGCCAGGTATTCGAGGTTCACCTGGTGGCAGATGCCGGTGCCCGGCGGCACCACGCGGAAGTTGTCGAACGCCTTCTGGCCCCAGCGCAGGAAGCGGTAGCGCTCGTTGTTGCGCTGCATCTCCAGCTCGACGTTCTCCTCGAACGCCTTGGGCGAGCCGAACTTGTCGACCATCACCGAGTGGTCGATGACCAGATCCACCGGCGACAGCGGGTTGATGACCGCAGGATCCCTGCTGGCCTGCACCACGGCGCTGCGCATGGCGGCCAGGTCCGCCACGGCGGGCACTCCGGTGAAGTCCTGCATCAGCACCCGGGCCGGCCGATAGGCGATCTCCTTGTCGTCCGGCGCGTCGCTGGCCCAGTTGCCGAGCGCCCGGATGTCCCCCTCGGTGACGGTGTTGCCGTCCTCGAAGCGCAGCAGGTTTTCCAGCAGGATTTTCAGCGACATGGGCAGCCGGCTGACGTCGCCGATCCCGGCCTCCTGGGCGGCCGGCAGGCTGAAGTAGTCGTACTGGCGGCCGCCGATCTCCAGAGTCTTGCGGGTTTTGAAGCTGTCTGCGCTCATGGGTCCTCTCTTTCGGGGGTCCTGAATTCAGGGGGCGCTATTGTGCCTCAAAGCGCCCGCTCGCTGTAGGCGGCGGGGACCCCGGCTGCGGCCGGCGAGGCACGGATGCAGGCCGCGGGCGGCGGGGCCGCCGCGGCCTCTACCCACTATAGCCCTTCCCCGAGCTCGCCCGCGGGCCGCTTCTCGCCGCCCAGCCGGGTGCCGCAGCGCCAGCAGAACGTGGCCTCGCGCAGGTGCCCCTCCACCGAGCACTCCGGGCACACCCGGGTATTGGCGGCCCGGCGGCTGGCCTCGGTGAGTTCCATGGTGACGATGCCCGTGGGAATGGCGATGATGCTGTAGCCGAGGATCATCACCAGGGTGGCCAGGCCCTGGCCGACGGGCGTCATCGGCACCACGTCGCCGTAGCCGACGGTGGTGAGGGTGATGACGGCCCAGTAGATGCTCTTGGGGATGCTGGTGAAGCCGTGCTCGGGGCCCTCGATCAGATACATGAACGAGCCGAATACGATCACCAGAGTCACGACGCTGGAGATGAACACGGTGATCTTGCGCCGGCTGGCCTGCAGCGCCTGCATGAGGAGCTGGGCCTCGCCCACGTAGCGCACCATGCGCAGCACCCGGAACACCCGCATGACCCGCAGCACCCGGATCACCAGCAGGTACTGGGTGCCGGCGAACACCAGGCTGAGATAGGTGGGCAGGATGCCCAGCAGGTCGATGATGCCGTAGAAGCTGCGGGCATAGAGCTTCTTGTTCTGGATGGACCAGAGCCGCAGCCCGTACTCGATGGTGAACAGAATGGTGAAGAACCACTCGACGCCGTAGAGCAGGTCGCCGTAGCGGTCGTGGATCCACCCCACGGTGTCGAGCATGACCGCCACCACGCTGATGACGATGGCGGCGATGAGGCCCACGTCGAACGCCTTGCCGGCGGGCGTGTGGGCCTCGAAGATGACGGTTCTGACGGTGTCCCGGTCCCAGGCCATGCCGGCAGAGTATCCCACCGGCCCGATTCAGCAAACTGCCCGGTGAGCCGTCGGCCACCGGGCGGGCTGCGGCCGTCAGGCGGCGTTGACCTCGATCCGCCGGGGCTGGGCCTTGTCCTGCTTGCCGACCACCAGGTACAGCACGCCGTCCTTCACCCGGGCGTCGATGCGCTCGGCATCGGCGTTCTCGGGCAGGCGGAAGCTGCGGGTGAATTTGCCCCAGCGCCGTTCCACACGATGCCGCTTGCCGCCGTCCTCGTCGCTCGACCGCTCGGTCCGGCGCTCACCGGAAACGGTCAGCACACCGTCCTTGAACGACACGTCGACGTCCTCGGCCGCCACCGACGGAATCTCCACGTCGATGCGGTACTCGGTGGCCGTCTCGCTGATGTCCACCGGCGGCAGCCAGTCGCCGCGCGCCAGCGGCTCGCCGGGCACGCCGGCCACCCGGGTGAACAGCTCGTCGAATTCCCGCCAGGGGTTCCACTGCACGATGCTCATGTCGATTGATCTCCAGTTGTCCATCGAACCTCGATGGCCCTTTAATGGGGGGATCGCGGTGGATTCAAAGGCCTTGTTTTCCGCCGCGCCGTCCCCAGCGCCGCGAAATCGCCGTCCTCGCGGCACCACCGCCCGGCGGGATGCCCGCCCGGCCCTGCCGCACCACGAACGGGAGACCCCATGACCAGCACCGCCATGACCACCGTCGAGAAGCAGGCCTTTCTGGCACAGCCCCACGTGGGCGTGCTGTCGATCCCACGTCCGGACGCCGGACCGCTGACCGTACCGGTCTGGTACGACTACCAGCCCGGCGGGACGCTGTGGTTCCTGACCGGGCGGGCGTCCCGCAAGGGCCGCCTGCTCGGCGAGGGCGTCCGGGTGAGCCTGTGCACCCAGACCGAGACGGCGCCGTATCAGTACGTGAGCGTGGAAGGGCCGGTGGTGGCCATCGAGGCAGCGGGGGACGAACTGCTGCCGATGGCGGTGCGCTATCTCGGCGAAACCCAGGGGCGCCTGTACGCCGAGCAGAGCGCGGAGGACGACAGCGTGGTGGTGCGGGTGCAGCCGGAGCGGTGGCTCGCCGTGGACTACCGCAAGCTGGTGTAATGCGGTGCGCCGGGCGGCGCCCCGACGCCGGACCGGCCCCGCGGATCAGGCCGTCTTGACCATCCGGTAGACGGCCTCGACCGCCTCGTCGACGCCGGCCTCGGCGAACTTCGGCGGCAGCGCCCGGGCCGGCGCCCGGCAGCAGGATTCGATCTCGCAACGCTCGCCGAACAGTGCGCGCACCTCGTCCTCGAGCACGGCGTGGGGTGGCCCGGGCACCCGCTTCTGGTCGTACTCGAGGGTCAGCAGCAGGATGCGGCAGCCATCCGGCACGATGCGCAGCAGGTGGTCGGCGTAGTGGGCGCGCATGCGCGGCGGCAGCGCCACCAGCGCCGCCCGGTCGTACACGGCCTGGACCCGGGGCAGATGCAGCACGGTCAGGTCCATGAAGTCGCCGCAGTAGAGGGTGACGGGGCCGCCGACGAACCGCTGCAGATGGGGCATGCGTTCCACCCGGCAGGGCTGCTCGGCTTCCTCGAAATAGGCCCGGACCGCCGTTTCCGCGAGCTCCACGCCGTACACCTCGTGGCCCTGGCTGGCGAGCCAGCCGAGATCCAGGCTCTTGCCGCACAGCGGCACGAACACGCCGCTGCCGGCGGGCAGGTCGAACTCCGGCCAGCATTTCTGCAGCCACGGGTTCACCGCCGGCTGGTGAAAGCCGATCTCCTGGTTCTGCCAGCGGTCGAGCCAGAACTCACGTTCCACGGCGTGCTACATTCCCCAACCTCGCCACTCGATTCTGACCAATGCCCCGAGACGGAGCAACCGCCACCCGCCGGCGCCTGCGCCGCCTGGCCCTGGAGCGCCAGGGTCTGCTGGCGGCCGCCCCGTTCGGACGCGGCCTGTCCGGCGCCCGACGCGCCGTCGAGACCCTCGGCTACGTGCAGATCGACACCATCTCGGTGGTGAGCCGGGCCCACGAGCACGTTCTCCAGGCCAGGGTGCCCGGATTCGGGCCGGACGTGCTGGACCGCCTGCAGGCCCGCCGGGAGGTGTTCGAGTACTGGGCCCACGCCGCCGCCTACCTGCCCATGCGCGACTACCGCTTCGCGCTGCCGCGGATGCACGACGTGCGCAGCGGCCACGAGCGCTGGATCCGCTGCCGGGACCGGACGCTGATGACGCGGGTGCTGGACCGGGTGCGCGCGGAAGGACCGCTGCAGGCCAGGGACTTCGAGGCGCCCCAGGGGCGCCGCGGCGCCGGCTGGTGGGACTGGAAGCCCGCCAAGCGCGCCCTGGAGCAGCTGTTCATGGAGGGCGAGCTGATGTCCGTCGGCCGCGTCGGCTTCCAGAAGGTCTACGATCTGGCCGAGCGCGCCCTCCCGCCGGACGTCGACACGCGCATGCCCACCCTGGAGGAATACGCCGGGCATCTGATCGAGCGGCAGCTCGCCGCGCTCGGCTGCGCGAGCACCCGGGTGTGCGTCTACCAGCGCTACACGCCGGGGCTGCGGGCCGCCGTGGACGCCGCCCTGACGGCGGCCGCCGCGGCCGGCCGCCTGCTGCCCCTCGACCTGGCCGCCCCGGGCGCCCCCCGGGAAACGGTCTACGTGGAGCCCGAGTCCTTCGAGACCCGGCTCGCGCCGGCCCGGGCCCAGGCGCGCATCCTGTCGCCCTTCGACAACCTGGTGATCCACCGCCACCGGGGCCAGAGCCTGTTCGACTTCGACTACCAGCTCGAATGCTACGTGCCCGGCCCGAAGCGCCGTTTCGGTTACTTCTGCCTGCCGATCCTGTACCGGGACCGGCTGGTGGGCCGCGCCGACTGCAAGGCCCATCGCAGCACCGGCCGGTTCGAGATCAAGCGGCTGTTCCTGGAGCACCCCGACGCCGTCGAGCCCGACGGCGACGATGCGCCGACCGCCATCGCCTCCGCCTTCGCCGATCTCGCCGCGCACAACGGCTGCGACCGGATCGACGTCGGCGGCGTGGCGCCGGAGCGGTTCGGCAAGGCGTTCCGGCGCGCCTGCGAGAACGCGGCTCCTGCCAGGTCGCAAGGCTGAGGTCTCGGAAGGCGCCCGGGCCCTCCCATGTAGGAGCGATCTCCAGATCGCGATGGCTTTGGCCGACAGGATCGCGATCTGGAGATCGCTCCTACAGTCTGGCGCCACGTCGGTGGTTCCGGCCGGGGACGCCGGGCGGCGCGGGCACGTGCGAAGGACCAGCTTTTCGCCTGTTCAGGCCCCCTGCTACACACGAGCCCGCCCGGCGGCAAACACGCCCGCTGGCGAAAAGCTGGTCGTTCGTGTGTGCCCGGGCCCATCCCATCCCCCGGAATGAGCCCTGACCAGCCCCCTCAAGCGTCCTTGTAGTCCGCCGGGCGCTTCTCGAGGAACGCGGCCACCCCCTCCCGCATGTCCCCGGTAGTCGACACCAGGATCTGCTGGCGGTCCTCCATGGCGATCACCGACTCGAGGCTGCCGGCGTCGACGCTCATGTTGAGGCACTCCTTGGTCAGCCGCACGCCCACCGGCGAGTTGCCGAGGATCTCCCGGGCGATGCTGCGGCCGACCTCCTCGAGGGCGTCGTCGTCCACCACGTCGGACACCAGACCCACCGCCTTCGCCCGCTCCGCGTCGATGAACCGGCCGGTCAGCAGCAGCTCCGAGGCCAGGGCGCTGCCCACCAGACGCGGCAGGAAGTAGCTGACCCCGACGTCGCAGGCGGTCAGGCCGATGCGGATGAAGGCCGCGTTCATGCGCGCCTTGGGGCCGGCGATGCGGATGTCCGATGCCAGCGCCAGGGCGAAGCCGCCGCCGCTGGCCGGGCCATGGATCAGCGACACGATGGGCTGGGGCGCCCGCCGCATGCGCATGACGACCTCGCTCACCCGCCGCTGCACCCGCAGGCCGGTCACCGCGCCGGAGGGCTCGTCGCTGCGGTCCTCCTTGAGATCGAGCCCGGCGCAGAAGCCGCGGCCGGCGCCGCGCAGGATCACCACCCGCACCGAGTGGTCCGTGTACAGCTCGCCGAAGTAGTGCTGCAGCTCCAGCATCATGGTGCGGCTCATGGCGTTCAGGGCCGCGGGCCGGTTCAGGGTCAGCCAGTCGATGCCGCCTTCCTTTTCGATGGAAAGGGTCTCGTAGCCGCCGTCGGCGTTGCTGCGGGGGCGGTAGTGGTCGGTCATTTCAATACTCCAGAAAGGTTACTGTGGGAGCGATGCCTACCCGGCCAGCTCCAGATCGCGATCTTCGTTCAGCAGAGGTTTCTCGTAGGAGCGATCTCCAGATCGCGATCTTCGTTGGGCGCGCAACGATCAGATCAGAAGAGTCGCGATCTGGAGATCGCTCCTACGGGTGGGTTTTCACGTCCCGGGTGATCAGATCTGCCGGTCCCGGCCGGCCCAGTAGGGGTCGCGCACCAGGCGGCGCTGGATCTTGCCGCTCGGCAGGCGCGGCAGCGTGTCCACGAAGTCGACGGAGCGGGGGCACTTGTAGCCAGGCAGCCGGTCCCGGGCGAAGGCCAGGATGTCCGCCGCCGTGGCGTCGCCGGGCAACGCCTCGTCCTTCAGGTGCACCACCGCCTTCACCTCCTCTCCCCATTCGTCGTTCGGCACGCCGATGGTACAGGCATCGAGCACCGCCGGGTGCTGCAGCAGCACCGCGTCGATCTCCTGGGGGTAGATGTTCACCCCGCCGGAGATGATGGTCTCGGCGCTCCGGCCGGTGAGGAACAGGTAGCCGTCCTCGTCCAGGTAGCCCATGTCGCCCAGCGTGAACCAGTCGCCGCGGTAGCTGCCGCCGGTCTTCTCCGGCGCCTTGAAGTACTCGAACCGGCCCACCTCCGGCGCGCGGAAGTAGATCGTGCCGACCTCGCCCTGGGCGACGTCTTCCCCGGCGTCGTCGAGAATGCGGGTGTTCTCCGGGGTCGGCGTGGTGCCGACGCTGCCGGGCTTCTTCAGCCAGGTCTCGGAATCGATGCCGAAGTTGTTGCCGCCCTCGGTGGCGGCGTAGTACTCGTAGACGATCGGGCCGAACCACTCGATGATCGCCCGCTTCACGTGCACCGGGCACGGCGCCGCGCCGTGCATCACCAGCTTCAGGCTCGACAGGTCGTAGCGCTGCTTCACCTCGTCCGGGAGCTGCAGCAGCCGGTGGAACATGGTGGCGACCATGTGGGTATGGGTGATGCGGTAGCGCTCGATCAGCCGCAGGGTCTCCTCCGGGTCCCACTTGTCCATCATCACCACGCCGACGCCGGCGTTCAGCGGCACCGTGACGTTGAAGGCCAGCGGGGCGGCGTGATAGGCGGGGCCGGTGCACAGGCAGCGGTCGGTTTCCGGATCGCCGGCCGCGACCGACTGGGCCGAGGTGCGCTGCACCGGAAGCTGGCGCCGGTAGACGCCCTTCGGCCGTCCGGTGGTGCCCGAGGTATAGAGCATCTGGGAGCCGCGCACCGGATTCTCCAGGTCCGCCGGATCCTCGCCGGCGATGGCCTGCTCGTAGTCCTCGAACCCCGGGATGGCGCCGCCGACCGCGAGCCGCAGCCGGCAGCCGGCGGCATGGGCGGCCGCTTCCTCGGCGGTGCCGAGGCTCGCGTCGTAGATCACCGCCTGGGCTTCGCAGTTGTCGATGATGTAGCCGGTCTCCTCGCCGGTGAGGTGCCAGTTGACCGGGGTGATGCGGATCCCGGCGCGCATGGCCGCGCACCAGGCCTCGACGAACTCGGGCCGGTTCTTGGTGACCACCGCGATGGCGGCCTCCTCTCCGCCCGTGCCGATGCCGTGGCGCGCCAGCAGCCGCGCGAGCTGATTGGCCCGGGCGTTGAGCGCCCGGAAGGTGCGGTCGCCATAGGCCGTCGCCAGCGCCAGGTGATCCGGTCTGGCCGCGGCGTGGAACGCCACCGCCATGCCCTTCGACACCGCTTCGTTCAGGTCCGCAAACATTGCTCTCCCCCCATGTCGTGCCGCTTCGGCCACGGAGCCCCCCGCTCCGTCTGCCCGGTCCGCGCGTGCCGGACTCAGGCGATCTCGAGCCGCCGCGCCTCACCGTGGTGGCTGGTCAGCCACAGCCCGCCGTCGCCCTCGTAGAGCACCAGCGCGTCCATGAATCCCACCTCGGGCCCGTGAGCGGGCTCGCCGAGCAGCACCTCCCGCAGCAGATAGAGCGTCATGTCGTGGGACACGCACAGGTCGATCTGCCGCTCCGCCACCGGCTGGCGCAGCTTCTCGGCGAGCACGCCAG
>MDTG01100329.1_pt1 | contig 11458 bp, 10 predicted proteins | sample 811421 | NCBI WGS metagenome assembly MDTG01 (sample SAMN05326645, study PRJNA326480) | marine metagenome | isolation source: seawater | place: Pacific Ocean: South East | collected 2011
TCAACTGGTTTAAGGAATCCGAGTTTATATGAACTTTATGGTGGTTCATCTAGCTATTCTGGTAATACTGAACTTAAGCCAGAAAAAAGTTCAACAAATGAAATATTTGGAGAATACAATATTTCAGAAAATATAAAATTCAGATCTACAGCTTACGAAACTGAAATTAATGACAGGATTGAACTAAATTCTTCTTGGTCACAATATGAAAATAAATTACTAAACATAAATCAAGAAGGTTTGGAAAGCTCATTAAATATTTCTGGAAATAAGCAAAACATATCTATTTCTTCAAATTTCTCAAAAAGTAGAAATGATGCGGGTGGTCATCAAAATAGAAGACCAGATCTTTCTTATGGGGTGAATTATTCTAAAAGTTTTAACGATGATAGATTTGGTCCTTTTGATTTAAATATGATTTATAAATATACTGGTAGATATAGAGATTGGGATGGTAGTGGAAATTCATTTCAAAAAAGTACTGATCTTCTTGAACTCTCTATTAATAAAAATTTGTATGGAAGTACTATTACTATGAATATATCAAATCTATTAAATGAAAGATATGAAAAACCAGCAACGTACACGCAGGATGGTAGACAAATAAGATTTGGGTTTAAAAAATCATTTTGATATACTATTTAATAATATTGAAACAGTTTCATAATATATTATAGTATTTCTAATGATAAATTATATTAAGATTAGTCTTGGAATTTTAATTGTTCTATCGGCATCAAGGTTTGTTCCTCATCCGCCTAACTTTACAAGTTTGATTGCTTTAGGCTTTTATGTTCCTTTGCTTCTTGGATTAAAATTTATTCCAGCTTTATTATTGTGTTTTGTTTTTACAGATTTTTTTATAGGCTTTCACTCTACAATATTTTTTACATGGGGAAGCGTAGTATTAATTGGTCTAATCTCCACTTATTTTAACAAAGGTATTTTAACAAGATTGTGTGGAGTATTTGGCGGCTGTTGTATTTTTTATATAATAACTAATTTTGGTGTGTGGACTTTGGGTTCGTATGGATATAGTTTAGAGGGCCTAATATCATGTTATATTTTAGCAATACCATTTTTTGGATATACAATTCTATCAACAATAGTTTATTCGGTAATTATTGAAACTATCTTCAAATTTTATAAAACATATTACAAGAAGTCTTTTAAATTCTAAAAGCCAGAACCTAAGATATAAAAGTTTTTATTGAATATTATGGCAGAAATAGATTTATTGAAAAATTACCCGAAAACCAAAAGGAATTTGGAAGAAGCAACAAAAGTTAGAACTGACGAAGTAAGAAAAGTTGCAAGATTATTTGGTAGAGATTTTTTTGATGGTGATAGGAAATTTGGTTATGGTGGGTTTAACTATCACCCAAAATTTTGGACTCAAGTGGTAAAAGATTTTAGAGATTATTGGCAATTAGATGAAAAGTCATCTATCCTCGATGTAGGATGTGGTAAAGGTTTCATGATTTATGATTTTCTAAAATTAATACCTGAATTAACTATTGAAGGTATAGATATATCCGAATATGCAATCAAAAATTCAAAATCTGAAGTTTCAAATTACTTAAAAATTGGGGATGCAATGAATTTGCCCTATGAAGATAAAAGTTTTGACTATATCATTTCAATAAATACCATCCATAATCTTGAACTTGATGATTGTAAAATTGCTTTAAAAGAAATTAATAGAGTATCAAAAAAAGGTGCTTTTATAACCGTCGATGCATATAATAATGAGGAAGAAAAAAAAAGAATGTATTCTTGGAATTTAACAGCCAAAACTATTTTGTCTACTGGTCAATGGAAAAGTTTATTTGATGAATGCGACTACAAGGGTGATTATTATTGGTTTATACCATGATTGAATACACAAAATATAATTTAAATCTGAGCATTGAAAGTACTAACATAATTAAACATGGTTTATTTAACTTTCAAGAATGATTTTTGGAGGAATATTTAATGAAAGTTAGAATGTTTGATCTAAGGGTAAAAGACAAGTCTATTTCTAAAGATCTTAAAAATATATTTAATAAAGTTTTAAATCATGGAATGTTTTTCTTCGGACCTGAACTTTATAAATTCGAAGAAGAAATGTCTAAGTTTTTAAAAATGAAGTATACCTTAGGAGTTGCTTCTGGGAGTAGTGCTTTATATTTAGCTTTAAAGTCATTAAATATTAAAAAAGGGGATGAAGTAATAACCACACCTTTCTCATGGATTATAACATCAAATGCAATAGCTGAATGCGGTGCAAAACCTGTTTTTGTAGATATAGGTAATGATTACAATATAAACGAAAATTTAATTGAAAACAAAATAACAAAAAAAACAAAAGCTATTGTGCCTATGCATTGGGGTGGACATCTTTGTGATATGGAAAAAATTCAAAAAATTGCAAAAAAATATAATTTATTTATCATTGAGGATGCGGCTCAAGCTTTTGGTGCTCAGTATAAAAATAAGAAATCGGGAAGTTATTCTGATATAGCTGCTTTTAGCATGAATCCTATGAAATGTTTGAACGGATATGGTGAGGGAGGATTAATTGCTACTAATAACAAAAAACTTTACGAAAGATCAAAAATTCTAAGATATGCAGGTACTACTTCAGATCCAAAAAAATTAATAACTAATAATTGTGTTGAGGTTTCTTTAAATCATAAAATGGATACAATTAATGCAGCTATGCTCCTAGTGTCATTTAAATATTTTAAAAATAAAACAAAAAAACTCATGAAGATAAGAAAATACTATGATGAAAATATTAATGATATAATTTTAAAACAAAAAATACGAAAATATGAAATTCCAGGAATGTACGCTTATCCTATACAAATTAAAAATAGAAATAATGTAAAAAAGTTTCTAGAGAAAAAAGGTATTGAAACAAAGATTTGGAATGATCCATTAATTTCAGACTCACCAGTTTACAAAAGTAAAAAAAACGGTAAGCTTGTTAATGCAAAAAAAATTCTTAAACATACTCTTAATATTCCTTTTCATGAAAAACTTTCAAAAAAACAATTAAAATATATTGTTGAAAATTTGAATCTATCAATTAGAAAGTTTTCTTAATGAAAAATGTATCAGAACAACTTATATCAGACCTAATAAAGCAAGGAGTCGATACTTTTTTCGGTATTCAAGGAGGTGCTTGCGCAAGACTAGTTGAAGATGTCATAAAATTTAATGGAAAATTCATACCAGTATTAAATGAACAATCTGCTGGTTACTATGCCCATGGTTATTTTATGGCAACCAAAAAAACTGCTGGACTAATTTTTACCACTGGTCCAGGCCTTACAAATGGTGTATCTGGCATTGCAGCTTGCTACTATGATAGAGTGCCTTTAGTCACATTAGTTGGCCAAGTGCCAACAAGACTTAATATTTCAAAAAAAACTAGGACAAGAATGGTTGGCTTTCAGGAATTACCACACCTAGAAATTTGCAAACCAATCTCAGATTTTACTTTTAAAGTTGATAACATAAAAAGTTTTAAAGATAATAGGAGTAAAATATTATCTAATCTAAACTCAAAAGTTCAAATAATTGAAGTATTAGATGATGTTCAAAGAATGAAGATTAATAATGTAAAAAATTACAAAAGAAAAAAAATCATTAATAAAAATTTTTCGTTAAATAGAGGCCTTCAAAAGATTATTGAAACTTCAAAAGATCCCATAATTCTTTTAGGTGCAGGATTTTCTAGATCTAAAAATGAAAGACAATTATTAAAAAAATTAAGAAAAAAAAATATTAGATTTGCATGTACTTGGGGTGCACAAAATATTCAAAAATATGTTACTCCAAGTGACAACTACCTTGGAATATTTGGCAATCATAATCCAGGATTTGCAAATAATAAAATAAAAAAATCTGATTTAATAATATCTTTAGGATGTTCGCTTTTACAACATCAAGTAGGAAAAAATTATAACGATTTTGCACCTTTGGCAAAAGTTATCTTTGTAAATGATGATCTTAATGAATGTAAAAGAGCGAAAAAGCAATTTGGAAGAAGACTAAATATTGTTAATATTAAAGCTTCAAGTTTTTTGTTTGGTTTAAAAAAATTTAAATTTAAACCAAAAAAGTTAACAAGAAATGAATCGCCAATAAATGCTTATCCAGTAAAAATTTTGCAAAGACTTATGGAAAAAGTTAACAAAGACTCACTTTTCTTTTCAGATGCAGGGGCAACTCTATCATGGACATATCAAGCTGCAAATAATCTAATTAAGTGTCCACAAATTTTTACTTCATTTAATTTACATTCAATGGGTTACGCTAATTGTGCTGCAATTGGTGCAGCAATTAAAAGAAAGAATATTTTTTGTATAATTGGAGATGGTAGTGTACCAATGAATAGTCAAGAGATGTTTTGGTTAAAAAAATTTCCAGTAAAAATGATTATTATAGACAATAAAGGGTATGGAATAATTAGACAAACTCAAAGGCTTTTTTATAAATCTAAGTTTATTGGTTCAGACTTCAAAAATAGAAAATCATCTCTACCAAAATTTAATGTAAAAAATATTATAGATGTTTTTAAAGTACCAACAAAAATAGTTAATTTAAAAAACTTTAATAAAGATCTAAATTGGTTCCTCAAACAAAAAAAAAGTTGTGTTTTAATTGCAAACATTGATTATAATTTAGAGGTTAAAACATAAGATAATTTAAAAAATTAGATGAAAAAAAAAATAACTTTTGTATCTGGAAATTTTAACATTTTGCACCCTGGGCACTTACGTTTGCTTAAATTTGCTAAAAGTATAACTGGATATTTGATAGTAGCTGTTACTAGTAATAAAATTGCTGGCCAATCTGCAAAAATAGATGAAAAATTAAGAGTTGAGAATATAAGAAGTTGTTCATATGTAGATAAAGTTGTTTTGATAAACAAATCTTTGAAAAAAACTCTAGAAAAATTTCGTCCATCAATTGTAGTCAAGGGCAGAGAATATGAAAATATCAATAATGAAGAGCTTGATATAATAAAAAAATTTAACGGAAAATTAATTTTTAGTTCAGGTGAGGTCACTTTTACATCTCAGGATTTAATAGAAAAAGAGATACAAATTAACAAAAGTTTAAACTTCCCAAAGAATTACCTTTTAAATCACAAAATAAACCTCAAAGACTTAAAAAAAATTTTAAATAAATTTAAAAAGTTAAATGTTGCTATAATTGGTGATTTGATTATAGATCACTATCTTTTTTGCCAACCATTAGGAATGTCTCAAGAAGATAATAGCCTTGTTGTTAAAGAAAGTTCAGAAAAAAGTTTTATTGGGGGAGCAGGTATTGTTGCTTTGCATGCAGCTGGCATGGGGTCAAAAATAGATTTTTTTACTGTTGCTGGTGATGATGAAGGATATAAGTTTGCAAAAAAAAAGCTCAATTTAAGAAACCTTAGACCGTATATTTTCAGAGATAAGCAAAGACCAACCACTATAAAAAAAAGATATAAATATGACGATAAAACAATGTTTAGATCATCTAGATTGTATCAAAATTCTATTTCAAGAGAGTTAGAAAATAAATTTATGAAATTATTTTCAAAAAAAATAAAGAATTATGATTTAATTGTTTTTTCAGATTTTAATTATGGTTTTGTGACTCAAAATATAGTTGATCGAGTAACAAGTTTAGCAAAAAAAAATAAAATTTTAATTGTTGCTGACAGTCAATCTTCATCTCAAGATGGCAATATATGTAGATTTAAAAAAATGAATTTAATTACTCCTACTGAAAGAGAGGCAAGGTTGGCTTGTAGAAATAACGAGGATGGATTAATTGTGTTAGCAGATAAGCTTAGAGAAGAATGTTTAGCTGAAAATATAATAATTAAGTTAGGCCAGTTAGGACTTATTATAGATGTTGTAAATAAAAAAAACGGAATTAAAGAAACTGATAAAATTGGTGTTTTAAATAATTATCCTAAAGATGTGGTGGGAGCAGGAGATTCTTTATTGATTTTATCAGCATTATCCTTGGCTGCAGGAGCAGATCCGTGGGAGTCAACATTATTGGGGTCCATAGCAAGTGGCGTGCAAGTTGGTAAATCTGGAAACACGCCTCTTACAAGTAAGGATATAGCGGCACATCTATAAATGAATGCTATTATTTTAGCAGCTGGATATGGAACAAGGTTAAAGCCTATTACTGATAAAACTCCAAAATGTTTAGTTAAAATTCAAGATAAAGTTTTGTTAAATCTTTGGTTAGAAAAATTATCTCTAATAGGAGTTAATGAAATACTTATTAATACTCATTATCTAGCTGATCAAGTAGAAAGTTTTGTAAAAAATTCAAAGTTTTCTAAGGAGATAAAAATTGTGAGAGAGAAAAGGTTATTAGGCACAGCAGGAACTTTAAATCAAAACATAGACTTTTTTGGAAATGAAGATGGAATGTTGCTTCATGCAGACAATTATTGCGTTGAAGATTTATCTTCTCTAATGAATGCTCACAAATCAAGACCTAAAGAATGTTTGATGACTATGTTAACATTTAAAAGTTCCAATCCATCTTATTGTGGAATTGTTAGCTTGAATGATGAAGGTATTGTCATAGATTTTAATGAAAAAAAAAAAGGAGATTTTGGAAACATTGCTAATGGGGCAATTTATATTTTGTCAAAAGATTTAATAAAAATTATTAAAAAAGATTACAGTTATACAAAAGATTTTAGTACTGAAATAATCAAAAATTTTTTAGGCAAAATTTATACTTATAATACAACTAAATTTTTTACTGACATAGGTACTTTAGAAGAATATGAAATTGCTCAAAGAAATTAAAACAGTATATGTCTTTCACAAGATAGATTTGTTAAATTTTGTTGTTTTTTATAATTAAATTTGATACCAAATCTAATTTTTAAATAATGAACTCTTTGAAAAAACAAGAAATTTGGATATCTGATTTAACACATACTGCACAAGGTATAAGTTCAATTACTTTTCCTTTAGGGGCTAGTTATGTTTATGCATATGCTCAAAAGCATCTTGGAGATGATTTTAACTTCAGATTGTTTAAATTTCCTGAGCATTTAAATGATGCTTTAAAAGAGAGTATACCATCAATGATTTGCTTTTCTAATTATAGCTGGAATTTAGAACTTGGTTATAAATTTGCATCCTTAGTTAAAGAAAAGAATCCAAATATAGTTACTGTTTTTGGAGGCCCCAATTTTCCAACTGAAACAGAAGAAAAAATAGAATTTCTCCAAAAAAAACCGCATATTGATTTCACAATTGAACTAGAGGGAGAACTAGGTTTTGTTGATTTGGTAAAACAATTAGCTTTGAATAATTTTAATATTAAAAAATTAAAGAGTGGAGCACCTAGAATTATTAATACGTGTTATGCCGAAGGTAATGATCTCATAAGTGGTTCAATTAATAGAATACAAGATATTAATATAATCCCATCTCCATATTTAAATGGACTAATGGATAAATTTTTTGACATGCCTCTAGTACCAATGATTGAAACTACAAGAGGATGTCCTTTTTCATGTACTTTTTGTGCTGATGGCTTAGCTAGTAAAAATTTGGTTAAACGATATGATCATGAAAGAGTTAAGGAAGAATTATATTTAATAGCTAAAAAAGTAAAAAATATTAATGAATTGATTTTTACAGACCTCAACTTTTCTATGTATAAACAAGATTTGCAAACCGCAAAAGTTCTTGCTGATATTCAAAAAACTTATCATTATCCGACAGTAGTAAGTGCTTCTCCAGGAAAGAATATGCCAAAAAGAACAATAGAGGTTGCCAGTATGATTGAAGGTTGGAATTTGGGAGCTCAAATACAATCTAATGATACTGATGTCTTAAAAGCTATTAAAAGAAAAAATATATCAAGCTCGGCATACAAAGAGTTAATTGATTATGGAAATATTCTTGGAGAAAAAACTGAGTCTGCAATAATACTTGGGATGCCAGAAGATAATAAAAAAAGACATTTTGAGTCTTTACGTTTTGGAATTGATAATGATGCAAAGGTTGTAAGAATGTTCCAGGCAATGTTATTAGTGGGAACTGAAATGGCATCGAAATCAACAAGAAAAAAATATGATATTAAATCTAAATTTAGAACAATACCAGGATGTTTGGGAATGTATGATATTATGGGTGCAAAACATTCAGTTGCAGAAATTGAGGAAATAATAGTAGGTAGTAATACGCTAAGTAAAGAGGATTACATTGACTGTAGAATTATGAATCTTTTCATTACTACTTTTTACAATAATTCTATATTTGAGGAAATTTTTGTCATGCTTAGGTCTTTAGATGTTTCTTCATTTGATTGCTTAGTCTACATTAAGGAACACCCTGAAATTTATTCAGAAAAAATTAAAAAAATAATTTCAGAGTTTATTTTTGAAACAACAGAGGACCTTTATGATAGTTGGGATGAAGCTAATAGTTTTGTTTTATCTCCAGACGTTATAGCAAAGTACATAGGTGGTGATATGGGAACAAATGAATTGTTGTTAAGTCATTCAAAATTATTTAATGAATTTGAGGATATAAATAATCTGATTTTTCAATCAGTAAGAGGTTATTTGGAGAGTAAAGAATTACTTAGTGATGAAATTGATAATTATTTGTTAGATTTGAAAAAATTTATTTCTTTAAGAAAAAAAGATCCTTTAAATGACACTGATACAATAAAAAGCGCAACATTGAAATTTGATTTTGAAGCCATTACAAAAGATCATTATAAGATAAATCCTAAATCATTGCCAAAATTAGAAAAGCCAATTCAATACAAATTTTTTCACGATAAAGATCAGCAAAAATATATTAGTAATCAAAGAAAAGTTTATTTAAATCAAGCTATTGGTTTAGGAAAATTACTTCAACAATCAAATATGAAAAGAATTTTCAGAAATTTTGAAAGAGCGAGCTAATCTATTAAATTTTTTACTGATGTAGGCACTTTAGAAGAATATAAAATTGCTCAAAAAAATTAATATAGGAATTGTAATTTGAAGGAATTAAAAAAAAATATCAAAAATTTTTTGTACAAATATAAACTGACCTATATTGTTTATATTTATACGTTTTTTTTCTTTAACATACCAAATATTAAAGTCATTAAAAGATTAATCATAAAATATAAATCTCAAAAAATAATAAAAATTATTTCAAAAAAAAAAATTAAAAAAGTTATATTTTTTTATGATTGTAAAGTTTCCCCATCTACTATTGGGGACTATTTTTTTTTTCTAATTTTAGTAAAAATATTCCTTTTACGAGGTTTTAATGTAAAAATATGTTTGATAATTGGCGAATATAGAAACAGCTGGTATATAAAAAATAATTCTAAAGGAAAAGATTCTAAAAATTTAATCAAATATAAAATTGATTATTTAAAAAATTTTAGCAATCAAATATTGAATCACAAAGTTAATATCGAATTAAAAGAGTTCAAAAATTTAGACTTTCATCAAATTAAAAAAAAATATTATATATATAACATGAGAGGGGTGCAAAAGCGTAATCCAATTTACAGAGAGAGTTTTCTCATGATTAATTATATCATAAGTAAGCTTGGAAAAACTTTTAATAAAAAAATTTTTTTTAAAAAAAATATAAATATTAGAGTTAAAAAGATTTTAAAAAAAAAAAAATTTGTCACAATTTTATGTAGATATAATCCAAATAAACCAAAAAATAGGAATTTGACTGTAAATGAGTTCAAAAATGTAATTAAATTTGTAGGTGAAAAATTTGAGGGATATAAAATTTTTGTGATTTCAGATAAAATTGGATGTGAGTATTTTAAAAAAATTTCAAAGCAAAATAATTTTAAAATTTCATTTTCAAAAGATTATTCAAATAGCGTTTTAGAGGATATGCAAATTATATTAAATTCGGAATTTTGTTTATCTTTAAAAGGTGGAGGTGGCATGTCAAATTTGGTTATGTTTTCTGAAATACCTTATTTAATTGATATGGGCTGGGTAGATATAGGGTGGAACAAAAATAAATTAGTCTTTTGGCAAAAAAATTCTCAAAAATTGATTGTAAATAAAAAGAGTAATATATTTTTTAAAAGTTTAAAAAAATTAAATTTTAAAAATATAAATTAGAAATTTAAAGAATTATAATGATTAAAACAAAGAGATGTATTTTTTTGGATAGAGATGGAACATTGATTGATACCCCTGAGACCAAATCTTTAAAACCAAAATCTTTTAACAATTTAAATCAAGTACATTTAAAAAAAGACGTGATTGAATTATGTTCTCATTTAAAAAAAGATTATATGCTAATGTTATTTACCAACCAACCTGACGTAACCAGAAAAAAAAATTCTAAAGTTAATGTAGAGAATATAAACTTATTTTTAAAAAAAAAACTTTGTTTAGATAATATTTTGGTAAATTATTCTGACGATGAAAAAAATTATTTCAGAAAACCCAATCCAGGAATGTTGTTTTATGCAAAAAAAAAATTTGATATTGACTTAAAAAGAAGTTACGTAGTTGGAGATAGATGGCGCGATATTGATGCTGGTTCAGCAGCCAAGTGCAAAACAATTTTTATTGATAGAAACTATAATGAAAAATTAAATTGTAAACCTGATTTTATAGTAAAGAATATTAAGCAAATTTTAAAATTCATTAAATAAATAGTGAAAAAACCTTATTTTTAGAATTAAATTATATTTCTTTACTGTTCAATGATTGAACGATATATTTTATATAATCATGAATAATGAAGACAATTTAGAAGTTTTAAGAAAACTTAACAAAAAACCTGAGTATTCACAGCGTGAGTTGGCAAAAGAACTGAATTTTAGTCTTGGTAAATTAAACTACTGTTTAAAATCTTTGCAACAAAAAGGTCTGATAAAAATTAAAAATTTTAAAAAAAATCCAAAAAAAATTAATTATTTATATATATTAACACCTAAAGGAATATCCGAAAAAACTAAACTTACACTAAATTTTATGAAGAGAAAAATGCAGGAGTATGAAGAATTAAAAAAAGAGATTGAAAAATTTGAATTATAGAGGAAGGTGGACAAGCAATGAGAGATAAAATTTCAGTTATAATTAGGTCAAGAAATGAAGATAGATGGATTGGACATGCTATACAATCGGTTTTAGATTTTATTTATAAACCTGAAATAATTATTGTGGACAATAACTCAACAGATGAAACAGAAAATATAGTTCGTCATTTCACTCAAGATCCCCTATTAAATGATAAAAAAAATAAGCAGTATACTAAAATTAAAATTATTAAAATTGATAATTATACGCCTGGTAAAGCACTTAATATGGGTGTAAAAAAATGCTCAAATCCCCATTTAATGATAATTTCTGCACATTGTGTCTTAAAAAAATTAAATTTAAAAAAACATGTTCAAGATTTAAAAAAACATGTTTGTGTTTTTGGTAATAACA
>MDTG01269879.1_pt1 | contig 11458 bp, 13 predicted proteins | sample 811421 | NCBI WGS metagenome assembly MDTG01 (sample SAMN05326645, study PRJNA326480) | marine metagenome | isolation source: seawater | place: Pacific Ocean: South East | collected 2011
AACCTTTTTTAATATTTTACATTTTTTAATTTTAAAATTGAATTTAGATAAAATGTTTTTAATTAATAATAAATTTTTGAATCAAAAAAAAAATTACAAATATTATACTTTTGAAAATATTATATCACTTAAAGAAAAATATAATCTTTTTGTACAAGATTTAGAGCCAAATATAAAATTTCCTGAAAATGATAATATAATTGGTAAAGAATTTTTGAAAAAATTGGGATTAAATGAACACAATTATGTCTGTTTTCATAATAGAGACGAGAGTTTTTTGGAAAAAAATTCTAAGCTTCAAGATTGGTCTCATCATAGATTTAGAAATTCAAATATTGAAAATTATATAGAAGCAGCGAATTATATTACCAATCAAAAATTAACTAGTGTAAGAGTTGGTAAGTTGACGGATAGTAAACTAAATAATAAATTTATTTATGACTATGCTAATTCTGATTTGCAAAGTGATTTCGGAGACATTTGTATAATTAAAAATTGCTCTTTTTTTGTTTGCTCAGATACTGGTATCTCTAATGTTGCTGAATGTTTTAGAAAGCCAATAGTTTATGTAAATTTTGCAGCATTTAACGATTTATTTAACGTTGCAACAATTTCAAAAGGTTTGATTATTTTTAAAAAAATATATGATTCAAACTTGAAAAAATATTTGAACTTTGATGATTTAAAAAAATTAAATATAAGAGGTTCAAATATATTAGAAATTTTAAAACAAAATAACCTTATATTGGAAGAAAATTCGTCAGATGAGATTTTAGATGTTACTAAAGAAATGCATCTAAGACAAATTGGTAAGTGGCAAACAAATGAGATTGACGATAGAAAACAAAGATTTTTTTGGAATAAATACTTTCCAGGATTTAATAATTCATTGTCACTTAAAATTGGAAAAAAATATTTAGAGGAGAACACGAGTTGAAAAAAGAGATCAAACTTTGGAAAAAAGCAAAAAAAAAAATTTTGCATGGAAATATGCTTCTATCAAAAAGACCTGAAATGCATCTGCCAAATATTTGGCCAACTTATTACTCTAAAGCAAAAGGCGTTAACATTTGGGGGATAGATAACAAAAAATATATTGATATGCTTTTTTTAGTAGGACCAAATACTTTAGGTTATGCAAATCCAAAAATAGATAATCAAGTCATAAAAACAATAAGAAATGGAAATATGTCTAGCTTAAATTGTCCAGAAGAAGTTTATCTTGCGGAGAAACTTATTGAATTGCATCCATGGGGTAATAAAGTAAAATTTGCTCGAAGTGGTGGGGAAGCAAATGCAATTGCAATTCGAATAGCAAGAGCCGCAAGTGGTAGAGACAAAGTTGCAATTTGTGGTTATCATGGTTGGCATGATTGGTATTTATCAGCAAATTTAAAAGATAAAAATAAATTAAATAAACATTTGCTTGAGGGCCTTCATCCTAAAGGAGTACCTTCAAAACTAAAAAATACTGTAATTACTTTTCAATATAATGACATAAATGGCTTAAAAAAAATTGTTGAAAACAATAAATTAGCTGCAATTAAAATGGAAGTTTCAAGAAATCAAGGACCAGAGAATAACTTTTTACAAAAAGTGAGAACGCTATGTGATAAACACAATATTATTCTTATTTTTGATGAATGTACGTCAGGATTTAGACAAACTTATGGTGGATTACATAAATTTTATAAAGTTGAACCAGATATGGCTATGTTTGGAAAAGCATTAGGAAATGGATATGCAATCACAGCAGTATTAGGTAAAGATGAAATTATGTCTGAAGCTCAGGACTCATTCATAAGTAGTACTTTTTGGACCGAAAGAGTTGGTCCGACTGCTGCGCTAGCAACACTAGACGAAATGAAAAGAGTCAAATCTTGGATAAAAATTACTAGTTTAGGTCATTACTTAATAAAAGGATGGAAATATTTAGGAGAAAAATATGGAGTAAAATTAAATATTTCTAGTCTTCCAGCTTTAGCAACCTTAAACTTTTCTAGTGTAAAAAAATTGGAATATAAAACTTTCTTAACCCAAGAAATGTTAAAAAAGAAATATTTGGCAAGCACGCTGACTTATTTGAGCACAGCACATAACAAGTCTATAATTAATAGATATATTGATGAACTTGAGCCAATATTTAAAATATTAGGTGAATGTGAGGATGGAAATAAAATTGAAAAGTTTTTAAAAACTTCAGTTTGTGAAAAAGGATTTAAAAGACTAAATTAAAAATTTTAATGGACAAATTTTATAAACAAAATGGATACAAAAAAATTATTTTTAATAAAAAGAAAAATTTATCTATTTTAAAAAAAAAAATACTTAATATTTTTAAAACAATTTCGATTAAAAAAAAAAGTAAAATAAAAATAAATAATCATAAAGATATTATAAATTTATATAAAAAAAATAAAAAAATTTGGGTTATGGCATATGATCAAATAAGAAATATGCCTGAACTTTATGGTTTAATTTTTACTTCAGATTTTTTAAAAAAAATATCTAAAGTTTCTGGTATAAAAATTCCAACATTAACAACCTCTAAAATAACTATTAGATTAGACATGCCTAATGGTCAGGGTTCAACTTTAACAAAACCCCATCAAGATTATGTAGCCCATCAGGGCTCATCAAATTCAATTACTGTTTGGATACCATTACAAGATACATTATATAAAAATGGATCATTAAATATTATTAAAGGATCTCATAAAAAAGGTTTTGTAAGTGATAATCTTAATTGGAAAACAAAAAAGATACCTCCTAACCTTATTTCTAAAAAAAAAGCAAATACTATTGGAAATTTTGAAAATATTGAAACTAAATTTGGAGAGGTATTATTATTTTCAACTTTTTTAGTTCATAAGTCCGGATTAAATTTATCTAAAAATATAAGATATTCTATCAATGTAAGATTCAATGATATTAATAGTCAAGATTATGCAGATAGAAATTATTATTTAAATGAAATAAGTGGTTTAAAAAAATTAAATTTAAACTTTATTCCAATAAATGTCTTCGAAAATTAAAAAAATAAATAGGACATTTAAAAACAAAAAAGTTATCAATGAATATTCAAAAACAAATAAAAAATTTATTTGGGATATATACCATTGGGACAAACAGTTTATCTCAAAAATGAAAATATAAAGATGCAAAAAAATTATAAATTTAATGAGTATATTTCAAATTATATTAACAACGTTAACTTTATTAAAGAAATTGCCAATGATTTAGAAATTCAATTTATTAATCCATCAAAAAAAATTCAGCAAATTGCAAGTAAAAAATCTTTAAAGATATGTAATAAAAATGAAAGTTATTTTAATAAATACGGTTATTTAAAGTATGTGAGAATTTTAAAAGACTTAATAAATTTATGATAACGTCTATTATGCAGCCTACTTTTTTGCCAGGTTTAAGTTTCTTTTCTCTAATAATTCAGTCTGATAACTTTGTTTTCTTAGACAATGTTCAATTTCAAAAGCAGTCTTGGCAGCAAAGAAATCAGATTTTGATAAATGACAAAAAAAGCTGGCTTATAGTTCCTATAAAAAAGAGTGAAAAAAAACAAATTAATCAGATAAAAATTTTTAATGAAAATATTCACATTAAGATACTAAAAACAATTAAACAGAATTATTCTAAAACCAAATTTTTTGATCGGTACTGGGAGTCTTTTGAACACATCTTTATTAAAAGTTGTGATACCAGATATTTGTCAGTTTTAAATATTAATATCATAAAATGGATTTGTGAAATGTTAAAAATTGATTGTAATTTTTCTATTTCTTCAAGTTACGGAAATAGTAGATCTAAAATTGAAACATTAATTTCAATAAATAAAAAATTGAATACTTCAATCTATTTATCACCTATTGGTTCATATAATTATTTATCAGATACTAAAAGTATATTTAAAAAACAAAATATAGATTTGGTTTTTAATAATTATAATGAAATAAAGTCTGTTAATGAGAATAATAGATTAAATTTAAGTATTATAGATTTATTATTTAATTATGGATTTTCATCAAAAAAAATTATTTCAAAAGGAATAGGTAAACCTTATAGTGTTCTAGAAATGAATAAAATAAATATTTAATTCTATGAAAAAACTTTTAATTTTTGGAACAGGAGAAATTTCAATATTAGCTAAGTATTATTTTGAAACAGACTCAGATTATGATGTAGTAGGGTTTGTCTGTGATGATGAGTTTCATAATTCAGATCAATTTGAGGGTAAAAAGCTTTATAAATTTTCAAGTTTAAAAACTAGTATCAATAAAGATGACCATTATATTTTTGTAGGAATTTCTTATCGTCAATTAAATAAAGTAAGAGAGAATATTTATCATAAAATAAAAAAATTAGGTTTTAAATTCGCCAGTTATATTAGTCCAAAATCAGAAATTTCCCCAAATGTAAAAATTGGAGAAAATTGTTTTATTTTAGAAAATCAAACTATACAGCCATTTGTTGAAATTGGAGATAATGTAATTATTTGGAGTGGAAATCATATTGGACACAGATCTAAAATTAGCAACCATGTTTATATATCCTCACACGTATGCGTTTCTGGCTATTGTGAAATTGGAGAAAGAACCTTTATTGGTGTAAATTCGGCTCTTGGTGATTTTTCAAAGATAGGAAAAGATACATTTATATCTATGTCATCAACAGTATATGGAAATATAAAAGATGGATCAGTAATAATTGGTAAAAAAACCCAAGTATTTGAAAGTGATACTAAACAAAATTCTTTAATTAAAAAAAAATATTTTTTTAATTAATGAAAAGTGTTTTTTTTATTCTTAACGTAGGTGCAAGGTATGGATTTGGTCATTTTATTAGATGTATTAATTTAAAAAGTATTTTCGATAAAAAAAAAATTTTTTTTTTAATAAAAAAAAATCAATTAAAATTCATTAAAAGTTATAATGATAAAAATATCAAGTATCTCTTATTGTCAAACAATAATATTATTAAACAAGATAAAATTATATTAGAATATATAAAAAAGTTTAATTGTGATCGAGTAATAACAGATCTATATACTGATAAAGAAATTCGTAATACAAAACTTATAAAAAATTTTCATTATAAAATTAAAAAACAAAAAAAAATTAAGTTATTATCTATTTCAGATGTAAGGGTAAAAAATAATATATCTCATTTTGTTTTTATTCCAAATTCGTTAAGAAATAACATTTTAAAAAATAGAAAAAATCAAATTACATTTGGAGGTTTAAATTACAATTATTTAAAGAGTCAGAAAATTAATAAAAATGTAAACCAACCAAAAGAATTTAGAGTTTTGTCAATATTTTTAAGTGCAAAAAATAGAAACAAAGAAATTAAAATGATACTTGAAGCTATACTAAAATCAGATTTGCCAATTAAAAAAATAAATATTTTTTCAAATTTTAAGATAAAAAATTTAATGTATAAAAAATTTTCCGATCAAAAAATTATAATTAATTTTTTTAAAATTGATAAAAATTTTTTAAGGATTTTGTCTAAATCTGATATTTTTATTACATCAGAGGGAACAGCAAAGTATGATAGTTTAGCACTAGGGGTTACCACATGTGTAATAAGTTTTTTTAATTATAAGAATAAATTAATCTCAGAACTTATAAAAAAAGATTTTCTATTTTTTTTGGGCTATTCTAAAAAAATAACAATAAACATAATTAAAGATAAATTAAATTATTTAAATAATAATAAACTTTTAAAGAATAAAATCTTTAATAATCAAATTAAAAATTTTGATACAAATGGACTTTATAGATTTAAAAAAGTTTTAAAAACCTATATGTATATTTAAAAATAATGAATAATTGGAAAAGCTTAGGATTAATTATTAAAACCAAAAAGAAGTTTGATTGGCTACAAACGCACATGTGGGTTCCTGTTGTAGATAATATTAATAATAATTATGTTAATGTATATTTTTCATCTAGAAACAAAAAAAACTTTAGTTCAACTGGAGTTTTAAAATTTTACCCAAATAACTTAAAAAAAAAAATTCTAATCAAATCACAGCCAGTAATTAAATTAGGTAATCTCGGTTTATTTGATGATAGTGCAGCAGTAGCTTGTACTTTGGTAAACTACAAAGGTGATAAATATTTATATTATGTTGGATGGATGCAAGGAAAGAGAATTCGGTATCATCCTTCAATTGGATTAGCAACCTTAAAAACAAAGCAAAACAAATTTAAGAAATTATCTTTTGCTCCCCTGATACCCAAAAGTGATTTGGAGCCTTATGGGATGGCCTCTCCTTTTGTGATGTACGATAAAGATAAAAAAATTTGGCACATGTGGTATGCAAGTTATCGATATTGGAAATTAAGAAAAAAAGATCCTTGGCCACATTATGAAATAAGATATGCAAGTTCTTTTGATGGAATAAATTGGAGTATTAAAGGAAGAAAATGTTTAGGGTCCTCAAAACTTGAAGCTGTAGCAAGACCGTATGTTATTAAAGAAAAAAATATTTTTAAAATGTGGTACTGTTATAGAAAAAATTATGGACATTATAAAATAGGATATGCAGAGTCAAAAAATGGTATTGATTGGAAAGTTTTAAATCATAAATTTAAATTAAAACTTTCAGGGCAATACTGGGATAGTGAAATGCAAGCATATCCATGTGTTTTTAAATTTAAAGGTAAAAAATATATGCTATATAATGGTAATAATTTTGGTGTTGATGGAATTGGTCTTGCAGTTGAGAGTTAATGATTAAGCGCCTAGCCATAATTCCTGCACGATCAGGCTCTAAAAGAATTAAAAACAAAAATATAAAAAATTTTTTAGGAAAACCAATAATTTTTTATGCAATTGATACACTAAGAAAAAGTAAATTATTTTCAAAAATTCATGTATCTACAGACAGTAATAAAATTAAGAATTTAGTTAATAAAAAAAATCTTAAAATTAATAGATTAAGACCAAAAAAATTATCTTCTGACACAGCTCCAACTATGGAAGTCTTAAAGTATGAAGTTAAAAAATTTTCAGAGTATAATGAAAAATATGATGAAATTTGGTTGGTAAGTGCCTGTAACCCATTATTACAATTAAAAGATCTTAAAAATGCAGCTAAAATATTTAATATTAAAAAAAACAAATTTTCTTTAATTGCTGTTACAGATTATCCAGCACCAATTGAATGGGCATTTGAAATAAAAAAAAATAAGCTAACGCCTGTTCAAAAAAATATGTTCAAGGTAAGATCAAATAAATTAACAGAAAAATATTATGATTGTGACTCTTTCGCAATATTTAAGCCAAATGAAATAATAAATTCATCTAAGTTTGGAACAAATACAAGATTTATCCCTTATAAAATAAATCGAGAATTAGCAGTAGATATAGACAGCTTAAGAGATTGGAAATATGCTGAAAAGCTATATAGATTGACATAAATAAATGGATCTTTTCAAAAAAATTAAGCAAAATAAGAAAACATTTATAATAGCTGAAATTTCTGCAAATCATAAACAAAAATTTGCTAATGTTATAAGATTAATCAACCATGCTGTTTTAGCGAAAGTAGATGCAATAAAAATTCAAACTTATACTCCAGACACAATCACACTTAAGACAAATAAAAAAGATTTTAGAATTTTAGATAAAAAAAACAAACTATATAAACAAAATCTTTATGATGTATTTTCTGAGGCATACACACCTTGGAAATGGCAAAAAAAAGTTTTTGATTATGCAAAAAGAAAAGGTCTAATTTGTTTTAGTTCAGTTTTTGATGAAAGTTCAGTTGATTTTTTATCTAATATTGGAGTAAAAGCATACAAGATTTCATCTTTTGAAATCACTCACTATCCACTTTTGAAAAAAGTTGCAAAACAAAAAAAAATAGTTTTTTTATCCACTGGAATGGCTACTGTAAAAGAAATAGAAGAAGCAATTAATATTTTAAGAAAAAATGGCACTTCAAAAATTATTTTGTTAAAATGCACCAGCTATTATCCTGCAGATCCAAAAGATATTAACTTAAAAACAATTGTTGAAATGAAAAAAAAATTTAAGTGCATAATTGGTATCTCCGATCATTCAATCGGAACAAGTGTTGGATTAGCCTCTGTAGCTTTAGGGGCACAAGTAATCGAAAAACATTTTAAATTACCAGATGATAATCAATCTCTAGATAGTCATTTTTCTATTGATTATAAAGAAATGAAATATCTTGTTGACCAATGTAAAATTGTAAAATCATCAGTTGGATCAGTATTTTTTGGTCCAACAAAAAATGAATTAAAAAATATGAAATCTAGACAATCTATTTATTATAGTAAAAATATTGCAAAAGGAGATTTAATAAATAAAAGTAATATAAAAATTGTAAGGCCATCTCTAGGGTTACATCCAAAGTATTATAACAAAATAATAGGTAGAAAGTTAAATAAAAATGTAAGTTACGCTTCAAGAGTAAAACTAAAAGATTTTTAATGAAAAAAATACCATATGGCAGGCACAAAATATTTAAAAATGATATTAAATATGTTTGTAAAATTCTAAGATCTCCTTCGATTACTCAAGGAAAGACAGTTGAGGAGTTTGGTAATAAAATTGCAAAATTCGTAGGATCAAAATATGGTGTAGCAGTCTCAAGTGGGACAGCAGCACTGCATTCAGCTGTAGCTTGCCTTAATCTTAAAAAAGGTGAAGAGGTAATTACAACACCATTAACATTTTGTGCAACCGCTAATTCTGTACTTTATGAGGGTGGAGAAATTAAACTTGCTGACATAGATATTAATAATTTAAATATTGATCCGTACGAAATAGAGAAAAAAATAACAAAAAAAACAAAAGCTATTATAGCTGTTGATTTTAGAGGACATCCATCAAATTTAATTAAAATAAGAAATATTGCAAAAGAATATAATTTAAAAGTAATTGAAGATGCTTCGCACTCTCTAGGATCAAGTTATGTAAATAGAGATAAAAAATTTAAATGTGGCGATTGTAAACACGCTGACATGGCAACATTTAGTTTTCATCCTGTAAAGCATATAACAACAGGTGAGGGTGGAATAATTACAACTAATAATAAAAAGATATTTGATAAACTAAATTTATTTAGAAAACATGGCATTCAAAGATCAAATAAAATGTTTTCTAAAAAAAAACAAATTGGAAAATGGTATTATGACATGGAATTTTTAGGTTATAATTATAGATTAACAGATTTCCAATCAGCATTAGGTATAAGTCAATTAAAAAACTTAAAAAAATTTATTAAAAGAAGAAGAAATATTGTAAATTATTATAATTCTGAATTAAAACAAATAGATCAATTAATACTTCCTTACGAAGAAAAAAATGTAGACTCTAATTTTCACCTATATTCTTTGCAGATACAAAATCATAAAAAAAAAAATAGATATTCATTTTTTAATTACTTGGTAAATAATAATTATAATCCTATGATACACTATATACCCATACATTATCTAAAATATTATAAAAAGCGGTATAAATTTAAAAAAGGAGATTTTAAAAACAGTGAATTATTTTATAGCAGAACGGTCTCATTACCACTTTTTCCAACAATGAAAGACAAAGAGGTTGAAAAAGTTGTTTCAGATATAAAAAAATTTTTTGAAAATTAAATGAGCTTGAGAGTAAACAAAAAAATTTTTGTTTTAGGTACGGCTCAATTAAACTCAAATTATGGAGTAACAAATTCAAATACAGTTGTTTCTAAAAAAGAATCTTTCAAAATTCTAGAGCATGCATGGGAAAACGGAATTAGGCATTACGATACAGCTCCATCATATAGAGGTCAGAAAATCTTAGGAGAATTTATTAAAATTAATCACTTAGAAAAAAAAATAAATGTTTTTAGTAAAGTTAATAAAATAAGATTGCTTAAGAATATAAAAAATCAAATAAGTAATGAAATAGATAAAAATATTAATGATTTACAAGTTGTACCCAAAGTAAATTTTTTACACGACAGGCAAAATATTAAATATTTAATCTATAAAAATATAAATTTAAATGAAATAAGTACAACTTTAGGCCTTTCTATATATAATCCAAATGAAATCTCTAAAACAAAAAAAAATATTTTTTATCAATTTCCAACAAATTTTTTAGACAATAGGTTTGATAAAAATTTTATATTGAAAAATTTTCGAGTTGCTAGATCTTTATTTCTGCAGGGAATTTTGATCTCAAAATTAAATAATAACTCAATAAATAAAAAAAAAAAATTGTTAAATAAATTTCAAAAAATATTTTTCGATATGTGTAAAGAAAACAATATTGATCCCATTGAATTTAATCTATCATATATGTTAAAAAAAAATCATTTTGATTATTTTATTATTGGAATAAATTCTAAAAAGAATTTAAAAAAAATATTAGGATCAAATTTTAAATATCAAACAAAATACAACGTAATTAAATACAAACTATTCAAAAATACCAAAAGTTTAATCAAACCTTATAATTGGTAGTAATGGAATTTAAAAAAAGATTAGATGTAAAGTTAAAAAATAAAAGGTTTGTTATCAAGCAGATTAGAAAAGCACACATTGATTATAAGTACATAAAATCCATAGAAAGATATAAATTTTATTTGTCATTTCCTAGGGCTAATATTAATAAACAAAAAGATTATATTGATAGTATAATTAAATCTAAAACAAAACTAATATTAGGATTTTATAATGATAAAAATTTAATTTTTTCATCAGGCCTCCAACTATTAAAAAAAAAAAAAATTAGCTTAGGAATACTTAATATAGATTCAAGATATAAGAAAAAAGGTATGGCCAAAGTTTTTTTGTATACTATTATGAAATATTTTAAAAATTATTTTAATACAAAATATTTTGTTGCAGGTGTTGATAAGCAAAATACACCCTCATTAAAACTTTTTAAAAGTTTAAACTTTGAATTAAAAAATAAAAATGAAAAAAACTATTTATTAGAAATAAATTCAAACAATTTAAAAAATATAAAATACTTAACTATTGAAACAAAATAAAACAAAAATATTTATAACAGGCTGCCATGGTATGCTGGGTAGTAATATATTAAAATTTTTTAAAAAAAAAAAATTATAACTTCATTGGTACCCATAAAACTAAAAATAAACCTAAGCATGAAAATAATGAATTTTACTTAGATTTAACTAAAAAAAAAAAAATTAAAGCTCTTATCAAGAAAATTAATCCAGAAATTGTTATACATACAGCTGGATTGGTAAATCTTAGTTTGTGTCAAAAAAATCCTAATCTTTCAAAAAAACATAATGTTTTCACTCTACAAAATTTAATTTCAAATTTAAGTAAAGACACATACTTTATATTTATTTCATCAGATCAGGTTTATGGAAAAAATACGAAAGCTATTGAGACTTCTAAAAATTTAAAACCTTTAAATATCTATGGTAAACATAAGTTAT
>MDTG01448578.1_pt1 | contig 11458 bp, 8 predicted proteins | sample 811421 | NCBI WGS metagenome assembly MDTG01 (sample SAMN05326645, study PRJNA326480) | marine metagenome | isolation source: seawater | place: Pacific Ocean: South East | collected 2011
TGGAGATGTCAATGCCGCTTTCGATGATGGTGGTCGCCACGAGCACGTCATAGGCCCCTTCGATGAAGTCGGTCATCACGCGCTCGAGTTGCTCCCCGTCCATTTGGCCGTGTCCGATGCCGATGCGCGCATCCGGGACAAGCCGATTGATCATGCCCGCCACGTCGCGGATGTTGGCGACGCGGTTGTGCACGAAATACGCCTGTCCTCCACGGGAGAGCTCATAGCTGATGGCGTCCCGGATGAGTTCCTCATTGAAGGATCCGGTCTGGGTTTCCACCGGATAGCGATTCGGGGGAGGGGTAGCGATGATGCTGAGGTCGCGCGCGCCCATGAGGGAGAACTGCAGCGTCCGTGGAATGGGGGTCGCGGTCAGGGTGAGGGTGTCCACCGTAGCGCGAAGGGTCTTGAGCTTGTCTTTGACGGCGACCCCGAACTTCTGCTCCTCGTCGATGATGAGCAGGCCGAGCTCCTTCCATTTGATCCGCTTGCCCACGATGGCATGGGTGCCGATCAGGATGTCGATCTCACCCGCCTCCAACGCCTTAACCGTCTCGGTCATCTTTTTGCCGGTCTTGAACCGGTTGACGTAATCCACCTTGACGGGGAAGTCCTTCAGGCGCCTGGAGAAGCTCCGGAAGTGCTGCATCGACAAGATGGTCGTCGGCACGAGCACCGCCACCTGCTTGCCGTCGGTCGCGGCCTTGAACGCCGCCCGAATGGCGATCTCGGTCTTGCCGAAGCCCACGTCGCCACAAACGAGGCGGTCCATGGGCACTTCCTTTTCCATGTCTTCCTTGACGGCCTCGGTGGCGGTCAATTGGTCCGGGGTGTCCTGGTACATAAAGCTGGCCTCAAGCTCCGTCTGCAGGTAGGTGTCAGGGGTGAATGCGAAACCCTGTGACGCCCGGCGCTTGGCGTAGAGCTTGAGCAAATCGTAAGCGATTTCCTTGACCCGCTTCTTGGTCTTGCTCTTGGTCGTGGCCCACGTGGAGGACCCCAGCTTGTGCACCTTGGGCGCCATGCCCTCCTTGCCGGTATACTTGGAAATGCGGTGCAGGGAATGGACACTCACGTACAAGATGTCTCCCCCCTTGTACTTGAGGCGAATGGCTTCCTGCATCTTGCCGCCGACGTCCACCTTTTGCAGGCCGCTGAACTCGCCGATGCCGTGGTCGATGTGCACCACGAAGTCGCCTGGCTCGAGGCTCATGAGCTCCTTGATGGTGAGGGCCTGCTTGTTCTTCTTGTAACCGTCCTTGAGGCGGAAGCGGTGGTAGCGCTCGAAAATCTGATGGTCGGTGTAAACCGCCAACTTGAGCCCCTCATCCACAAAGCCTTCGCTGAGCTCCGAAGGAATAGGCTGGTACTTCACCTCATCACCGCGGTCGGCAAAAATGTCGTGCAGCCGCTCAAGCTGCGTGCCCTGACCAGCCACCACGAACGTGGCAAAGCCGTCCTGGTGGCGATGCTTCAGGTGTTCGGCAAGCAGGTCGAAATTCTTGTTGAAGCCCGGCTGGTCTTTCTGGGCGAAGTCCACCGCAATGCGGTCGGTGAACCCCGCACTGCCCTCAAATTCCACGACCCGGTGGCCTTCGAGGTTGCGCTCGAACCGCAGGCCGGTGGTGTACAGCTCCCCCGGACGGAGGGCCTGGGTCAAGCCGGTGCGCTTCTCGTAGAACGCCTCCGCCTTCTCCACCTCCTTGTCCAGCTGGTCCACCACACCGCGGACGTCCCACGCCCACACACAACAGTCCTGGCCGAGGAATTCCAAGAAAGGCTCCCGGGCCTCCTTGACGAGCTGGTCCTGCACGTCCGGTACGATGACCGCCCGGTCCATCTTGCCCACGCTCAGCTGGTCGGCCGGATCGAACTTCCGGATGCCGTCCACCTCGTCGCCGAACAACTCGATGCGGTAGGGATGGTCAAAGGCATAGCTGAAGATGTCGATGATGCCCCCGCGAATGGCGTATTCGCCCGGCTCGTAAACGTATTCGACCTTCTCGAAACCGTAGTCGATGAGCAGTTCGTCCACGAAATCCTGCGAGATGCGGTCGCCCCGCTGAATCGTGTAGGTGTTGCCCTTGAGCTGCTTCCGCGTGGTGACCTGCTCGGCCACCGCCTCGGGAAAGCTCACCACGCAGACCTTGCCGCGCAAGGCCTCGAGCTTGTTCATCACCTCCGCGCGCATCGCGACGTTGGCGTTGTCGGCCCCTTCTTCCTGATATGGCACCCGCGCGCTACGGGGGTAGAACAGAACTTGGTGACCGCCCTCGCCGAGGAGGGTCTCGAGGTCGTTCATGAAATAGGCCGCCCTTTCCTTGTCCTCTAAGAGGAAAAGGTGGTCTCCCCCATTGCGCTGCACGGCCTGTGCCGCCAAAAAGGCGCGGGCCGACCCGACCAAACCGCGCGCCTCCACCTTTGCCCCCGGCGAAGCCAGGGCATCCACGACACTGCCCGTTCGGGCGTCGTGGTCGTAAAAGGCGAGGAGATCCTGGAGGGTCATGGGCGCGCGAAGATAACCGTCCCCTCCCCCTCGGGTTCGCCATCCGGATGCGCTGGGCGACCTTCGCCGCATGAACGGATGGCCCGTGCACACCTTCAAAACCTGGGAGGACTTCCAGGCAGGACAGGTGTTGCTCATTGATAAGCCGCTAGAGTGGACGTCGTTTGACGTGGTCAATAAGGTGCGCTATGCCATTCGCAAGGGCGGCGGATTCCGCAAAATCAAAGTCGGCCACGCCGGCACGCTCGACCCCTTGGCCACCGGCGTCCTGGTCATCTGCACCGGCCGGATGACCAAGCGGATCAACGAGCTCACCGCCGAGGACAAGGCCTACGATGGGCACATGACCTTTGGAGCGACCACCGACAGCCACGACCTCGAGACCGAGCCGCAGCCCTCCGGCGACCCGTCGGGACTGGCCCTCGAACAGTTGCAGGACGCCGTGGCTACCCAAATCGGCCCCCTCCAACAGGTGCCCCCGCGCTTCAGCGCCAAAAAGGTCAATGGCCAGAAGGCCTACATCGCCGCTCGCAAAGGCCAGGAAATCGCCCTGCGCACCGCAGACGTGACCGTACACCGGTTCGACATCACCGCTTGGTCCAACCCCGTAATGGGCTTCGACATCCTCTGTTCCAAGGGAACCTACATCCGGGCCCTGGCCCGGGATGCGGGAAAGGCCACCGGCGTGGGCGCCCACCTATCCGCCCTGCGGCGCACGGCCAGCGGGGATTTCCAGATTGAAGACTGCCTCTCTCTCGACGCGTTTCTCGACCAACTCCAACACTTGCCCCCGCCGGCCCCCAAGGCCGAATGACACCAAGGCGGACGTGCGCGCCATCACCCCTTGAACGCCGGCGGGGCTTTGCCTAACTTCGCCCGCCCTCAAACCCCCTTCGATCATGAGCGTAGAGCGGATGAAACTCAGCCAATTCAAGTTCGATGTCCCACAGGACCTCGTGGCCCAATACCCGCTCGACAATCGGGATGACAGCCGCATGATGGTCGTCCACAAGGACACCGGCGAAATCGAACACAAGCATTTCCGAGACATCATCGACTACTTCGACGAAGGAGACGTGATGGTGATGAACGACACAAAGGTGTTCCCCGCCCGCATGTTCGGCAACAAGGAGAAGACCGGTGCCGTCATCGAGGTGTTCCTCCTTCGCGAACTCAACCGCGAATCCCTACTCTGGGACGTGCTGGTGGACCCCGCTCGGAAGATCCGAATCGGCAACAAGCTCTACTTCGGAGAAAACGAGGACCTCGTCGCCGAAGTCATCGACAACACCACCAGCCGCGGACGCACGCTGCGTTTCCTCTTCGATGGGACCAATGAAGAGTTCCGCGAGAAGGTGTTCTCCCTCGGAGAGACCCCCCTCCCTAACTACATCGACCGCCCGGTCGAGCCGGAAGACGCCGAGCGATTCCAGACCATTTACGCGAAGAACGAAGGCGCGGTGGCCGTGCCCACCGCTGGCCTCCACATGAGCAAGCAGCTCATGAAGCGCTTCGAGATCAAGGGCATCGACACGGCCTACCTCACGCTGCACATCGGCCTCGGCACCTTCCGCGAAGTCGAAGTCGAGGACCTCACCAAGCACAAGGTCGACAGCGAGCAGCTGATCATCCCACAGGATTGCGTGGACACCGTGAACCGCAGCATCAACCGCGGGGGCAAGGTGGTGGCCATCGGCACGTCCGTAGTGCGCGCCATGGAAAGCACCCACAGCACCATGCGCCAACTCAAGACGCACGACGGCTGGACCTCCCGGTTCATCTTCCCGCCGTACAAGTTTAAATTGGCAGACGCCCTCGTCACCAACTTCCACACGCCGCAGTCCACACTCCTCATGCTGACGTCGGCCTTTGGTGGATACGACCTGATCATGGAGGCCTACCAGACAGCCATGAAGGAGAAGTACCGCATGCACGCCTACGGCGATGCCTTGCTGGTCATCTGATGGCCCGACCTTCCGGACACGAAAAAAGCCGCCCCGAAAGGAGCGGCTTTTTCGTTGGGCGCAAGAAATGCCTCAGCCCATGCGCTTGATGGAACAGCCAATCGCCTTCGTGATGGCGGGCTTTGCCTTCTTTCCAGCCTTCATCTTTTCGATGGCGTCCTCGAGGTAGGTCTCGGTCACCCCCGCTGCAGAATTGACACTGTCGTCAATCGAGCCGCGGTACACCAGGCGGAATTCAGCATTAAAAAGGTACACGTGGGGCGTGGTGCGCGCACCAAAGGCGTCAGCCAATTTGTGACCTTCGTCCACCACGTAAGGAGCGATGTAGCCCGCTTGAAGGGCATGCTGCTTCATCTCGGCGAGGCTGTCGTCGCCTTTGCGCTTGGCCTCGTTGGAGTTCACCAAAACGGCACCGATGCCGCGCTCACGGGCAAACCCAATCACGTCATTGTAGCGGCTTTCCCAGCCTTCGCTCTTGCCTTCACGGCCGACCACGAACGGGCAGGTGTTGCATGTGAATATCACGAGGGTGCCCCCATCTCCGGCGATGTCCACCAAGCTCCAATCTTGACCGTCGATGTTGGTCATCTTGAAGTCGGTCAACGGAGCTTTGTCGCCAATCGCGAGCTCGATGAATTCAGTGGACTGGGCCGACGCAGTCAGCAGGAAGCCGCACGCCAAGGCGGCCAGGGTCAGGGAACGGAACATGTCGTTGGGTTTGTAATGCCAATTTAACCCGCGCCACGGCGACGAAGTTCCCAAAAAACCCGCGCCACGGATTCGTGCCTCAGAGGGGCAGGTTGCCGTGCTTTCGGCGCGGACTGCGCACCGACTTGTTTTCAAGCATGTCGAATCCGCGAATCAGACGCTTCCGCGTGTTAGAGGGCACGATGACCTCATCCACATACCCGCGCGCGGCAGCCCTGTATGGATGGGCAAACAGCTCGGCGTACTCGGCCTCCTTCTCGGCGAGCTTGGCGGCAGGATCGTCAGCCGCCGCGATCTCCTTGCGGAAAATGATCTCGGCAGCGCCTTTGGCCCCCATCACGGCAATCTCAGCCGTGGGCCAAGCAAAGTTCAAGTCCGCTCCGATGTGCTTGGAGTTCATCACGTCATAAGCACCACCATAGGCCTTGCGGGTGATGACGGTGATGCGTGGCACAGTGGCTTCGCTGAAGGCGTACAACAGCTTGGCGCCGTTGGTGATGATGCCGTTCCATTCCTGGTCGGTGCCTGGGAGGAAACCAGGAACGTCTTCCAACACAAGCAAGGGCACGTTGAAGGCATCACACGTGCGGACAAATCGAGCCGCCTTGGTCGACGCGTCATTGTCGAGCACCCCGGCCAACACAGCCGGCTGGTTGGCCACCACCCCGATGGAGCGGCCCGCAAGGCGCGCAAATCCGACCACGATGTTCGCCGCAAAGTCCGGCTGGGTCTCAAGGAATTCCTCACCGTCGACAAGTTCGCGGATGACGTCGCGCATGTCATACGGTTGTTGGGCGTTCTCCGGGATGACCGCATCGAGATTGGGGCGGGTTTCCTCGCCCCCGCTGTACGGCAGGCGAACGGGCTTCTCTTCACAGTTCTGCGGCAGGTAGGAAAGGAGCTCCTTCACCTTATCGATGGCCGCCACCTCGTGCGGCGCTGTCAAGTGGGCCACCCCGCTCTTGGAGGCGTGGGTCCGGGCACCACCGAGGTCCTCGGCGCTCACTTCCTCGTGGGTCACCGTCTTGACCACATTGGGTCCGGTCACAAACATGTAGCTCGTGCCTTCCGTCATGAGGATGAAGTCGGTCAATGCGGGGCTGTACACCGCGCCACCGGCACAGGGACCGAGGATGGCACTGATCTGCGGCACCACGCCACTCGCTTGGACGTTGCGGTGAAAGATGTCCGCATAGCCTCCGAGAGACACAACCCCTTCCTGGATCCGGGCACCGCCGCTGTCATTGAGGCCGATCACCGGTGCACCGTTGTCCGTGGCCAACTCCATGACCCGGCAAATCTTCTCAGCGTGGGCCTCCGCCAAGGAGCCGCCCAGGACGGTGAAATCCTGACTGAAGACGTAGACGAGGCGGCCGTTGACCGTGCCGTAACCGGTCACCACCCCGTCGCCGAGAAACTGCTGCTTATCCAGCCCGAACAACGTCGAGCGGTGGGTCACCAACATGCCCATTTCTTCAAAACTTCCGGGGTCGAGCAACAGGTCGATGCGCTCCCGCGCAGTCAGTTTGCCCTTGGCATGCTGGGCCTCCATGCGCTTTTCGCCACCGCCCATGCGGGCTTGGGCCTTCATCGACTCGAGGCGCTCGAGGGGGGTCTGGTTGGATTCTCCCATGCCCCGAAACTACTGCGCAACCGGCAAGAAGCGGTTGTGAAGAGTGGCTTGCAAGCGGGTCGCCACCGGGGATTGCGCGCCGTACCTTTGCCGCGCGGTACCGGCACCTCCGGCCGCCCACTACGACATGCTCCGATCCCACACCTGCGGCGAACTCCGCCCCGACCACATCGGCCAGACCGTCACCCTGAGCGGCTGGGTCCAGCGCGCCCGCGACCTTGGCGGCCTCACCTTCGTCGACTTGCGCGACCGCTACGGCATCACGCAGCTCGCCTTCAACATGGACACCAACGCCGACCTCTGTGGCCAAGCGCGAAAGCTCGGCCGCGAATTCGTCATCCAAGCCATCGGCACCGTATGCGAGCGCGAGTCCAAGAACCTGCAAATCCCCACCGGCGAGATTGAAATCCAGGTCAACGAACTGAACATCCTCAACGCGGCCGACACCCCGCCGTTCACCATCGAGGACGACACCGACGGCGGCGACGACCTGCGCATGCAGTACCGCTACCTCGACCTGCGCCGCGGCCCGGTCCAGCGCAACCTGTTCCTGCGCCACCGCATCAACATCGAGACCCGCAAGTACCTCGACAGCATCGACTTCATCGACGTCGAGACGCCCGTCTTGATCAAGTCCACGCCGGAAGGTGCCCGCGACTTCGTGGTGCCGAGCCGCATGAACCCCGGACAGTTCTACGCCCTGCCCCAGAGCCCGCAAACCTTCAAGCAGCTGCTGATGGTGAGCGGATTCGACAAGTATTACCAGATTGTCAAGTGCTTCCGCGACGAGGACCTGCGTGCCGACCGCCAGCCCGAGTTCACGCAGGTGGACTGCGAAATGAGCTTCGTCGAACAGGAGGACATCCTCAACACGTTTGAAGGCCTCGTTCGCCACCTCTTCCAGACGGTGCTCGACCGAGAGATCGGAAACTTCCCGCGCATGACCTATGACGAGGCCATGGAGAAGTACGGCATCGACAAGCCGGACCTGCGCTTTGGCATGGAATTCCAGGACATGGCGCCTGTCACTCAGGGCGTTGGGTTCAACGTCTTCGACAGTGCTGAAGCGGTCCTCGGCATCGTGGTCCCCGGCGCAGCCGAATACACCCGAAAGCAACTCGACGGCCTGACCGACTGGGTCAAGCGCCCACAAATTGGCGCCCGCGGTCTGGTGCACTGCAAGTGCAACGCCGATGGCAGCTTCAAATCCAGCGTCGACAAGTTTTACGACCAGGACGCCCTCGCGAAGTGGGCCAGCCACACCGGCGCCGGAAAGGGTGACCTCATCCTGCTCCTCTGCGGCGACCTGCACACCACCCGCAAGCAACTCGCCGAGCTCCGCCTGCACATGGGATCCGAGCTCGGCCTGCGCGATCCGTTCGACTTCAAACCACTGTGGGTCGTCGACTTTCCGCTCCTCGAATGGGACGAAGAGACCGAGCGCTACCACGCGATGCACCACCCGTTCACCTCGCCCAAGCCAGAGCACATGGACCTCATCGACTCCGACCCCGGGGCCGTGCGGGCCAACGCCTACGACATGGTCATCAACGGCGTGGAAATCGGCGGCGGCTCCATCCGAATCCACGACAAAGCCGTCCAAGCTCGCATGTTCGACCTGCTCGGCTTCACCCCGGAAGAGGCCGAAGCCCAGTTCGGGTTCCTGATGAACGCCTTCCGCTACGGCGCCCCGCCCCACGGCGGACTCGCCCTCGGATTTGACCGCCTCTGCTCCCTGCTCGGCGGTGTAAACACCATCCGCGACTTCATCGCCTTCCCCAAGAACAACCAAGGCCGTGACGTCATGATCGACGCCCCGAGCGCCATTCATCAGGAACAGTACGACGAACTTTTCTTGGCCTCTACCGCTTCCGACAAAGAATAACTTTGCCCCATGTATCCCGCTGAAATTGTCATCCCCATGAAAGCCGAGCTCATCCAAGTCGGCTTCAAAGAATTGCTCAACGCCTCCGCTGTTGACTCCGCCCTGTCCGCTGAAGGCACCTCCATGGTCGTCCTGAACAGCGTATGCGGCTGTGCAGCCGGCTCTATGCGCCCCGGCGTCAAGGCCTCACTCAATCACAGCAAGCTTCCCGACCACATGTACACGGCCTTTGCCGGGTTTGACCTCGAAGCTGTGGAACGGGTTCGCAAACACACCTTGCCATACCCGCCAAGCAGCCCCGCCGTAGCCATCTTCAAGGACGGCAAGCTGATGCACATGGTGGAGCGCCACCACATCGAAGGCCGCACCGCCGAAATGATCGCCACCCACCTCAAGGCGGCGTACGACGAGTTCTGCTGATCGGCCGCTGAAGCCCGCATCCGAAAACGACCATGGCGCGCATCCTGACCGGCATCCAGAGCACCGGCACGCCCCACCTCGGGAACGTGCTCGGCGCCATCCGTCCCGCCATTGAATTGGCGCAGGATCCCAGGCATGAATCGTTCCTCTTCATTGCGGACCTGCACAGCCTCACCCAGATCAAGGACGGGACCGAGCTCCGGTCCAACACCTATGCGGTGGCGGCCGCCTGGCTTGCATGTGGCCTCGACACCGACCGCACCGCCTTCTACCGCCAGAGCGAAGTGCCGCAGTGCACAGAGCTCGCCTGGTACCTCAGTTGCTTCTTCCCGTACAGTCGTCTGACGCTGGCCCACAGCTTCAAGGACAAGGCCGACCGGTTGGAAGACGTCAATTCCGGCCTCTTCAGCTACCCCATGCTCATGGCCGCTGACATCCTCGCTTACGACGCCCAGAAAGTGCCAGTCGGCAAGGACCAGCTGCAGCACCTGGAGATGGCCCGCGACGTGGCCGGCCGGATCAACCACAAGGTGGGCAGTACAGTGCTGGTCGAGCCCGAAGCCCGCACCAACGAGGCCACCATGTATGTGCCGGGCACCGATGGGGCCAAGATGTCAAAGTCCAAGGGCAACACCCTCGACCCCTTCGCCGACGAGAAGACGCTGAAAAAGGCCATCAACAAACAAATCGTCACAGACGCCACACCGCTCGAGGACCCCAAGGACCCGGACGGCTCGGTGATCTACCAACTCTACAAGCTGCTCGTCTCCGAGAGTGACGCCGCCAACATGGCAGCCAAACTGCGCGCTGGAGGCTACGGTTGGGGACATGCCAAGAAGGAACTCCTCGGCGCCCTCGTCGACGGGTTCGCCACCGAACGGGACACCTTCAACCGGTACATGGCCGACCTGCCGGCCCTCGACGCCGAGCTTGCCAAAGGCGCCAACAAAGCCCGCGTCGTAGCTGACGCCACCCTGGGCCGCCTGCGTGCCGCCCTTGGCTACTGAGCCGCCCGAATCAATAAAGCAAGTGCTGCTTGCCCTTGTTGCGCCAGCCGGCGCGACTCTCGTATTCCACGAAGAAAATCTTGAGGTCGGCACGGGATTCGTAGTCGACGAAGAAAACCTTCTTGTCGGCCCGGCTCTCGTAGTCCACGAAAAACCAGTGCCCTTCGTTGCCGTCGGCCCGGCTCTCGAAGTCTTCCTTGTAGACCAGCAAATCGGCACGGGACTCGTAATCCACCACGAACACCTTGACGTCCGCACGGGATTCGTAATCGACCGAAAATATTTTTTGGGCTGACGCGGATTCGGCCGATAAAGCCAATGAAACCATGACAAACAGGAAATAGAGTTCAGGGCGCATGACCCCAAGTTCGACAATTTTGGTGCGGCGCTTGAAACGGGAGGGGTGGAAACCCAAACCCCCGATTCCATGCGTCCATTCTCCCTCCTCCCTCTGATCATGGCGGCCCTGGTCGCCTTTTCCCTCAACGCCGTTGAGGACGTCGAGAAGGGAGTCCGCCACGCCATTGACCACGTCACCGTATCCCGTCAAGGTGCGCAAATCAAGCGCACGGCAACCTCCGTTGTGCCGGCCGGAACCACCACATTGGCCTTTCCCGGCCTGCCCCCCTCCATCGACCCCGAGGTGCACATCCGCCTCGACAGCTGACGACGCTTCCCTCCGATTCACGACACGAAAAAGACCCACCATTGCGGTGGGTCTTTTCCTTGCTTGTGAAAAACAGCCTGAAGCTCAACGGTCGTCCGTGGCGCGCTGGCCGTCGTACTTGGCCTTGTACTTCTCGTAGAGCTGAATCTGCTTGTTGTCAAGGACCACGTCGCGGCCCTGCACCCAAGCATGCTGCACGGCATTGCCCATCATGTCGAGGGCGTCACCGGCGGAAATGAACAGCGTAGCGTCCTTGCCCGGCTCCAAGGAACCGCAGACGTCGTCGATGCCCAGAATGCGAGCCGTGGACAGCGTCAAGGCGCGCACCGCCTGCTCGTATTCGAGGCCATAGGCGATCGCCGTACCCGCGTAAAACGGCAGGTTTCGAGTGTTCATCTCCGGCATCCGGCCCTCGCCCTGCAGGCAGTACTCCACGCCCTCGTCCTCTAGGAGCTTGGGCAACTTATAGGGCAAATCGATGTCGTCCTCGGCGAAGCGCGGCACGGTATGGGTCCGTTGGACCATCACGGCGATGCCGTTCTCACGCAGCGGATCGGCCATCATCCAGCTGTCGGCTCCTCCGACCAGCACCACGCGGTCCAGGTCCTGTGCCCGCTTGAAGCGGATGACCTCCGCGATCTGCTTGGCGTCGTTGGCGTGGACATACA
>MDTG01156402.1_pt1 | contig 11457 bp, 11 predicted proteins | sample 811421 | NCBI WGS metagenome assembly MDTG01 (sample SAMN05326645, study PRJNA326480) | marine metagenome | isolation source: seawater | place: Pacific Ocean: South East | collected 2011
ATGTGTTGGCAGAGTACATCGTGCGGGCCAGCGCCGCGTGGTTCACCGTCTAGGTCTTGGTCTTTCACCGCATCGAGCGCGGCCTGGGCCTCTAGAATTTCAAACCGATTCGATGGGACGATTACAGCTCGAGATGGTGCATTATAGCGGTGGTTAGATCGCCCAATTCGCTGAACAAGACGTTTGATATTTTTGGGCGCACCCACTTGGATTACAAGGTCCACATCGCCCCAATCGATACCAAGGTCGAGCGTTCCTGTGCAAATCACTGCGCGCAGTGACCCAGAGACCATCGCAGCCTCTACCTTATCGCGGGCCTCGCGCGAGAGGGATCCATGATGTAATGCGATGGGTAGTTGATCGTCGTTGGCATCCCAAATGGCGCGGAAATAAAGCTCAGCTTGGGCCCGAGTATTGATGAAAATTAGTGTGGTGTTCGCCGATTTCACCAGCTTTAGAACTTCGGGTGCAGAATAGGCAGCGCCAGCGCCTGACCAAGGAGGTGGCGTGTCTGTGTGAAAGATTTGAATGTCAGGTTCTGGGCCGGGATCGGCAAAAATAATGTCACAAGTATCAGGGTTTCTAGCGAGAAAAGTTGCGAGGGCTGGCGGGTCTTCTACTGTTGCGGACAGGCCGACGCGTCGCAGGTTTGGGGCCAGTGATAGCAGACGTGATAGTCCCAGCATTAGCTGATCTCCCCGTTTGCTTTCAGCAAGTGCGTGGATCTCGTCTATGACAACCCTCTGTAATGAGGAGAAAATTTTTGGTGCATCTTCATAGGACAGCATCACGGCCAGGGATTCTGGTGTGGTTAACAAAATGTGTGGTGGGTCGGCGCGCTGACGTTTTTTCTTTGTTGCAGAGGTGTCGCCTGTGCGATCTTCCACCCTGATAGGCAGATCCATCTCTGCGATTGGTGTTTGTAAGTTACGTTTGATGTCAGCCGCCAACGCTTTGAGTGGCGAAACGTATAGTGTATGTAAGCCAGTTGGGGGATCCTTGGCCAATTCTGTCAGGGTTGGTAGAAATCCCGCAAGAGTTTTACCACCACCTGTAGGCGCAATCAGGAGGGTCGCAGGATCACACTTTCGGTTTAACAAATCTTGTTGGTGCGGGTGAATTTCCCAACCATGGGAATCGAACCAATCAGCAAATTTTTTCGGCAGTTGCATCATTATTTTGATGTAGTGTGCAGGGCCAGCGTTGGAAAGGGGCTTGCGAATCTAGGGCCCTTATTTGGCGTCGGTTCCGCAACATATACTTACGGTTGATCTGCAAGCCAGCATTTTCGTTCTTTATAAATTATATTCTAAATTTAAACCTGTGATTATTAAGTGATACAAGATGAAAAGATCCTTCTTGAGTAAGCAAGGCAAGTGGTGACAAAGCATTGTGTGATTGGCCGAACAACCGCCTTTAAGGTTTTCCCAAATCACAAACGACACTAATTTTGGTCTAGCGGTCGTTGCTTTTTAGGATTAGTTGACCAGCCTGGCTTCTGTCACGGCATCGACATCTGCACGGGTGACGCCGTCTGCCAGTTCTATTAGCTTGAGCCCCCCACTCACCACGTCAAAAACGCCTAGATTTGTAATGATGCGGTCTACAACGCCTTTGCCTGTCAGTGGCAATGTGCATTCCTTCAGCAGCTTGCTTTCACCGCGTTTATTTGCATGATCCATGATCACCACCACGCGGCCCACGCCTGCAACCAGATCCATTGCGCCTCCCATACCTTTGACCAGCTTGCCCGGGATCATCCAGTTCGCCAGATCACCGTTTTCAGCTACCTCCATCGCACCAAGGATCGCCATGGCAATTTTGCCACCTCGAATCATTCCAAAGGATTGCGCACTGTCAAAATATGCAGTTTGGGGCAGTTCTGTGATGGTCTGCTTGCCTGCATTAATCAGATCCGCATCGATGTTTTCTTCGGTTGGAAATGGCCCCATGCCGAGCATACCATTTTCTGATTGGAGGGTTACTTCGACATTTTTGGGAATATAGTTAGACACAAGCGTTGGAATGCCGATGCCAAGGTTCACATACCAGCCGTCTTGAAGCTCTTGTGCGGCCCGCTCGGCCATTTGGTCGCGATCCCAAGCCATTATGCAGCCCTCACTGTGCGTTGTTCGATGCGTTTTTCATGATCGCCTTTAAACAGACGGTTTACGTAAATGCCAGGCAGGTGGATACTGTCTGGGTCTAGGCTACCTGTTGGGACGATCTCCTCAACCTCGACCACACAGATTTTGCCACACATAGCAGCGGGTGGGTTGAAATTTCGAGCAGTTTTGCGGAACACGAGGTTGCCCGTTTCGTCTGCTTTCCAAGCTTTGACAATGGATAGATCCGCAAAGATGCCTTCCTCTAATATGTAGTCTTCACCGTTGAAGGATTTCACTTCTTTGCCCTCGGCGATCACGGTGCCGACACCGGTTTTTGTGTAAAAGCCTGGGATGCCACAACCAGCAGAGCGCATTCGTTCTGCGAGCGTGCCCTGGGGGTTGAACTCTAACTCCAGCTCCCCGGCAAGATATTGGCGCATGAATTCGTCATTTTCGCCGACGTAGGAAGAAATCATCTTTTTAACTTGGCGGGTTTGTAGCAAAACACCCAAACCAAAATCATCAACGCCCGCGTTGTTAGAAGCAACAGTGAGGTCTTTTGTGCCGGCCTCTTTGATCGCAGTGATGAGATTTTCGGGGATACCGCAGAGGCCAAAACCGCCCGCCGCAATGAGCATTCCATCAAACAAGAGGCCGTCTAAAGCTTTTGTGGCGGAGGTGTAAATTTTTCCCATTTGGATTTCCTCGTTGCGTTCTCAACGATGTTTACGCTGCGCTGCAGTCTGATTCAAGTCGGGTTATTCAAAGCCAAAATCAGCTGCCATTTCGCCAATCAAAGTAGAATGAAAAGCCTGCATGCGCAGGTTGGGCTGGCGGGCTTCTAGGATTTCAGCCAGCGGGTCGGTGGCGTTAATGTTGCTGTCGGCCAGTTTTGAAATGATAGCGTGGCCGCAGAAAGGAACGTAGGCTTCGGAGTAGCCGCCCTCGTGCACCATTACCAGTTTACCTTCACAGAGGTCATTTGCTGTTTTCATCAGCATATCTGTCATTTGCGCATAGCTGCGCGCTGTGACAAGCATATGAGCGAGCGGATCGAATGGTCCAGCGTCAAGACCACAGGCGACAATGATGATGTCTGGCTGAAATTCTGTCAGTGCGGGTATTACGATGCGTTCCAACGTCTCCACGTAGGCCGCGTGGCCACAACCAGGGGGTAGCGGTACGTTGAGATTATAGCCCTCGCCCACACCCGACCCACGATCTGACACATCACCTGTGTCAATCGGGTAGTTATTTTCTTGGTGGATAGAAATTGTTAGAACATCGTTGCGATCATAGTAAATTGCCTCAGTTCCGTTGCCGTGGTGCACGTCCCAGTCAAGGATCGCCACACGTTCTGCACCTTGGTTGGCGATAATTTCTTCTGTGCCAATTGCGATGTTGTTAAGAAGACAAAAGCCGTTTGGGAAATCAGGTAATGAGTGGTGGCCGGGGGGACGGGACAGCGAATAAGCGTTGTCGAATTTGCCCGACATGACGTCTGAGATGGCCTGTGTTGCCATACCGGCAGATAGGGCCGCTATTTCATAGCCACCTTGGGCAAATGGGGTGCGTAGCCCAAGCTCGCCACCGCCGTTATCTGACATTTCTTTGAACTGCTTAAGGTAGCTTTCAGGGTGAATGCGGTTCAGTTGTTCGTTTGTCGCTAGGGGGGCGGATTGAACGTGTAACTGACCGAGTAGGCCCGTCACATCCATCAGATTCTTTAAACGTCGTTTCGTTTCAGGATTCTCCGGCAGTCCGTTTGGTGTGGGTTGCACTACATTGCTGACCTGCATAGTCAAGGCATAGTTCCCGCCTGAATGCCAAAAGCACTTTTCGTCCCAATAAAACCCTGTGCGCATCTGTGGCCCCTTCTCAAGAATCGCTTTGCAGTTTGGCAGGGGTAGCGGGTTTATCAATGGCTAAGTCGTATCAGTGAATTGATAACTACCTTCTGGCAGGTTAAGTGCGGCTCGTAAGTCGCGCAGTTGTGCCATGGATAAGCTAATCTTATTAGTTTTGCATGTTTGTGGATCGTACTGTTCGACTATAATCACACTGGCAAAGGCAGAAATTGAGATGTCGTCTTGCAACGGTGCACTGCCATCATCGATAAGGGTGACCACGGTAGCGTCAAAGTCGTGTTCAATAGTAAACATATCCTCAGCGTAGCGGGGGTTTGGGCGTGATACAAATTGAAAATGTGTTGATCGATCGAGGATCAAAATATGGGGTATCTGGTGACATGGTAACAGATTGGAAACAGGTGGAGGTGTTTATCACAGCATTGAAACAGCTAGTATTTTCTCACTCTTCAATTTGCATCTTAAATTTATCAAGTATTTTGAAAATTGTTACTCTGAAATTTTACCCCATAAATCATATTCGCTGGCTTCATCTACCTTAACACTTATCAAATCCCCGGGTTTCAAAACCTCAAAATCTTCGTCAATAAACAAGTTTCCATCAATTTCGGGCGCATCACTCACAGTGCGGCAGGTGGCTCCATCATCCTCGACGCTGTCAACTATCACTTGGATGGTAGTGCCAACTTTGTCTTCCAGTTTTGCTTCACTAATTGACTGAGATTTTTTCATAAAACGATTCCAGCGGTCTTGTTTTACCTCCGCGTCCACTTGATTGGGCAAGTCGTTGGAGCGGGCTCCATTCACGTTTTCGTATTGAAAACAGCCGACGCGGTCGAGTTGTGCTTCCTCTAACCAATCTAAGAGATGTTGAAACTCGGCTTCGGTTTCGCCAGGATAACCGACTATGAAGGTGGAACGTAAAGTGATAGCCGGGCATGTTGCACGCCACGCCACAATTTCATTGAGTGTTTTGGCTGATGCGGCAGGGCGAGCCATGCGTTTTAGTACGTCGGGATGGGAGTGTTGGAACGGAATGTCCAGGTAGGGTAGAAGACCGTTGCTTGGGTCTGCCATGATTGGGATCAAGTCGCGCACAAACGGGTAGGGATAGATGTAGTGAAGGCGGACCCATGCACCTAATGTACCAAGTTCACGAGCAAGATCGGTGATGTGCGAGCGAACTTCGCGGTTTTTCCATATGTTTGTATCGTGCCGACGATCGAGTCCGTAAGCGGATGTGTCTTGGGAGATCACGAGGAGTTCTTTGACGCCTGCGTTGACTAGTTTTTCTGCTTCACGCATCACGGCACGAGCGGGGCGCGATGTTAGGTGGCCGCGCATATTGGGGATGATGCAAAACCTACATTTATGGTTACAGCCCTCGGATATCTTTAGGTAGCTGTAATGGCGTGGAGTTAGTGAAACATTTTGGGCGGGAAGAAGATCTACAAATGGGTTTGGCGATGGAGGTACGGCGTTGTGTACTGCGTCCAGCACCTGTTCGTATTGGTGCGGTCCAGTGACGGCAAGCACGCCGGGGTGCGAGCCGCGGATATAGTCTTCTTCAGCGCCAAGGCAGCCTGTTACGATGACCTTGCCATTCTCCGAAAGCGCTTCACCGATAGCGTCGAGAGACTCGGCTTTAGCGGTGTCAAGAAAGCCGCAAGTGTTGACGATTACCGCCTCAGCTCCCTGGTAATCGGGAGAGATGGCATAGCCTTCGGCGCGTAGGCGGGTGAGGATACGTTCAGAGTCTACCAGTGCCTTGGGACAGCCCAGCGATACCATACCAATTTTGGGTTGATTGCGATTGGCCTGTTCCTGGATCCGCACTTTTGGGGCAAGGTCTGGGCGTAGGTCAGGGGGATTTTTACTCATGTCTTTGGTCTATAATCGGTTTAGTTTGCGTTGGAAATTAGATATTTTGCATCGCAAGAAAAAGGGAAGTTGTGATTAGCCTGCGAGGGTGTAAGCTTTCACAGCGGGTTGGCAGCGGAGGACGTGATGGAATTGGTGCATGGGCATTTGTCGTTTGGCGCGCCTGCGGGTGTTCGGAACTGGGATCTAGATCCTTACTCGGTGGAGGTGCAGTCTGATCCTGCGTCGTTTTATACCGCGTTGCGTGAACGAGGAGCGTTTTCTTATTTATCGCTATATTCGATGCTCGCCTGTGGGCAGTATGATGTCGTGCGTGAGGTATTTTCGGATCACGAAAGATTTGTGTCCTCACGGGGTGTGGGCGTGCAGGATTTTGCACTGGAGGATCCTTGGCGTCCGCCATCAATTATACTGGAGGTTGATCCACCAGATCACAACCGCACAAGGCGCGTTTTGATGCGAGCTTTGTCGCCGAAAGCTGTGGCGGATTTGCGAGCGTATTTACTGATGGAAGCGCGGTCGTTAGTTGCACGTGTATTGGAGCGTGGGCGCATTGATGGGGTGGCAGATTTGGCGGAGGTCTATCCAACAACGGTGTTTCCTAAGGCTTTAGGAATGAAGCAATCTGATGCACGTAAATTGGTTGATTATGGGTCAATGGTGTTTAACGCACTTGGGCCAGATAACGCGCAGCGTCGCACAGCTATGGCCATGGGGCCAGAGGTAGTGCCTTGGATCACAATGCAGTGTGAAAGGGCAAATTTGAGTGTGGATGGAATTGGAGCTGCGGTTTATGCTGGAGCAGACGCTGGTCACGTGAGTGAGGCTGAGGCAGGAATGCTAGTACGATCGTTGTTGTCGGCTGGTATTGATACGACCGTGACGGGAATTGGAAATGCGCTGTGGGCGTTATCGCAAAACCCGGCTCAGTTTGAGTTGTTAAAAGACGACCCATCGTTAGCGATGGCGGCTTTTGAAGAGACATTGCGGTTAACCTCACCGGTGGCAGCTTTTTGCCGAACAGCTTGTGTTGATACTGCGGTTGCAGGCGTGAAGATTGCAGAGGGAAGTAAAATTCTCTGTGTACTTGGCGCAGCGAATCTTGACCCTACGCAATGGAATGCGCCCAACATGTTCGACATTAAGCGTAAAACTGCGGGACACTTAGCGTTGGGCGCGGGAGTTCATATGTGTGTGGGTCAAAATATCGCGCGTGCTGAAGGACAGGCGATTTTGACGGCGATTTCAGAGATGGTGGGGACTTTGGAGCCTGATGGTGAAGCGGTTTGGCGTCCCAACAATGCGATGCATGCGTTGGAGTATTTGCCACTGCGGGTCGAATGAAGACTACTCAAACACGGCCATTCCTAACCAATTACAGACTAATGCTGGTGTGTCTTTATCTTTGATTTCGATCGTGAGTTGGTGTTCTTGCAAAAGATTTTTAGTTGTTTTTTTGGTTACTGCGTTCAAAACAAAGCGGCCTCTGATCTTATCGCCTGCGCACACTGGGGAAAGAAAGCGAACTTTGTTAAAGCCGTAGTTGATGCCCATAGTTTGGCCTTTGAACTTGGTGAAGGTTTCAATTGAGAATTTGCTGGCCATCGAGAGGGTCAAGAATCCGTGAGCGATTGTTCCGCCAAAAGGGGTCTCAGCAGTGGCGCGGACTGGATCTGTGTGGATCCATTGTGGGTCGTCAGTGATCTGGGCAAAGGCATCGATGCGGTCTTGGTCGATGGCAACCCAATCGGATAGGCCCGTTTCAGTGCCGATGCGGGCAGTTTGGGCGGCTAATGCGGCTTCGATCATGTTATATTTCCCTGATATGTTGTTTAATTAAAAGGCAGGCGGCTGCCCGTGTCCATCAGGACGTGGCGTATTTTTCGCCCTGCAGGCTTGCGCCGTGTGTTGTGAGCGGCAAGTATGGGAGCAGAATTTGTGGAGAGTTTCGATGACGCCATTTGTGTTTAACACTGCTGCGAGCATTCAGTTTGGTGCGGGTAAGATCGCCGAGTTGGGTGGTATTGTGCGTGCGCGGATGAGGGGACGGGTGTTGTTAATTACTGATCCTGGCTTGGTTGAACTTGGCATGGTTGCTCGCGCAATTGAGATTTTGGAGAATGTTGGCGTACCAGTTTCGGTTTTTGCCAATGTGCAAGCGGACCCACCTGAAAGCGTGATTGAAGAGGCAGTTGCAGTGGCCAAGGATTTGGATGTGCAAGGCATTGTTGGGTTGGGTGGCGGATCATCCCTCGATGTCGCGAAGCTGGTCGCGGTTTTGGCGCTCGGCACAGAGACACTAGACGGGATGTTTGGGGTTGGAAATACAAAGGGACCTCGCCTACCTTTGATCCTTATCCCAACAACCTCTGGCACGGGTTCGGAGGTGACGATGGTGTCTATTGTGACTACTGGCAAATCGGAAAAAATGGGTGTGGTTTCGCCTGTGATCCTGCCTGATGTGGCGCTGCTGGATCCTGAGCTGACCTATGGGTTACCACCTCATATCACAGCCGCGACGGGAATTGATGCAATGGTCCATGCGATAGAAGCCTACGCGTCTCTCTCGGCCAATAACAACCCGCTTTCGCGCAGTTTGGCCTGCGAGGCATTGCGGTTAATGGGCGCGACGCTGGAGCGAGCGGTTCATGATGGTGGTGATAAAGCCGCTCGGGCAGATATGCTGCTGGGGTCCATGTTGGCGGGTCAGGCATTTGCGAATTCGCCTGTAGCCGCGGTACATGCGTTGGCCTATCCGATTGGTGGGCATTTCAAGGTGCCGCATGGCTTATCAAACGCTTTGGTCCTGCCACACGTGCTGCGGTTCAATGCAGCGACGTCGCCCAAGCCCTATGCTGAGATTGCGTCTTACGCCTTTCCACATATTTTAGGGGATGGGCCGCAGATCATGGCATTGAATTTTGCACAAGAGATGGAAGATCTTTCCAAGCGCTGCGGATTACAGCAGGGTTTACGGGAGGTTGGGATCGGACGCGATGATCTACCGATGATGGCGCAGGATGCGATGAACCAGACGCGGTTGTTGGTGAACAATCCACGAAAGGTGGATGAGGCTGCGGCGCTTGCAATCTATGAGGCAGCATACTGATGAGTAGAGAACTCCCTAGCACCCGTGATCAGTTTCCGTTGTTTCGATCGGTGCCAACACGCTGGCACGACAACGATATTTATGGTCATATGAATAACGGTATTCACTATCAGCTGTTTGATACGGTGATCAACGGCTGGATGATGGAGCAAGGTGTTCTGAAATTTGGTGCAGAACATGCGTTTATCGTGGCGGAAACGGGCTGTCGATATCACGGTGACATTATGTATCCCGATGTGGTGAATGCGGGAATGCGGGTGTCGAAGTTGGGTGGAAGCTCGATCATTTGGGAGATTGGGCTGTTCCGCGGCGATGCTGAGGTGGCGGCGGCAGATGGGCGGTTTGTGCACGTGCATGTGATCCGTGAAGGGCATAAACCGACGCCGATGCTTTCAGAAGTGCGAGCGGTGTTTGAGCCGTTGCTCAGGTGAACGTTTCGGTCGAACTGAGCCCGCCGAGTGCGGAAGTGTTTGTGGCTTTTCGAACTGTCTGTGGTTGGGGTGATATATCCGTAGGTGTGGCCGAAGCGGCGCTTCGGAGCAGTATTGTGAATGTGACCTGTCAGTCTGAAAGTGGGCTGATCGGCATGGGGCGGGTTATTGGCGATGGCGTTCTATATTTCTATCTACAGGATATTATCGTGCTACCTGAATGGCGTGGCCAAGGTATTGGGCGATTGATTATAGAGGCGCTGTTGACTCAGGCGAAAAAGATCGCGCCAGAGGGGGCGACGCTTGGTTTGATGGCGGCCCACGACAAGGAGGCGTTTTACGAAAAATTTGGGTTTGAACAGCGACCAACAAATCGACTAGGTGCAGGGATGACGCAGTTCATTTTGTGAGGGTTTGTTATGAAAAAGATCACGTTTTGGTTTGAATTTGCTTCGACCTATTCCTACCTGGCTGCGATGCGGATTGAGTCGCTGGCGCAGGCTGCTGGAGTGGCGGTGGAGTGGAAGCCGTTTCTGCTGGGGCCGATTTTTGCGGGGCAGGGACTGACGGATTCTCCGTTCAATGTGTTCCCCATCAAAGGGGCCTATACCTGGCGTGATTTGGAGCGCGAGTGCATCAAATACGGGTTTCCAGTATTGCAAAAGCCGGCAGTATTTCCCGGCAATGGTTTGCTGCCCGCTCGGGTGGCGACGCTTGGGACTAATACGAACTGGCAGGCGGATTTTGTACGTGGAGTTTACACGGCTCAGTTTGTTGGGGGCAAGGCGCTAGCGGATACTGAGACGTCCGTTGGAGTGTTGGACGCGCTGGGAGTTGATGGGGCTGCGATTGTGGAGAAGACCATGAGCGATCAAGGGGTTAAAGATGCGCTAAAGGCGAACACGGTGGTGGCGCAGGAGTTAGGTGTTTTTGGCGCGCCGACGTTTACGTGTGCGGACGGTGAGTTGTTTTGGGGAAATGATCGGCTGGATGATGCAGTGGCTTGGGCGTTGCGGGGTTGAGGTTTGAGTGAATGTGGATTCTAAAACTTGATATCGCTAGAACATCCCCTGAACTAAGGTTTAGTCGAGTGAGTTTATCCATTTAAAAGAAAAACCAATTTGGTATGGCATTTCTCGTGTTGGCCTCGGGTTTCGAGCGGAGACGGCTTTCGAGATTATCAGGGTATAGTTCAGCGCCAGAAAAAGTTGAAGTTGGCAATTGGCTTAACCAAAGCCAAACTGGCAAATGTATCTTTGTGGAAATAGATCGCATAGCAGCCGTTTCAGTATGCTTTTCTATCCCAAATATCGCGCGGGGGTGTATGGCTTTAAGTCAATATTTGGGGTTTCGCCCGTAATCATTTGCGCGAGGAGCCGCCCCGTTTTTGGCCCTGCCGTTAGTCCTACGTGTTGGTGGCCGAAGCCTGTGTAGATGCCACTGTCGCCAATTTCACCGATGACTGGGATGCTGTCGGGGGTGGAGGGGCGGAAGCCTAGCCATTCTTCGGTTCCGGAGTATTTTAGGGTTGGAAAGACTTCGGTGGCACAGCGTTTCAACAAAGCGATGGGTTGTTTTGAAGGGCCTGCATGGTGGTCGCCGAGCTCAACTATACCTGCACAGCGCAGGCCCATGTCCATTGGGTTTACGGCGAATTTGCCTTTGGTAATCATCATGGGGTCGTTTGGTATTTGGGATGGGTTTTTGTAGATCACATGGTAGCCGCGTTCGGTTTCGAGCGGGACTTCGAGGTTGAGTTTGCGCATCAAGTCTTTTGACCAGATGCCAGCAGTGATGACAGCGTGCATGCAGGGAATGTTGGTTTGGCTAGTTTCTACACTGGTGATGTGGCCATTTGATTTCATGAAGTCTTTGACCTCAGCTTGGATGAATTCGCCGCCTTGTGTCTTGAAATGCGCGACAAGTTGAGTGATGTAGCCTGCGGGATTTGTGATGTGGCCTTGGCCTTCCAACACCGCGAGGCAGCCTGTTGCGGGGCCGAGGATGGGTTCGGCATCCTGGATTTCATTCCCAGTTAGGACGGTGGGGGTGAAGCCAGC
>MDTG01344673.1_pt1 | contig 11457 bp, 8 predicted proteins | sample 811421 | NCBI WGS metagenome assembly MDTG01 (sample SAMN05326645, study PRJNA326480) | marine metagenome | isolation source: seawater | place: Pacific Ocean: South East | collected 2011
AGAGAAGGAATCCTCAGAGAAGAAATCCTCAGAGAAGGAATCCTCTGAGAAGAAATCCTCAGAGAAGAAATCCTCAGAGAAGGAATCCTCTGAGAAGAAATCCTCTGAGAAGAAATCCTCAGAGAAGGAATCCTCTGAGGATTCCTCTGAGGAAATATTTGAACAAATATCCGATTCAGAGGGGGGTGGGAAAAGAAATCAAAAGGGAGGGGGATACAATAATTTTAGATACATATTAGAAAGATTAAAAGAATATGATCCTGAATTAATTGATCCTAAGGGTGGTTATATCGGAAGTACACCGAGTGGTCAAAAAAACACTTATGCTAAAAAATGCCAAGTAGACAAAGATCTTCAACCAATCGTATTGAAAAGAAAAGAATTAGACAAAATTAATGAATTAATAGGGGATCAAGAAGGAATCAGTTATTCAAAGGCTCTTCCAGTTGAGGGAAGGGACCCACCAGATCATCCAGAAGAAAGATTGTATATTTGCCCCAAGTATTGGGATAGAAAACACCAAATACCTCTAAGTCCCGAGAAACTGGATCATCCCTTATTAAAAGACAAAGATGGAGAACCCCTCCCCTATGAAGATAATGGTGATATAAAGGGGTGGAAGAATTATATTCTGCCTCATAATGCAAGTACGAAAACATTAAAAGATAGTGATTATTTCATTTTGGAAAGATTAGGTCTCCAAAAGAATAAATCTATCGAAGATGATTTAGAAACAGCATTTTGGTTTAGTTCAGGCGATGATATTGATAATTACAATGTTACTTTTAAACAGAAGGCTCATCCAAGATATCCTATCCCTTGTTGTGGTAAAAAATCACCAACAGAAAAATTAAATGAGGGTGATGATGTAATTGTTTTTATTGATACGAAAACTTCATACAAGGGAGAGATTCTAAAAGTTTATAAGAATGATTATTATCGAGTTTTTATACCCGATTATGATGGTAAAACTAAATTCCATATTAGTAATTTGAAATTGAAATTAAAGAGTTACACCTATTTACCTGCAGATAATTTTCCACTCTTTGAAGATGAAAAAGGACTAGTTTATGAAGATATCTTAAATTTTTTAAAAATAGAGACAAATATCAAAGAAAATAATTGTGGATTATATCGTTTAGGTATTCTACAGGACAATGATTCTTTTTTAAGATCAATTACAAATCAGTCATTATCACAATTCAAACAAAATTTATGCAGAGATATAGATTCAATTAAAGAATATAGTCAGATGAATCATATTATTCAATTGTTTCGAAATCAAAAATTATCTTGCAAATTAAAAAATTCAACTTCGGATAACTTTCGTATTATTCAGGAAACTATACTTAAGGAAGCAAAGAATAATTTAAAAGAATATATACGTAGTAATGATTTTAAAGATAGTTATGTTTTAATTCCTTTAATAAAAGAAATTACAAGGAATAAAAATAAATCATTTCAATTATCCTCATTAAATGTGATTGTTTTTGAAAAAATAAGAAATAAAATAATAATTCAGAAACCATTGGGTGGCTTTAACCATGCAAAGGATGATACTTATGCTTTGGTATTTAAATATAAGGATAAATACGAACCAATATTAATTAAAAAAAATAGAGAAAATTTGAATTGTTCTGAAAATAAAAAAAATTTAGAAGAAATCCAATATTTGTCATTTATAGGGCGAAAAAAAGAACCAATGGTAGATATGAATGTAATTATTGGAGATAATTATATTAATGGTACAATCAATTCTATAAGTGATGAAACGATTAAAATTAATATTATTGGTGATAATAGTATTGAATTATTTCATATTGATGATTTTCGAAGAGGATATATTCAAGAATTTTTTTATGAAAATATAATCATAGAAAGAATTGTTGACTTAACTCATACCAGTAATATTATTCAGAGAAATTATGAAAAAGATTACCCAACTACAGATAAATTAATCGAATTAATGAAACAATTAGACTATAACAAAACTGAAAACGAATACATCAATATCTATAATAAGATTACTCATTTAGAATTCTCAAAGAATGGTTCTAAAATATGTTTACCTATTCAACCGAAAAATACTCAGATCGGGCACAAATACATTCCAAATACTACTATTGAAGGAATAAACTTGAAAGTTTTATTGAATTTATTAGAAAAACTGGATGAAATAACCGAAGATACTTATCTAAAATATCTAGAAAATAATGAAATTACCAAAAATTATTATTTTTTCCAAGATATGAGTTTTCTTCCTATTACTCAATCCAAAGAAACAACTAATTATGATAATAGAGTCCATGCTCATTTAAAACTCACGGGTGATATCAGGGTCAATGAGGTTGATAAATACATGGAAGAATACTATTTGAAACGAAATAAAGAAGATCAAATGAATATTAATTATTTATTTTATCTTCGAAAGAATAAGAGTAAACTAAGAGATATTATGAGAATATTAGATAATGATATAATGTTAAAAATACACAAGAGGGAAAGAATTCATCGAATTCTTAAAAAATACAAAAAAGATGATTCACAAACTCTATATCCATTTATTGAAAAATTATTGATTAATGGTTATCATAAATTACAAGATATTTTGATCAATAATTTTACAATTAAAAATATTACAGATGAAAATGATGAAGTTTATATTTTTAAAGATTTTCAAATCAAAAATAAAGAATATTTATTCATTTTTGATGAAAGAATAAAAGAAAGTAATTTTATTCGCAGAATTGATAAATCTACTCGAATTTAATTTATACATTGTATCCTTGTTCTCTTATTATATTTCCTATGGCCGGGTCTTTCATCCATTTATAAGAATCATTGCTGGATCTTTCATAAAATAAACCCGGACCAACCCAAGGTTCATTGATTTCAAAATTAATTTGATCATTCAAATAACAATTGGGATCTTCATTATCTGTTTTATTGGGTATACCATAATTATCCCAATTAAGCTTGTATTTGTTACAAAATAGACTCGATTTAATCTGTTTTTGATTTTCGGGGAGATACATTTCTAAATAACTCCCCAATCCCTTTTTATTTAATTCTCTAAATTCATTTGGAGTAACTGTCGCGGGTAAATACAATTGTTTCAAACTATTCAGAGTTAAAACACTGGTTAAATCTTCTGAATTGTACTCTAAAGAAGTATCACTTACACCAATGACTTTGAATGTTTCAGAATAATGATTGTCAAATATTTTGATTATATCTTCGTGAAACATATCGGAATCAAATAAAATTCCAGTAGATTTAAACTTAATATCATATTTATTCATTAGCGAACTAGTTGAACCAGAATTAACATTCAAATAATTGATATATATTTCTTCATCGATAATGACTATATCTGTAATTAATCGTATTGTATAATAATTCTTTGTATCATAAATAAAAAAATCTATAAAATATCTTTGATTTTGCTTGCTATCAATGAGACCATATACATTTTCAATTCTTTTAATGAAATAATCATTTTGAGAGATTTGATTAATTGAATTGAGTATATCCTTTAATAAAAATAATAATTTATCATTCAATTCTTTTGAAATTGTATTCTTATTATAAACAAACTTTTGACATTTACCCCTCAATCTAATCTTCGAACCGCTCGAAATATTATTCAATATTTTTAATAATTTGTGTTCGGGTTTTAAAAATCCAATACTTTCTGTTTTGGGGGATTCATAAGAGCTTTGAATCCCATAATTCTTTGTAGTTATGATATATTTATCTACTAAAAATAAGATAACTACCAGTATAACTATTATGAATAGATAGTTCATTTAATATATATATATAATATTATTTATTTATTGATTAATTCATCCTTTTTTTCATCAATTACGCTTTTAATAAAACGATATGCTGTATTTAAATGTTCGTATGATTGTCCACCTGTTATAATTATCTTACCACTATTAAATACGGCAATTGTTATTTTTTTACAACATTTCCCCCCCTTACCATTACATTGACCTTCGCATTTACAGATCCCATCTTCACTTAAATCATTGAAGTAATATTTAATATTCACACCCGGATAAATTGTTGGTTCGTATGAAGAGTAATAACCCATCGAAATAATAGAACGATGAAGTACTTCTCGTTTGATTTTAAATTTTGCATCAAAATCACTATTTATCAGGACAATCTTCGATTCTTTTATTTGCGGGCAAATATTATCGAGGAAGGTTTCCCTTTTCTCTTGAGGTATAGTTTTCAAATGATCAATTAAATTTTCTACAATATGAATACCCTGTTCTTTTGTTTTGAGACCAGTCATTTGAATGCGACCATTATTAAATATTTTCATATTTATAATTTTATCTTTGAAAACATGCAAAGTAATTTGATTGTAGAAAAATTTCTTTTCTTTCTTTTTTCTCGGATTTTTTATTTTTTTGATTGATTCGCCCTTAACTGGATTCTTTCCATATTCAATGTACCGAATATGTTCATTTGTTTCTAGATTTTCATATAATTTAGATAAGTTAATGTTGGAATCTACACCCGAAATAAGAGTCATCGTAGATATCCTTAAATTTTCATTAACATCCATATCCTAATTTTAATTTGATTATTATTCTTTAAATAGTAATCAAATTTTTTATTATAAAAAATTATAGTTAACTTTACTTTTTCTTTTTGAGATAGTCTTCTATTGTATGGGCATATCTTAAAATAGAGTTAATATTAATAAATTTGTTCATAAACTCGACTATAATTTTCGTAGGAACATGAGGATTTAGAATTCTATAATGAACAAAAATAGCACTCCACGTAACACAAAATCCACTATTTGAGTCCCATAATTCTTGAAATGATTTTCCCTTAATAAAATCGACTGAATTCACGAATGTATAACTTGGTAATATCTTTTTACAAAATTTCGTTAATATCTTCACCTTTGTATTATAGTTTGAAACTGCCTGAGATTCAGTACTTTCTTTGGGTTTATAACCATGGGGTTCAAATAACTCAATATCTTTTGTTTTATTATCGACTAAAAGCATATTCGCATGATTCTCTATTGAACCATTGGGTAATGGTAATAAGGTATTAATTGTAATAGGTGTAAATCTATACTTATCAGATTTACTCTTTAATTCTTTAACGAATTTTGAATTTGTAGAATAGATACTTTCTACGGTTGAATTGTTTATATCTACCTGAATAAGTGAGTGATCTACATTTTTAAAGAAATTTATATTATCAATCATCTTGCGATTTGACAAAATCTTGAGATATTCAATAATATTATCCAAATTTTGATAATGATATTCAATCTCATTAGAACTAGCCTGGGTCCCCTTACTTAGTTTTTTAGAAAATTCGACATCATTTATATTGTAACCTTTATAATCAGTTGTTTTACCCTGCTTTTTTTTTTTGGGACTATCATCAGGTATATCAAAGGTTACCTTTTTCTCTTTCTTATTTACTTGAATTGTTTTCTTTTTTTTCTTTCCCGCCTGGGGTCTACGATTACTTTTCTTTTTCCCTTTCTTCTTTGTATCTTTTCTAATTTTATTTGTTCTTTTTTTATTGATTCTCTTTTTACTTTTCCGCTGTGTTCTTTTCATCTTTCTTTTCATTTTCATATATAAGTGTATATTTTTTTTTTATTCCGACCCCTTTGTTTCTTCTTTATTTTCTTTATCATCGGAAGCTTGACCATCTGGTCGGGGTGTCATTCCAGAATCTTCTTCAGTGGGTTCCTCCTCTGTGGGTTCCTCCTCTGCGACTGCTTCTTCGGCGGGTGCTTCTTCGGCCGGTACTTCTTCAGCAGGTGCTTCTTCAACAGGTGCCTCCTCAGCGGGTGCTTCTTCAGCAGGTGCTTCTTCAGCAGGTTCTTCTTCAGCAGGTGCCTCTTCAACCGTGACTTCTTCAATTGATGATTCTTCAACAACTTCATCGCACTCATCATCATCACCATCATCATCACCATCATCATCCTCATCATCTTCATCATCGTCTTCTTCGGTATCATCATCGTTTACTTCTTTCGCCGCATTTACAATCTGAGACTGTAAGAGTCTCTGTATTTCGGATAAACCCGCCATATCCATGCCACAGTTATCTTCTTCATCACTATCAGCAATTTCATCTTCAGAATATTCATATTCAAGTCCCTTTTCAACTCTATCTTTGTTAATTTCATCATCGGGGGATAACATATAAGTAATATCTTCCATAGCATCACGGAGTCTATCACGATTCATATTAAAGATGTATTTGTCACGTATCATTTTCAGAATACACTCCTTCATATCTTCATATTCTGAAATAACAACCTTGTTATTCTCGATGTAATTGTAAATTGTTTGATGTAAATCGCTCAACTTGACAATAGTAAGGGGGGGCATTTATAATGAATATACATTTAAAATTATTTTATATTTAACGCATTAAATGGACATTCATAAGATTTCTCTACAATTAAATAAAATTCAACAAACATTGGAAAGAGATACTGCGATACAGAAAATAGCGGAAAATTTAAATAAAAATAAATCTTTAGATTCGGATGATAAAATAAATATCAAAAAAGAATATTATCAAACCCTCCCCAAATATGAAGTAGTCTATCAAAAAAAAAACGATGAATATAAAGAACTCATTTCACAATTTTCAAAAGCATATCTTGAATTGTGTGAATTTTATGTTGGACCGGAATTACCCAGAGAAACTTACTTAGATTCCAAAAAAAAATATGATGGAACTCATTTTGATATTTATCTTTTTTGCGATGTGGGAACCCTATATCAATGCTTATTATGAAAAATATTGTCTTCCAAAAAATTTGATACGATAATTTAGATTGACCAGTAAAATCAATTAATTCAATAATGAGTCCAATATGGACCAGAACTCAATTTATCTTGTTAATTTTATCTTCCTATTTCCCCGATGGAATTTGTAATATGATTGTAGATCTTATGAAAGAACTTGAATTTGAAGATGCTAGAAAAGAACATATCAATGATTGTGTTTTGTTTCGCGCAAAAAATCTTATCGGTGATATAGTCGACAAATGTAAGAATGTATCTCCTAATTTCTTAAATAAAACACTAAGACATGTTGATTATCACGTTCAAAATATGAAATTTCATAGAGAATTTCAAAGTTGTATGCCTGTATCTTATCAATATCAAAATTATGAAGATAGATATCCAATTGTGAATCGGTGCAATGAACAATATATCCCTCAAATGTTAAGTTGGCAGAGGGATTGTTTTGCATTTAAAATCTTAGACAAAGCTAAAACGAAAAAGAGTAATTCATTTCTTGACTATATGAATATTCTATTTCATTTTGATATGGATAGGTATTGTCTTGGTACAAATCATTTTGTTGAAACATATAATAATAACACACGTGTCCTTCGTATAAATGATTATGTAGATAGAGATACATTCGTTAGAAAATTAAAACGAAAGAGACAAAAAAACAGTATGAAAATACCCAAGGATTACAAAGGTTCCGTGTATAACTGGATAATGTATGATATGGAGAATCATAAAATATACAAAAAAACAATTTCAAATCAGATAAAAACTCGGGATCGTTATCAAAAATCTATGAGACAATACCTCCGCCAAGATAAATATTTGTTTAAAAATATGAATCCCAAAAAGCACTGCTATTATCGTTAACTAAATCATAGAGAATACTGATAGATAATAGAAATAGAAGTGAACATAGTATTACTTCGACTGGTAAATTATAGTTTGACTCAATTGTTTTAATCATATAGTTCTTAACAAGTTCATAATCGTGTTTATCTCTATAATACTGTCTTACCCCTACCCCAGATATGATAGCAATTTTTTTGATATTATGTTCCAAGACAATTTCCTCTGCTTTTTTTATCAATTGGGAACCAAAACCAAAATGTTGAACTTCTGGACTACATTTATCATCGTGGCGGACGACTTTACCATAAACATGAAGTTCACGAATAAATGCACAATCTTCTAATTCCTTTACAATTAAAGATTCATTGGTATGATTAATTCGGAGTCTTAAGAAACCATAAAGTATTTCTTGATCCGGACTCTCAAAACTAAGAAAATATTCAGTGGAACGAATACCATTGTATTCTCGAATAAATAGTTCTGCATTATGAATTTCTGAAGTATTATCCTTAACTTCTCTACAACGAATACATTTACAATTTACATCTTTTCTTTGCAAGATTAATTGCCTTAAATTAGTCGTTGAATTACCTCCAATAATATTCAGATTCGGAATATCTCTGACAATGCGATTCAAACGTATCCATGGAAAAATATTATTTTTGAGTTCGACGATGACTTGAATAAGATCATCTATATTTTCAGAATAGGGTTTATAAGTACCATTATCATACCATTCTTTTATCTTTGTCCAGTCTGTTACTTCACACGGATAAATCTTCAATTGATCTGCTTGAAATTCAGGATATTGTAAATCATAAATGAAATGATTTTTATTTTTTTGAATGATGCTATTCACTTGAAACATTTTTTTGAACATTTCGATATCTTTTTTCACTGATGAACCTGGTAAATCTGGCATCAAATGCCAGTCTATTTTACCACCATTCTGTTTCCATAAATGTGTCCCTCTGATTGTATCTTCTGTTCGACAACCTCTTTCTATCTTATGTAAAATATCTTCATCTAAATGTTGTACTCCTATTTGAAGACGAGTAACATTGAATTTTCTTAATTGTTTGATCTGCTTGAGGGTAACGCAATCCGGTCTGGTTTCGATTGTTAAACCAATGATTCTTGATTTAGCATTGATTTCATTGTATTTTATTTCGGCTTCTAAATTTGTTTTTGCCATTGTACGATCTTTAATTGAATTCACTGCATAGTAAATGTCCTTTATAAAATTTTCACGATAATTATATGGATAATGATCCCAAGTTCCACCTAAAACTATGATTTCAATTTTATCAACTTCATGTCCGCAATTCTCGAGGGCAGTGAAACGATCTTGAATTTGTAAAATTGGATCAAAATTATTACGATTCGCTCGAAGAACTGCTGGTTCCGTTGAAAGATAACTCCTTGGTTGTGCTATCTTAACACCTATAAATTCATCTCCAACTTTAAACTGATCCTCTACATTATCTTTTAATTTCATTGTAAAACCATTTTCTTTGAAATCATAACAATGTTCTATGTCAAATCTGACCCATTTATGAATAAAATAAGTTATAACTCGAATCAGGTGAATATCATCTCTTGATTCTATCGAGATTGAATTCTTATCTTTATGAATTTCCAAAATTTTTAGATTTATTTTAATTTCAGGTTCATTCGGGCAATAGGCACAATTATGACCACAACTAAACTCCTGTTTGACTTTTTCTCCATTGGAGTTATAATATTCTGGATATGGATCGGTTAATATTGTAATTACGGTTACTCCAGAAATTGAACGACTTTTACGTCGAATTGAGTAATTCAGAAAGGATTGATTTGGTTGAATCTGATTCGCATCAATCAATTGATTGTAAATTTTCCTTAATGTCGGTTTATTTAAATTCAATTTATATTTTCGTTTTAGATCATTGTATTTTTTTTGGTATTCTTTTTTATCATTCAATTCTTCTTTTACAAATTCTTTTACAAATTCCTTGGATTGATCCAATGTTATGTTTCCTATGTCTTCGATGTCTTCGATGTCTTTGATGTCTTCGATTGTCATGATTTGTTTTGATAAATGAGACGTATTTGGAATCAAATTTATATATACAATCTATAATACCGCATAACTTCGGGGGATAATAACTCGTAAGAGAAAACGTACATAATTTGAATAAATAAATTTGATACAATATAAGTTTTTTATTATTTAAATAATCCATAATGGAATCGATTGGTTGGATATATTGTTTTTCAAATGAATCTATGCCACACATACTTAAAATCGGAATGACAATGAGAGATCCAGGAGGGAGACCGAGGGAATTATTTACAACAGGTGTCCCACTACCTTTTAAAATTGAATTTGCAAAAAAAGTTAAAGACCCTAAAAAAAAAGAAAAATTAATTCATACTCTCTTATCACAATATACAGAAAGAATTCATCCAAGAAGAGAGTTCTTTAAAGTTTCATCCGAAGAAGTTAAAGTCTTCTTTGATCTAATTGATGGCGAAGAATGGTCCCCAAGAGAAACAGATGAGGGATATAATGAAGATGAAGATGAAGTCGATATTATCGATGATGGAGACGAGGAAGATAGTATTTTAGATTCAAATGAAAATGAATCTATTCGAAAAAATAAAATAGGATGCAGAGATATGAGAAAATGTTTTACTCATGGACAAAGAATACGTCATAAAATAGGTATTAATAAAATAATAATTGGAAAATATGATTATGAAAGGAATGGGATTATCTATGAAGATGTATTTTATAAATCATTAAGTGGATTTGTAAATCAATATCATAAGAAAAATGGAACTTATAAAAATCACGGTCTGTCTGGTTGGTCTCATACTGAATGCGAAGTTGATGGCGATTGGATATCAACTTTCAATTTATAAATTTGATACAATATAAGTTTTTTATTTTAAAATTATGAGTATCTTTTATTTGGAATGGATTCACAAAAGACCTTCTGTCTGTGAATTCAGAGAAAAAATACCCGAAGAATATAATTTTACCTGTACTGTAAATCTCCGCCAATACAAAGAGATCTTGCCTTCGGTTACTCTTTATGGAAATATTAATCAAGACTTTTATGATTATGAATATGATTCATCGCCCTATACAAAGAGATCTTATCTAGTTTCTCATTTACAGAAAAGTATTCGGAAAATGAAGCACACTAAATCGGTTCAATCGGCCAAACATTTAATCGATTTGGATATTAGTTCTTTTCTAAGAAGATTACCCATTATTATGTTTGAAGATGTTATTCCTCATACAAGTCTCCCTATTATTGTGTGGCTAATGATTGCAGTCTCCAAGGGATTCAAGGTCAAAACAGTTATGGTCCAATGGTTACTTGGAGTTGTTTATTTCCTGTCGTCGTGCAAGGAGCACGATCAAGTTAAAAAAATAAAAAGGATTCAATTGGAAAAGATTCAATTGAATCCATATCTAAAGTCAATTCTATTACGGATCTCTTATGGGGGGATGGAGGGTGACATGAAAATGATGAATTACTTTATTGAATTATGGTCTTATCGTTATCAACAGGGTCAACAGATGAATAATACCAAGATTAATTTCATTAATCACAGATTGGAACCTCTACTCCGCCAAGATTGGGATTTATGTGCAAATGATTTTCATTGCAACCGACAACTAATCGATCAAGTGAAAAAACAATATCAATTATATTCGGAAGATTATATCAAAAAGTTGATCTGGGAACATTCATCGAGAGCAAATAAAAGAATCCAATTTGAAGTGAATGAAGATGAA
>MDTG01304325.1_pt1 | contig 11456 bp, 12 predicted proteins | sample 811421 | NCBI WGS metagenome assembly MDTG01 (sample SAMN05326645, study PRJNA326480) | marine metagenome | isolation source: seawater | place: Pacific Ocean: South East | collected 2011
CAGGGCTTTCATAAGCTTTTTTTATATCTACATGAAAATTACCTGTGTCATCTAGAGTGTATAAACCAGAATTTATAGCTCGATTATTTAATTCTTTTCTAGTATTACGTCTTCTTGCTGATGCAAGATTCATACGTTGTTCTTTACGACCAAAAGAACTTTCTGCTCCTCCTAGAGCGCTTGATACTATTTGTCCTATATCTACTGCCATAGTTTTATCCTAAATTGCAAATGCTAGTATAGCCGCACTAGCTAAAGATCCTCCTAAAGAAGTCATTTGGTTTTTATGAGAAGCTTTTGCATTTTTATAAGCATTTCGTTTGTTAGCCGCCATAGCAGAAGCATCTCCTAGTCCAGATACTGCGCTTCTGTTTACGCCTTGGCCTATATTTATTAAATCAGCGAGAGTAGACTGGTTAACTTCACGTTGCGCAATCCTCGCATTGTTTAACATTCCACTTAAATTAGTTGAAGCTCCTAAAGACAAAGCTTTTGCCTGTTCTTGCCGTTGGACTGCTGTTAACCCCGCCCCTCCATACCTTTCAATATTTCTTTGTTGTATTTCTCTAGCTATCCTAGCTTGGTTTTGAGCATCTACTGATGCTTGATCAATTAAACTAGTATCGTCTCTAGCATCAATGAGGTCTTCTTCAAACTGTCTAAAATCCCTTACATAGTTTTCATAATCAGAACGAGTTATGTCTGCAAATGTTTTTTCTGGGTCTGTGACTTCTGGCAAAGAAGAAGTAGAAAAATCATTGTAAGCAGCACCAAGGCCGCCCATCGCTATCATCTCTTGAACCATTTATATCATCCCTCCAAGAAACGGTGAAGTTAAACCTTTTTGTTCTCGAATCTGTTCATCAGCTTGTTCTCCAGAAGCCTTTCCCGTAACTGGGTCGTAGTTTCCATACTCACCTACTCTCGCTCTACCCATAAGACCACCGCCAGCTGCTTCTAATCCTTTAGGACTAAAGAATGTACCGCCGCCTTGCCTATTTTCTAGACCTTGACGGAGCAACGTACCTCCGACTTTTAATCCGGCTGCAAACCTAGCATCCGACATGCTTTGTTTTCGTCTAGCTTCTTCTAAATCACTTGTTGACTGTATATTAGCCGCTCTTGATAGGCCAGTTGTAGCATCTGCCGCTTGCCCTCTAGCGGTACCAAGAACCCCGACCTGCCTCTGTCTTTGTGCCTGTAAAGCTTGAAACTCTGCTTGAGCCTGTTGCGAACCTGCAGCTGATGCTAAATCTGCTGCTGCGTCTACAGACTGAGCCGCTCGTAAACTCGGTCTAGAGGTAAGAGCTTGCATAGTATCAGCTTGTGCCCTGCCTTTTGCTGTAGGTGCAAAATCTTCAGTCGCGGCAAGGTCACGCATCTCACGTAAAAGCGGACCATAGCGTTCATTAAAATAGTCTTTTTCTGCTTTCGCTACGGACGCTTGAGTTTTTTCAGCCTCGCTAGGCTTATAGTCTTGTTTTTTAGGTTTGTTACTCATCTACTTTCTTTGTATAAACTCTTGTATTTAAGCTAAACCCTTGCTTTAGCGCATACTCCTCCATTTGCGAAACAGAAGATCTAGCCTCTATATATTTACAGCCTGCATTACGAGCAAGCTCTTCAAACCATTGTACATGTTTCATCCAATTATGTTTACCAGTTTCATATACATATGCTATCCAAATTAACAATGTTCGATTGTCTGTAAACGGATCAATCTCTGTACTAAGGACTAAAAACCCTATTGGAGATGTAAAAAGTTCTGCTCTACCATTGACGCATTCGCTATATACATCTTCTGGTCTAAAAGTAAGATTAGGGTCGTCTGCTATTATTGACTCGATTCCTATTTTTACCTGACTCCAGCACTGCCTAATGTCTGCAAGTTGCGGTGGAATAAATTCGTCTTCACTAATAGTCTATCTCCTTACCATACCTTCTATACCTCTTCCTTGGATTTAATCCAACTCCTTTATATTTAACAAGCCTTCTAACACCAAGATCCCCTGCTCTTGATCTAGCCTCCGCCTCTTTAACTTGCTCATCAAATAGATTCCTGTAATCAGCTGCCGCTCTTGGGTCACTCCATTCCCTAGCAGGTATACGTAGTAACCTCCACAAAGCACCAAATATAATTCCGTCTCTGTAATCAGTAGAAAAATCTGTATCTATATTATTAGAAGACCTAGAAGGTTTAAGAGCTGCACTAATTCTAAATCCGTTTGTTTTTGTAGAACTAGGTACAGGCGCTACATAGAATAAGTCTGGAGATATCTGTAAAAAAACCTCTGGAGTGCCTGTCCTATCTCTCCAATCAGGATAATTAAGTTCTAAACTACGAGGGCTAGTAGGGTCCATATCTTCCCCGTCATAAGTCATCCAAAGGATTTGATGAACATCGGTGCCAGTAGGTTGATCAAATTCGTACTCAAAAACTCCGCTTATGCTAGTAACTACATCTAGCTCGACTTTATAAGCTTTAGATTTTTCACAAAGTTCTATAGTGGCAGACCGTAAGTTAGACTCCACTAAAGTATCTGGGCAGCCTGGTACGTAAGGAAGAACTTCTTTTACTAGTGAACTAAAACTAGCCATATCATCCTCCTGGAGTAGGAGCTACCCTGCCTCCAGCATAATCAAAATTAGGGTTTGTAATATTTGATGCTGCGGTAGATTGGCCTAAACTGTTATTAAACAAAGCATAGTGTTGGTTTGATCGCACTGCGTTACCTGCATATTCTGCATCTTTTAAATACGATCTAAAAAGAACATAGTCTACAATTGCGTTTCCAAAAGTATCGTCTATATCTATAGTCGAGGATGTAGAACTTAAATCAGTTGGAGATTTAGAAAATACAATTTCCACAAAAGCATTTCCAGAAACTCCTGGATATACATAAAAACTTCTAGGGTCGTCTTGATCAAAAATGTAATGCTTCACGTTAGTTCCGTGTGCTGCATCTCCGCTGACGGTAGGGTCATTCCAATCAGGTTCTTGAGTGTTAAGTATGTCGCTATCAACAATCCTAATTGCTCTTTTTCCTGTAGCACCGCCAGAGGCATCAGACATATTTCTGGTTACTTTTATTAACCTTAACCCAGCTGTTGGTAATGTTTGTTTTGTGCCAGTAACTAATTGAACATTAGATGTAGTAGCAGAAGCATCCGGTCTAAGGTTTACTACCTCTCTTTGTGCATCATTTATATACCTAAGTAATTCAGCTTCAGGCCAACGCACGCTTGTTGTATCTTGTAGAGTGTCTTGCACTCTAGCAATAATGTTTGCCCCAGTAAGTGTTCCCATTTTTTATAATTAGTTAATAGCGGCTTGTAGCTCCTCTATCAAAACAGCTTTAGTTTTACGCCTATCCAACTCTATACCTAGAGTACGACCATAAGTTTCTAGTTCAACTTTAGTCATACTTTCTAAATCCATCGGAGTTTCTTCTGTTGTAGTTTCCTCTGTTGTAATTTCTTCTACTACAGGAGTCTCTTCTACTACAGGAGCTGCCGCTTTCTCTTCACCCTCAACCTCTCTAGCTCCTTGCTGTAAACATAAAACCCCAAAATCTGTCCCTACATTTTTAGGTACACCTGCCTCAAAAGAATCTGCATGTCCCCATGTAGAGGCTACATATGTGTCTTGGTCAAATACTACTCTCATTATTTTCTCCTTCTAAATTTATAGGCGACTAAAAAACTTTAGCCGCCCATAAAATGTTATCACAATTAGAATGCGACATCTAATCTTATGACACCAAAGTCCTCAGACTGACCTGTTATGTCAGAATTGTACTTTGGCTTCTTAAGACCAAAAATCTTACCAATTGAAATACCGTTTTGGTTTCCGTAGTCAAAAGTATCTTCAACTATTTCTGGAAGACCAATATCAGCCATTGCAAGTGATTGCGCACCGCAGAATAGACATGATGCGTAGTCAACATCAGCATCAGCTCCGCCTTTAAATCCAGCAGAACCAGCATTACTTGAGGTGCCAGCAGTGGCTCCTGAAGTGTTAAATACGTGTCTAAACTCATGAACCATAACACCGTCAACCATTAAGCTAGAAGATCCAGCAAATAGTTCGTTGTTTGGCCCTCTGATTCCAGCGCTTCTTACGTTTGATAAGAAGTCTGAATCGAGTTTAAGATCAGCCATTACTTGCGGGGAAACAAATAGATGATACATCTCTTCATTACCAGCGCCTCTCATACCTCTGATGTACTGATCTTTAGCAAAAGCTTTTAGATCAACAATGTGTCTGTACTTCAGAGTATCAGTAGCAGTAATAGATGTAACAGAACCAGCAGCAAGGTTATTACCGCTAATTCTCTTGTGTCTATTCGTTGTTGGTGCAGTTATATCACTATTAAACGAAAGATCCCCAAGGTTCTGTCCTGAAGTAAGAACAGGCCTTAAAGCTCCGTTGTTTTTATTTGTGTATGCAACACCAGCAAGCGATAAGAACGCAAGTTGGTCTATTCTATCAGCCATTGCATAAGCAAGGGCATCCCTTGAATGCTCACGGAAATTTACAACTGATTTTTGATCAGCCAATCTGCCCGAAAGCCTATTAGCAAATCTTAATTGATCAAGCTGTACGACGATGTCGAAGGATCTTAACGCCTCTTCATTTCCTTCTAAGGTGTTGTCTCCAACAATACCATCACCGGTCATGTCTGCAAGAAGAGTTAAAACTGCTCTTGCTCCTTTCTCGGATTGGGTAAGTTCAGAAATTTCCTGAACCATTGCGTTGGGTCCGCTACCTGCGAATTGATTAATGAAGGACATATTCCTAGCAACACGCCAGAAATCACGAGACCAGATGGTGAGCTGTTCACTGGTCAACGCGCTAAAGTTAGTATTAGCCATTTATATACCTTTAAGTTTAAAAGTTAACCAGTCGCTATATTCTGGGGCGACTTTTACCCGTCTACCCTTTATCGTTGGGAAACGTCTACGTGATTGTAACGAACACGAGCTCGACCATGTTTTACGTCTTGATTGACGAATACGTTGTTTAACCTCTACGAAGAGAACTAAGTATCGTCTTAGCGGACGTATCTATATACTACCCTACCCAAAATCACCGCGCAATCTTTTAAGTGTCTCTTCTGGTAGAGCTTGAAACTCTTTTTCAGACAACTTATTAAGATCTACTGGCTTGTCTCCTCTTTGAGCAGCGCCTTCTCCTTTCATAGAAGGTGGTTGTTGTTTAGAAGCTTCTATTTTTTCGCTGACCTTAGCAGTTTGTTTCTTTTTATTTAGTTCTGCTATTTTAGGATCAACTTTAGGAGCCTCCGTTTCTAGTAATTCTGGCTTTTTCATGTTTAGCGTAGTAGTGACGGCTCGTTCTAAAGCATAAGGGCCATCATATCCCTGCATCATAAAAGCATCCCTTAGTTCTAGAGCTTCTTTTAGCAAATCTGCATCATGGTCTGCGCTGTTTACATCAAATACTGGGTATTGTTGCTCTAATTCGGTCGCTTTTGCTTGAATTGCCTGCACTTCTGTAGATTCTTGTATGTTTTGAGTAGTAGTTTGCTGGACTTCAAACATAATTTGCTGTTTTTCAGCATTTCTAATCTCAGTTCTTAAAGCAATAGCTTTTTCTGACTCTCCATCTAAGACAAATTGCTGATATTCGGCCTCTTTTGCTGCAAAATTATACTCTGGAGCCTCAGTTACTGCCTCAACTCGCGCTGTTTGCAGCTCTTCAAGCTGTTTTTGTAAAGCTTTTTGTTTTTGGAGTACCTCATCTAGCCTAGACTTAGGCACCATTGGGGCTTTTTTCTCTTCTACTTCAACAGGTTCCTCTGCAACTTGTTGTACATCTTCTTGTACAGCTCCCTCGTCTGTTGTTTCTTCTCCAGGTTTAGCCTCGTCTTCTCCTTGATCGATAGTTTCTGTTTCTGTTTGGTCTTCAACTTCCTCTGATTGAGTTTCTTCAATCTCTGCTTCTGGTTCTTCTGTGATTTCTTCTTCAACTTCTTGCTCCTCCGTAGCAATTGTTTCATCTTCTGCTACCGTATCCTCAGAAAAATCTAAGTCTACAGTAAAACTATCTGTGCTTTGAGGTGCCGCAGCGTCTCCGCCAGGCATCTTGTCAAAGACAAGAGAGTCTTCAGTAGTTGTTTCAGTATTGGTATCTTTTGCCATGGTAACCTCCTATTTATTGGTTGGCTTCATAGCAGCAGTAGCTAACCTAGCTGCCGCCGCTGTATCACTTTGGTTTTTCCTCACTTCATTAGTCATTGAGGATAACCTCTCACGTAAATCTAATTCCTCACGTTTTGTTTGGATTTTACTCTGTAGTTCTGCAATCTTCAACTGTGGATCAGCTTCAGCGGATTGCGCTTTAGCCATATTAAGTTGAGTTTCAGATTGTAGTCTAGTAACTTCTGCTTCTAGTTTAGCAATCTCAAGCTGCGTGCTTCTGATTTGAGATTCCATCTGGAACTGTTGTAACTGCATCTGCTGTTCAGTAGGTTCTGCAGTTCCTTGCATTCTTCTAATACGGTCTGCAATCTGAGCTTTTTGCGACAGGTGAGAATACTCTACAATCATGTCGTCTGGTATAGGAACGCCTGCTTGTCTTAACTGTATAGCTTCTGCAAACTGCACTTCATCGAAAGTATCTCTAGCCGGCATCGTATCTACCACAACATCGTACTCACCTAAAGTAAGGTCATTAACTATTGTGCCCTCTGGGGTCATAGCATTTATTGGTACAGGTATACTAGGTTTAAATGGATCAGATTCATCTGTAATTTGAATTAGCCTTTCTTCTGTATAGTACTGTTGTAAAAGTTGTAATATTTTTTCTGCTAAAAATTGTCTTGTTTTTGTAAGATTGTCCAAAGGAACTTGAATCATCAAAATTCCTCTGTTTTGTTTTTGTTGTATAGCTATGCCTGATACTTCTGGACCGTCTGTACCCAACATAGAGTCTGATACTCCACTAATCTGTTTTATATTAGCAGCGGCTTTTTGTCCGAGCCTATCCAAACCTGTAGGAATCTGGTTTGGCGGAATTTTACTTGGGGGGGAGGATCCCCTGTTATATTCCAAAACCAAACCAGTCTCCGCGCCATGCTCTTCTAGATCATCTGCGTTCATGCCCGTCAATGATCCTGACTCAACTACCCAACCGCTATTAGCAGTAGTGTTTACAATGTGTAACTCTTGAGAACTTATTTTGTTCAACTGTTCTTGAGGTGATATTAAATTTCTTACCATGCCAAAAGGTCTACCTCTTCTAAAGTATGGGAAATAAGGCACTAAAGTAAAATGCTTATATGGAGACCAATCATCAAACAGAACTACTCTGTCTGCTGTTACCGTCCAACGAACCTTCCGGACTTTTTTTGAAACTATGTGTAATCCAAAATCATCTGCAAACTGTTCTCTTTTTTTCTTACCCCAGTCGTATGGTACCTGACGTTCGTCTCCAGTTACTGGATCGACATAAAACATACAATCTTTTAGCTGGTAATACTGACGCTCAATAACTCTTATTGATCTTACAATTCTGGCCTCTTCTGGGTTGTACGCGTAATTACTAGAATACTCATGTTCCTCGGTATCGCCGTATCTTTGTTCTTGATACTCCATCGAATCAGTACCATAAGAAGTGCCCATCTCCGATATCATCCTTAACTTATCTGCGGCTTTCTGACTATATTGTTCTTCTATCTCATCAAGGCTCATCCACTTAGTTTCAAATATCTCGTTCCAGTTGCGTGGGTCGTAGTCCTTGGCATCTGGATCAATAATAATATCTAACGGATCTTTAGCAGTTACTCTTACCTCGCCTTTAAAATTATCAGAAAAATCTATACGAACATCAAACCAACCACGATCCTGGATCAGGCCATCTGCAAATACTTGCGCTTCCGTCCAGTCTAGTTTGTTGTTGTCAGCCACCTGCATGTAAACTTTTGTAAGTACATCAGCAACATCTTGCATACCGCTACCACGAGGCTTGAACTTAATATCAGCCCTACGTGTACTTTGTTCTCCCAGGACTGTATTGATTGTAGGTAAAATTGTATTAATTGTTAGAGCCGGTCGGCCTTGGTCATCTAACGTTGCTACATCGGCCGCGTCCCATTGTTGTCCTCTGTAATACTGATCGCATTGCTGCGCAATCTCCATGTAATCATCATGGCCAGCGTCTCGAGCTCGGGTATATCTTTCCCAATTATTTGCAGCTAAATTTTCTTCTTCAGCTTTACTTAAGGTCTTTTTCGGTTTTCCGTATGCCATTATGCACTCATTGACGATTTACGCCTTGTTGGTTTTGCTATGTATTTTAGTCTATCTCTCCATGAAGGGATATGTTCTTCTTGTTCAAAGTAGGTAGAGAACTCTGTCATCATGAGGCCAATCCACGCCAAAGCGTCAACCTGATCATCGTGTACACCATTCGGAAAACGTAGCAACTCAGCAACCAGGGGGCCAGTCCAAACCGCATCTTTTGGAAAGTATACCATGCCCTGCTGCATCCTACCTTGAATTGCTCTAGCTCTAGCTTCTTTATCACGTCTCCCCACTTTAAGATCTTTAAAATACGCCTCATATAGTTTACGCTCTCTTACACGTTTTTCCAAGAACGGACCAATAGCCATTTCTATATGTCCTTTTTCTATGCCTACAATACTAGGCCTCCATTGTTCGTAAACATCTAGTATTTTTTCTACAAGCTCGAATCCATCATACTTGCCACGTATAACATCTACCACAAAAATTTCATCATATTCACTTACACCAACTACTACGCCTACAGAGTAATCGTTCCTGTCGCGTTGTCCGATCGCCAAGTCCCACGCACAATAATATTTTAATTTATCAAACTCTAGGTCTTCGGAGTCGTAATAGCGCACCATGTCTCTAGAAAAGTAATCGCCCTCATCAGATACTGGATTCTGTTGGTACAGCGCTGACCAATCTCTCGGACCAATAGCTTTACGTATTTGATCCAGGGCATCTTCGTTGTAACGTTCTGGATGCAACGCCTCTCCAGTCTCGCGATACTCTTCATCTACCTCAGCTATTGCTGGATATTTAACCACTTCCCATTCATCTGCGCCGTCTTCTGCTACACGCAACAGCCTACCTGCAAGATCGTCATCGTGCCACCTTGTAAGAATTACAAGTATGCCACCGCCTGGTGACAAACGGGTATACGCCGTACTTGTATACCAGTCCCAGATCGCATCGCGGTTGTTATCGGACTCTGCATCTTCACGGTTTTTTACAGGGTCATCGATCAGCAACACATTCGCACCTTTACCTGTGATACCACCGCCAACTCCCGCCGCTACGTAACCGCCGCCCGTGGTCGTGTTCCATGACTCAACGCTTTGCGAATCTTTATCTAGTTTTGTTTCTGTAAATACTTTTCTATATACATGTTCTCTTAATAGATGACGCACCTTCCTAGAAAAGTTCATAGCCAAAGATCCTGAGTACGAGCAACTAATAAACTCATGATTAGGATGCCTACCTAAATGCCAAGCAGGAAACGCCACACTAGCCAAAGTAGATTTGCCATGTCGAGGCGGCATAAACAACATCAACCTGGGCGACTCTTTGTTCTCAACTTGCTCACTAAAATTTTCTAGACGTTTACATATATCTTTATGCACCCATCCCGCATGGTAGTCAGGATTAAATTTTTCTACAAAAGGTAGTAGACGTTTTCTGGACAAGATACGGAGCGCGAGTTCTTTCTCCGCTTTTTTCTGAGCAGATATTTGTTTTTTAGTTTGTTTTTCTTCTTCCTGCATTTGAGGAGAAGCAATTTGTTCTGCAGCATCCGCTTTGCAATACACACAGATACCATCAGTAGGTATCAATGTATCGGGGAATAGCCCCTTACATTTACTACATTCTAATTTCTCAATCTGCATCGCCTGGTTCTAAATAATTTTTATCAGCGCCAGCAAGTTTTAATAATTCAGCATCCGATAATTTTTCTAACTGTTCTACTTTATCTAAACTAATATTTATTTGCGTCGCATTTTCTGGAGTAAATAGACCGTGGAGCTTGCACAGAGAATCGACAACATTTTTTTCTTCGGTAGATGTCGCTGCTTTTCTATGCGCTTCGAGGTACATCGTGGTCGCAGTATCTTTGTCGAACTTAACTTCTTCGCGCATCTCGTTCCGTAGATACTGCAATGCATTCTGAAATTTTTGTTGTTTAAAAATAGAGTACACTCGATCTATGTCAGAGTACCCCGCAGCACGGCCCGCGGCCGCCTTACTCATGCCACGTAAGTGAAATAATAAGAGCCGTTCTTCCTGTAACGAAAGCTCGTTTAAGTGTATTCCAGCATATGGAAAATGAGATTGAAGCTCAGCTCTATCGGTCTCAGTCACAATATGAGCTTCGTCTTTTTCTTTAAGAATTGACATGAGTCGTCATTTTGCAAAAAATTTTAAAAAAAGTACAGCATAACAGGCTCACCTCTTCTCCCCCCTCGCTCCCAGCAGACCCCGTCTCCCGATTTTCCATTTGGAACCTTGTTTTACTTTTTTGACCTCTGGAACCTTGTCCATGGGACCCCTATCATTATCAACGCTCACCTAGCGGTGTCCGTTGTAAGTTAATCCGTAGTAAGTTTGTATCGGGTGATACAGACATTAATTAATATTAAACATATGAATATATTAAAGAAAGTTGGTTCATTAGCTTACCATACACAAAAGCTAACTGTTAGCATCATCAAAGAACCTGTGGATATGGCATCTACTATCATCACTGGGTACAAAGACGCTAAGCAAACAGACCTTGAAATCGAGCAAGAGAATCTTGAAAAGAAAAAGGAAGTAGAAGGTATTCTAAATAAATATAGACCTTCTCCTGAACCTGTTCAGCAAGAACTGGATCTATCTTAATTAATCCCGGTGGGGGGCTTCGGCTCCTCACCACAACCTCGAGACAATATTATGGTTATAAACCTTATGTTATTTTTCCTTTATTCCCTATCTACTATCATATTCACTATATTTACTTACGATATGTTTAATGGTGGTTTAATGTATTGGGGTTATCTTCATCATCTATACTGGCTATTCCTTGGTCTCACTACTGTGGGAAGTGGATACGCTTTAGTAGTAACAAATAGAAGGAGTAAAACCTCATGAGGGACAACGTACTAACGCTGAGCTACAAAGCCCAGCACCCCATCAAGTATCGCTTGATACGCATCGGCGCTACATTATTAGTAGTCCTACTATCACCTCTCATTATTATCTATCTTTCATACATCGCGTATCGATTCAAAAAACATGGTGACATCATCATCTAATCCCTAGGGGGTGTAACAGCCCCCTCCTTCCTTACTATCATACTATCATCAGCTTGCTGATGTGGAATGTGCATCGCATCGTGCGCGCATTTACGTGCTGTGTGCAAAATGTTCCACGTGTTCCATGTCTTTACC
>MDTG01218311.1_pt1 | contig 11455 bp, 11 predicted proteins | sample 811421 | NCBI WGS metagenome assembly MDTG01 (sample SAMN05326645, study PRJNA326480) | marine metagenome | isolation source: seawater | place: Pacific Ocean: South East | collected 2011
CATAGTGATGATAAACCCGTTAAACCTTTAAACATATTATTCTCCTTATATTTGTACGCTCAGACTTGGGTCTGGCGCAGTTTTCTCTCTTTTGATTATTAACTTATTTAACGCACTTATATAAGCATTTGCAGAAGCTACTAAAGTATCTGTATCAGCAGCTTGGCCAACAGTAGTTTTGCCTTTCTCCTCAATTCTCACGCTGACAGTTGCTTGCGCATCTGTTCCCTCCGTTACAGCATGAACATTGTATAGTAATAATTTTACTTCGTGTGGGTAAAGTTTTTTAATACATTTAAAAATTGCATCTACAGGTCCATCTCCAGTTTCTGAAGCATTCTTAATTTCACCTGAAACTTCCAAAGTCATCTCTGCTTTTTGAGGCTCACCAGTTCCTGCAAAAACCTTAAGAGATTTCAATTTAATTATATTATCGTCAGTTACTAAACTATCATCTACTATAGCTGCAATATCTTCATCATAAATATGCTTCTTTTTATCAGCTAAAATCTTAAATTTTCCGAAAGCAGTTTGGATCACATCATCAGTAACTCCAACGTAACCAAGATCATTAAGTTTGTCCTTAAAGGCATGTCTACCAGAATGTTTTCCCATTACCAGGGAAGTTTTATGTACACCAACACTTTCAGGTGTCATGATTTCATATGTATTTCTATTTTTTAACATCCCATCTTGGTGAATTCCAGATTCATGAGCAAAAGCATTTTTTCCTACTACAGCTTTGTTGAATTGTACTGGAAATCCGGTAGCATTTGAAACAACTTTAGATGCTTTGCTTAAAAGTTTTGTATTAATATTTGTTGTAAAAGGCATTAAATCATGTCGGGTTCTCATTGCCATAACAACTTCTTCAAGTGCCGCATTTCCAGCTCTTTCCCCAATACCATTAATTGTACATTCAATTTGTCTAGCTCCAGCCATAACTCCTGCCAAAGAGTTTGCAACTGCTAAACCAAGATCATTATGACAGTGAGTTGAAAGGATAGCTTTATCAATGTTAGGAACTTTATTTAAAAGTGTCTCTATAATTTTTTTAAACTCCGAGGGAACAGTATAACCTACTGTATCAGGTATGTTAATTGTTTTTGCTCCACATTTAATTGCAAGCTCAACAGTTTTACACATATAATCCATATCTGTTCTAGTTCCATCCTCACAAGACCATTCTACGTCATCAGTAAACTTTCTAGCGTATGAAACACTTTCTTGAATTGCATTTAAAACCTCCTCGGGAGATTTGTTTAATTTATGCTTCATGTGAAGTGGACTTGTAGAAATAAAAGTATGTATTCTAAAATTTTTTGCGTGGTTAAGAGCTTCATGGCATGCGTCAATATCTTTTTTAGTAGCTCTAGCTAATCCTGCAGGTATAGAATTTTTTAGTGTTTTGCTTATTTCTGTTACTGCTTCAAAATCTCCTGGTGAAGCAATCGGAAAACCAGCTTCTATAATATCAACTCCAAGCTCATCGAAAACTCGAGAAATTTGAAGTTTTTCTTCTAAACTCATCGATGCTCCAGGAGACTGTTCTCCATCACGCATGGTAGTATCAAAAATTATTATTCTATTTTTTTCACTCATATCAAATAACTTATATTACAATTAAAACGAGAATATGCAAATACTTATGCATTAAACGGTTAAAATTTTTGATCAGTTTGGGCTAATTTTTGTCTTTGTCGACCAATTTATTTTTACCAATCCATGGCATCATTGCTCTAAGGTCTTTACCTACCTTCTCAATAGCATGGTTAGCTAAATCTTTTCTCATTTTGAGAAAATTTCTCTGACCAGATTTATGTTCATCCATCCATTGTTTCGTAAATTTACCAGATTGAATATCTTTTAAAACTGCTTTCATTTTTTCTTTTGTACTGCTATCAACGATTCTTTTGCCTGAAACATATTCTCCATACTCAGCAGTATTTGATATGGAATAATTCATATTTGCAATTCCTCCCTCATAAATAAGATCTACAATTAATTTTACTTCATGAAGAGTTTCAAAATAAGCCATTTCAGGTGGATATCCAGCTTCTGTTAAAGTTTCAAAACCATTCTTAATCAGTTCTACTAATCCACCACACAAAACAGTTTGTTCTCCAAACAAATCTGTTTCACATTCATCCTTAAAAGTGGTTTCAATAATACCTGCTTTGCCTCCACCAACAGCTGATGCGTATGATAAAGCAAGGTCCTTTGCTTTTCCTGAACTATCTTTGTGAACTGCCATAAGACAAGGAACTCCTCCTCCTTTTTGATATTCACTTCTAACTGTATGTCCTGGTCCTTTTGGTGCTACCATAAATACATCTAAATCTTTTCTAGCATTTATTAAATCGAAATGAATGTTTAATCCATGAGCAAAAGCTAAACTCGTTCCTTCTTTCATTCTCTGCTCAATATGATTTTTATAAATCTCAGACTGAAGTTCGTCTGGGGTTAGCATCATAACAACATCGGCCCAAGCTGCTGCATCTGATAATGACATAACTTTTAAACCTGCGCTTTCAGCTTTTTTAATACTTGATGATCCTTCACGTAAAGCAACAACTACTTCTTTTACTCCACTGTCTTTAAGGTTAAGTGCGTGCGCATGCCCCTGGCTACCATATCCAAAAATTGCTACTTTTTTATTTTTTATTAAATCTTTATTTGTATCTTTATCATAATATGTTTTCATAAAATTCTAATTAAATATTTTTGCACCTTTTGTCATTGCAACAGAACCTGTTCTAGAGGTGCTTATAAGGCCAAATCTTTTTAAATCAAGAGCTAATTTGTCGATTTCAGCTCTTAATGCAGTTACTTGGATAACAAAAGAACTTTTTGTTTTATCTAGGATTACAGGATTAAATTTTTTACAAATTTTTTTAATTTTTTCTTGTTTTTTTGGATTTGCAAGCATTTTAAATAATGCGAGTTCTCTAAATAGAATGTCTTTTTCTCCCCGCTTAAAATCAGCTACTTTATGAACTGGAACTAGTTTTTTAAGTTGTAAATTTATCTGTTCAATTACTTGCGGAGTTCCCTCAGTTACAATAGTGATTCTTGATATATGTTTTTTTTTATCTACTTCAGCAACTGCCAAAGACTCAATATTATAGCCCCTACCAGAAAATAACCCTGCAATTCTTGCAAGCACACCGGCTTCGTTATCCACCCAAACAACAATTATATGACGTTCGATCTTACCGATTTTGCCTGGAACGCTATATGCTGATTTAGATTTTGTCATTAAACTAGAATTTTTCCTTCATCAGAAATTTCTTCTTCTTCTTCAGGTCCTAAAATCATTTGGTTATGTGGTTTACCAGATGGTATCATTGGAAAACAATTTTCAGATTTATCTACAACACAATCAAATATCACTGGCTTATCAACTTCAATCATTTCCTTGATTTTTGCATCTAATTCGTTTGGTGTTTTGGCTCTCAATCCAACACAACCATAGGACTCAGCAAGTTTAACAAAATCTGGTAAGGCTGCAGTATAACTTTCAGAGTAATTTTTTTCGTGTAATAATTCCTGCCACTGTCTAACCATACCCATATATTCATTATTTAATATAAATATCTTAATGGGTAGTCTGTATTGGACAGCCGTTGACATTTCTTGCATCGTCATTAATACAGAAGCTTCTCCAGCAATATCAACAACAAGTTTATCAGGGTTTGCTATTTGAACACCAATTGCAGCAGGAAGACCATAGCCCATCGTTCCTAATCCTCCAGAAGTCATCCATCGATTAGGTTTATTAAATTTATAATGTTGGGCAGCCCACATTTGGTGTTGGCCTACTTCAGTTGTAATAAATGTATCTGAGTCTTTTGTTAGCTCATACAATCTTTGCACAGCATGTTGAGGTTTGATTATTTTATCACTGTTAATAAAATTCAAAGATTTTTTTTCTCTCCATTTATCAATTTGTTCCCACCATTTTGAAGTTTTTTGTTTGTTTGAATTTAAAAAATTCTTATTTTTTTCTTTAAATCTTTTTATTAAAGATTTTAAAAAACTTAAAACATCGCTTACTATAGCCAGATCAACTTTAATATTTTTTCCAATAGAGGAAGGATCGATGTCTACATGTATCTTTTTTGATCCTGGAGAAAATTCATCAACTTTTCCTGTAATTCTATCATCGAACCGAGCTCCAATATTAATCATAAGATCACAGTCATGCATTGCATTGTTTGCTTCGTATGTTCCATGCATACCTAACATTCCTAAAAATTGTGGATCATCTCCTGGATATGCACCAAGCCCCTGGAGAGTTGATGTGATAGGAAAACCAGTTAATGAGACTAGCTCTCTTAAATATTTACTTGCTTCAGGTCCTGAATTTATAACTCCACCACCTGTATAAAAAATTGGTTTTGAAGATTTTTTTATCAAGTCTATAAATTTATCTAAATCACCATTAGAGATTTTATGAGAAGTTTTGCCATTAAGTTTTTTCTTTAAAGAATTTTTAACAAATTTATATTTTCCTTTTTTAAATTGAATGTCTTTTGGAATATCTACTAATACAGGACCAGGTCTACCAGTTGTAGCGACTTCAAATGCTAAATGTAAAATTCTTGAAAGATCATTAACGTCTTTTACTAACCAATTATGTTTTGTACACGGCCTTGTAATACCGGTTGTATCACATTCTTGAAATGCATCTGTTCCTATTAAATGTGTCGGAACTTGTCCAGATATACAAACAAGTGGCACTGAATCCATGTAAGCATCTGTTAGAGCAGTAACTGCATTTGTTGCGCCTGGACCTGAAGTGACAAGAAGTACCCCCGGTTTTCCGCTTGACCTTGCATAACCCTCCGCTGCATGACCTGCTCCTTGTTCATGTCGTGCTAGAATATGTTTTATAGATTTGTGATTTTTAAGTTCGTCGTAAATCGGAAGAACAGCTCCTCCAGGATAGCCAAAAATGTATTCTACTTTTTGATCCTTCAAAGCTTTAAAAACTATTTCTGCTCCACTAATTAATTTAGGCATAGATACAATCTAGCCTAGAAATACTTCTCGTCAAGTTTTAGCTTACAACTTTTAAAGCTTTTTTAATTAGAACACTCAAATTTTTAGAATATAGCTTATTCCAATTAGACATTTGACCTCTAGCCCAAGTATTTTGTCTTTTGGCATATTGTCTTGTTTTAATATTAATAAGCTCTTCGCATCTATCCAATGTGATAGATCCTTTTAAATATTCATTAATTTCTCGAATACCAATAAGTTTGTTAGCTGAGAGAGAATACCTTAATTTCAAAGAATTAAATCTTTTAACTTCTTCTACGCAATTTTTTTTAAACATTGACTTAGTTCTAAGAGAAATTTTTTTTAATAAATCATTTCTAGGTATATCAAGATAAATTTTTTTTATTTCATAGTCAGTAAAATCAGACTTTGTATACAGAATCCAATCAAACAATGATCTTTTAGTTTTTAAAAAAACTTCGTATGATCTTTGAAGTCGCTGGGAGTCAGTTGGTAAAATCTTGCCTTTGACTTTGGGATCAACACTTATTAATTTTGAATAAAATTTTTTATAACCTAACTTTTTAAATAAATTTCTAGCTTTATTTCTAGTTTTTTTATCTATATTTGGAATTTTACTTATTCCTCTAGTTATAGCATTAAAATACAACCCTGTTCCTCCAACTATAATTGGAACTTTTTTCTTTCTATAACAAATATTAATTTTTTTTTTTACTAAACTAAGCCATTCACCAGTTGAAAAATGTTTCTTGACTGATATTTGACCATATAGATGATGTTTAATTTTTTTTTCATCCTCTATAGTTGGTCTAGATGATAAAATAAAAAACTCTTTATATATCTGCATACTGTCTGCATTGATAATTTCTCCATCTAATTTTTTTGCTAATAATATCGCGACTTCTGATTTTCCTGATGCTGTAGGACCTGCTAAAAGAATAATTTTTTTTGACAAATTAATTAATTTTTACACCTAAATATCTTCTTCGATTGTTACTATCCACTATTGATAATAATAAATTTTTGTCACCTTTTTTAATCATTGTTTTTATAATTTCATTAAGTTCTGAGGATTTGGTAATCGGAACTTTTCTTGCTTCAATTATAATATCATTAACATTCAATAAACCTTTTAATGGACTCTTGCTTGAAATTTCAGTAATCACAACTCCCTTTTTAATTTTTAATTTTCTTGATGCAATATCTTCTTCGTTAACGTCTCTCACAGTAATTTTTAAAACATCTATTTCAGTTTCCTCAGTCTTTTTAGGTTTTGCTTTTTTTTCTTTAAATTCTTCGGAAGCTTCCAGTCGTCCTAATTTTAAATTTTTCAGAATTAACTTTTTATCTCTCCAAATCTTTAATTTTACATTTTTGCCGACTTCAGTATTAGCAACAACTTTTGGAAGTGTTCTCATAGTATCTATTTTTTTTCCATCAAATTCTATAATAATATCTCCAGCTTTTATTCCGGCTTTGTCAGCTGGACTTTTTTCTCCTACACTTGCAACTAAAGCTCCCTCAGGTTTTTTTAATTTGACAGCTTCAGCAATCTCTTTTGTAACTTCTTGTATTCGAACCCCAAGCCATCCTCTCCTTGTTTCTCCATAGTTTAAAAGTTGGTCTATTACTTTTGAAGCAGCATTTGATGGAATAGCGAATCCAATTCCTATTGATCCAGACTGTCCTGGTGCAATAATAGCTGTGTTGATTCCAACAACTTCACCTTTTAAATTAAAAAGAGGGCCTCCAGAATTTCCTTGATTTATAGAAGCATCTGTTTGAATAAAATCATCATAACGTGTCATTCCTATATCCCTATTTCTAGCTGAAACAATTCCTGACGTTACGGTGCCTCCTAATCCAAATGGATTTCCTATAGCTACTACCCAATCTCCAACTCTAGCTTTATCTGAGTCTCCAAATTTTACAGTATTGAATTTATCTGATGATTCCATTTTTAAAACAGCAATGTCCATATATGGATCAGCGCCTATTACTTTAGCGTTATATTCCTTCGAATTTACTCTTACTAAAATATCGTCTGCCCCAGCAATTACGTGATTATTTGTAATTACAGTTCCGTTTTCTTTTATGATAAAACCAGATCCTAAAGAAGACGCTTTTCTCTCCGTAGGCCTTTGATAATCTTTGAAAAGTTCTTCAAAAGGAGATCCTGGCGGAAACTGGAAAGGAAACTGATTAGTTGTTGTCCTAACAGTTTGGGTGGTTGAAATATTTACTACAGAGGGCATTAACTTTTCTGCTAAATCAGCAAATGAATTTGGAACAGCATTAACAGAATTCAAGCAGAAACTGTTAAAAATTACTACGAAAAAAAAAATTTTTTTAAAATACTTCATCTAATTTTTTATATACCAAATTATTAAAAAACCTATAATCAAGAATGAAGCGCCAAAAATTCTTAAGGTATTCTCTGGAGTATTCTTAATCATTTCAAGCATATTTTTAATTTTTGACGGGAAAATGGCAAGTAATAGACCTTCTATGAAAAATATTAATCCGATAGCTGTTAATAATTCGCCCATTTGTGAGCAAGTTTATCTCTTCTTTATTGAAGGTTTAATTGATTTACCAAAAAATTTAAAAAATTCGCTGTCCGGAGATAGTACTAGTGAAGTCTCTCCTCCAATTAATGCTTTTTCATAAGCCTGCATAGCACGATAGAAAGCAAAAAATTGAGGATCTTGACCGAAAGCATTAGCAAATATTTTGTTTCTTTGACCATCTCCCTCACCTTTCATGATCTCCGACTTTTTATTTGCATTCGCTAATATTACTGTAACATCCTTATCAGCAGTTGATCTGATTTTCTGAGCAATCTCAGCTCCTTGTGCTCTAAATTCTTTAGCTTCTCTCTCTCTTTCGGTTTGCATTCTCTTATAAATTGCTTCACTGTTCGCAGGGGGTAGATCAGCCCTTTTAATTCTTACGTCTACAATTTCTATACCGAAATTTTGAGCTTCTGTATTCACGTCGTTTTGAATGATTGCCATCTGTTTTGCTCTATCTGTTGAAAGTAAGGTAGCTAATTCTTGTTTACCTAGAACACCTCTTATTCTAGAATTTATAATCGTTGAAAGTCTTGATCTTGCAACTCTTTCATTTCCGACAGAAATATAAAATTTTAGAGGGTCTACAATTTTAAATCTAGCTATAGCATCCACTATTAATCTTTTCTGATCAGCAGCAATTACTTCCTCTGGAGCATTGTCGAGATTTAAGATTCTTCTGTCCAGATAAACTACGTTTTGAATAAATGGTAATTTAAAATTTAATCCTGCTTTTGTAATAATTTTTTTTGGATCACCAAATTGTAAAACAATAGCTTGACTAATTTCTTGGACTACAAACAGTGATTGAAAGACGATCACACCCAGTATTATAATGCTTGGTATTAAAATTTTACCTAGTCTCATTAATTGTTACTCCCCGATTTTTTTAGTTCCGGTAAAGGTAAGTAAGGCACTACTCCCGAACCAGACTCTTTATCTATTATTACTTTATCAATGTCTGCTAAAACTTTTTCCATGGTTTCTAGATACATTCTTTCTTGAGTAACTTGTTTGGCATTTTTATATTCATTATAAATCGCTAAAAATCTACTAGCTTCTCCTTCAGCTTTAGCAACCACTTCTTTTTTGTATGCTTCAGCTTGTTGTAAAACTTGTTCAGCTTCACCACGAGCTCTAGGAATTACATCGTTAGCATAAGCCTCTGCCTCATTCTTTGCTCTCTCTCTGTCGGCTCTTGCAGCTTGAACATCTCTGAACGCATCGATCACTTGAGCAGGTGGGTCTGCTTGTTGTGTTTGAACTTGAGTAATCTGAATTCCAGAGTTGTATTCGTCTAAGATTTTTTGTGTAATTTCTTGAACTTCAATTTCTATATTAGATCTACCCTCAGTTAAAATAGTCTGAATTTCATTCTTGGCTATGACCTCTCTCATTGCTGTTTCTGAAGTAGCTTTAACTGTTTCAACCGGGCTCTGAATATTAAACAAAAATTTTCCTGCGTCTTTAATCACCCAAAAAACTGAGTAATTAATATCTACGATGTTTTCATCCCCGGTCAACATTAGACTCTCCTCAGGAACATTGCCTACACCTGAAGATCTACCAGTATCACTTGCAGGTCTAAACCCAACATCTACTCTATTAACCTTAGTTACTTTTGGAGTTAAAACTCTCTCAAATGGCATAGGAAAGTGGTAATGCAATCCTGGCTGAGTTGTGTTAACAAATTTACCAAATCTTAAAACTACACCTTGCTCGTCAGGTAATACTCTATAAAGGCCACTTGCAACATACAGCAAAGTGACAATTAACAAACCGATAATAATGGGTCTTGAGCCTCCTGACTTTCCTCCCGAAAACTTATTTATGGTTTTTTGAAAATTTCTGATAATGTCGTCTAAGTTTGGTGGCTCTCGTCTAGTTCCAGATCCATTTCCATCAGAATCCCCACCTGGAGGAGATCCCCAAGGAGATTGATTTTTAAAAATTAGATCTTTGAAACCCATGCCACTTTATATAGTGACTTTTTACCTAAAAACAAGTTAAGAAGGAGCGCTATAATGTCAGTAATAAAGAAAAATTAAAATTATGAGCCAAAAACCACCTCCTAAACAATTTATAAAAACTCCAATTAATGGAACAAAGTTTACAATCTTGATATCTAGTGCAAAGGGAGGAGTCGGAAAATCGACAGTAGCTGTTAATCTTGCGTTTGCTTTACAAAATTTGGGTCTTAAAGTTGGAATTTTAGATGCAGACATTTATGGTCCGTCATTGCCTAAATTGTTAAATTTAACAGAAAAACCTCAAAGTAAAGACGGTAAGGCTTTAATACCGATTGAAAAATTTGAAGTTCAATGTATGTCAATGGGACTCTTAGTAGACGAAAAAACACCTATGATATGGAGAGGACCTATGGTTATAAGCGCGTTGAAGACCATGACTCAGAAAGTCACTTGGAAAGATAGAGATATTATAGTAGTTGATATGCCGCCTGGAACTGGGGACACTCAACTAACTTTTGCTCAAGAGGTTAAAGTTGATGGAGCAATTATAGTATCTACCCCACAAGATTTGGCTTTGTTAGATGTTAAAAGAGGTATTCAGATGTTTGATAAAACCGGTGTAAAGATTTTAGGTCTTATAGATAATATGAGCTTTTTTCAAGGGGATGATGGTAAAAAATATAAAATTTTTGGTGAGGGAGGAGTGGAAAAGACTGCAAAAGAATTTAATAAAGTTTTTTTGGGACATTTACCTCTACATTCTGATTTAAGAAACTCAGCAGATGAAGGCAAACCTTTAGCTTACTCTAAGCCCAATCACGAAGTTTCAAAGATGTTTAAAAATATAGCAGAAAAAATTAAACAATCTCTTTATTAAAATCAAAAGCAATCATTAATTCGTTCCATTCTCTTTTAGATAAACCTGAGCTTTCCTGAGAGACCTTTTCACCATTTATCATTTTTTTAATTATCTTTTTTCCTTTGGCTGAAACATGAACGGCGCCTACTCTATAATCTAAAAAAGCAGAGTGAGTTATTGGTACCCATTTTTTTACTGTCTCAAGCATTGTTTCAGCATAAACTCTTATTTCATATTGCGCATGATCATCTGCTCTTAAAAATAAAAAATTTAATAAATTTAATAAGTCTGTTTTCCAGTACCATTGAGTGTATGAGTTTAAAGTTAAGTTCATTCTTGCAAGTTCTCTGGCTAAACCAGTTTTTTTTTCATCTATTATTGTACCGTCGTATCTTTCATTAAGCATTATTTCGTAATTGTCATAAGTTCTTGTAGCATCATCCTTTAAAATTTTAAGAACTTCATCAGCTTGATCTCCTGCTATTAAATCTCCTCTACCTTGTCTATTGGCTGTAGATTGAGCTGATAATTGATTTTTTGTTGGAATGTAGAATTCTTTATCTAAAATAGAATATCTTGCTGAATATTCATTCACGTTTGCAGTCCTATGTCTAATCCACTGACGAGCAATAAAAATTGGTAATTTGACATGATACTTTATTTCACACATTTCAAATGGTGTTGAATGCCAGTGTCTCATTAAATATTTTATTAAACCTTCGTCAGTAGAAACTTTTTTTGTACCCTTTCCATATGAAACTCTTGCCGACTGTACTATAGAGCTGTCGTCGCCCATGTAATCTACGACTCTCACAAAACCATGATCTAGAACTGGCAAAGCCTCATACAGTATTTTTTCCAATTCGGGAGAAGTTACTCTTTTAGTTTGGTTTTTCTGAGCTTGTTGATCTGCAATTTCTTGCTTTTGTTCTTTTGTTAGTTTCATTTTTGAATTAATTATTGAATCTCTTCAAAAGAGTTTTATATTAATAGTGTTGGTTTTCCAACTATGACGATAAACGAATTTC